>Ga0172363_10005381_pt1 | contig 10353 bp, 11 predicted proteins | sample LakKivs2_kivu2a2_FD_114541 | JGI IMG/M metagenome (GOLD analysis project Ga0172363, IMG submission 114541) | Sediment microbial communities from Lake Kivu, Rwanda - Sediment s2_kivu2a2 | ecosystem: Environmental > Aquatic > Freshwater > Lake > Sediment | place: Rwanda: Western Province, Lake... | reverse complement strand
TCTAAAGCTGTATTCTAGTATTCTGCAAAAAAGTTATTGTTAGAAAAATTCGTTTAAACCTGGCTGAGTTTTTCTGCTTGATTGCACATTTATCGTTTCTCCAAAATTTATACGCATTCCATCGGCAGCAGCAACTGTTGGGACACCTGTTTTCTCCTTTACGAGTTTTGCCTCGCTTGCTGGTCCCTTAAAAATCATCTGCATTCCAAGATGCGTCAAAACAGCTTGTTCTGGACGAGTTTCTTCAACTATTTTTATGGCGTCGTCGGTTGTCATGTGTCCCTTCCAAGGTTTTCCAGCGGGTCTCATAACGCAGAGTATGAGAAGCCTTACATCTTCGTAGTATTTGCCTATTCCTTCAAAATATTCGGTGTCGCTTGTGTAGGCGAAATCTCCAAAATTTGCAGTTTCAAATCTGAAGCCTACCGCGTCTGGGTCTGTGTGTCTTGCCTCGGTAGCTGAAACATTGACGTCGGAAACTTGGAATTTCAGGTTTGGCACAGCTTCAATCCTCTGCTCGGGCATCTGCTGGTGATACTTTGAAATTGAAGCTTCACAAACATCGCTCCCACTTAAGACACTTTTAGAAGCAGCTAACACTCCGCGTTTTTTAGTCATGCCCCTCGTCATGGCTTCAATCAAAACTTCAGCATCCGTGTAATGGTCTGGATGACAATGCGAAACAAAAACGGCATCAAGCTTCTGCGGGTCTAACCCCTCGTTTATCGAATGTACAAGGGCTCCTGGTCCAGGGTCTAGATGTAGGTTTAAACCGTCGCTTATTATGCGAATCCCCGCAGTGCGTCTTTTCTGCGTGATTGTTGCAAATCTTCCCCCGCCAGTTCCAAGAAATATTATCTCAACTTCATTGCTCATAAACAACTATGTGGCAGTAATGTGATTTCTGCTTTTTGCATGCTTTAAATGTTTTTTAGGGCAAAAATTGTTCGCGTTAGATGTATGGTATCGCATATGCGAGACAATAGAGAACGATGAATAAGACCCCTGCTTTAGCGTCTAGCTTTTTTCGTAATGCAAGTATTGATATAACTACGAAGGAACAAAGTAGCGCATACAGACCCGTGGTTTCCGCAAGCCTCCCAGACACTGTAATTTTGCCGAAAATTAAAGGTCCGATTCCAATAGAAAAACCAGCATCAATAATGCTGCTTCCTATGACACCTCCTATGGCAATTTCATACTGCTTCTTGCGGATAGCTGTTAAATCAACAACTAATTCAGGCAGAGATGTTCCAATAGCGACTATAAAGAAGCTGATGAGATACTCAGGCACACGTAGAACATCAGACAAAGTGATTACGGAGCTTATTACGATGTAGGACCCAACAGCAACACCAATGAAACCTAGAATGGCTAGCATGAGGTGAGAAAATGGTTTTTGCTCAGTATGCGACATCACATCAGGTTTTTTCATGACGCTTTTTGTGATTAGCATAAGGATAGGCCAACTAGCAACTAAGAAAACGGCGTTAATCCAAGAAATATACCCCTTTTCAACCATAGACACTGAAGTTATCAATGCCAAAAGCTCGCAAGCTCCCATGACTGTTATCTCTTCTCTTTTAACTTTGAATCTCCCTCCGACCAAAGCAAGAAGCCCCAGCACCAAAGTCATCTGGGCGAGGATGGATCCGAAGGAATCTCCAACGTTAATGTCGCCGTGACCAAATGCGGAAGAGATGATTGAATTGGTAATCTCTGGAAAATCAGTGCCCAACGACACTATTATAAGACCTATCATGAGGGGAGACACTCCCAACGCTGAAGCGGCATTTATCGAATTTTCAACCGCCTTTTCAGCGGAAAAAGCTAAGAGACTAACTCCAAGAATAAAAAGCGCTATCCATAACGTTAAAACAAAGTTCAACCACAATCCAATCAAGAGAACAGAGGCAGAGCCAGCTAAAATGAAGATTAGCCTCCGATCTCCCCACAAAGCGTTTTACCTGCCTTAGCAAGTGATTAATCAAGCATTGTTTTTATAAATTTCTCCTTCATCTTTCGGTTTTTCTAATAAAAAAAGTCGCGTTTTGAGTGGTTGTTGGGAATTTGCTCTAATATAGAAGCGTGATTGTGGCTTTGCAAGAAATGTTTTTAATACCGTCTCAGAAGGAATAAGCAAGAAAGGTGAGGCAGCCTTGTTCGAAGAATGGGGACCGTTGGGCAACACACTGATTCTTGCTGCCTCATTGCTTGCTTTGTATAAAGCCAGTGACTGGACGATTACTAATTCGGTGAAAGTTGCAGACATTACAGGATTCGGAAAAACAACGATAGGATTTATTCTAGTTGCGTTTTCCACGTCCTTACCTGAACTTTGTGTGTCCATTTTCGCTGCAATAGGACAAGAAAGCATAGGTGTAGCCCTGGGGAATGTTTTAGGTTCAAACATAGTAAACATTTGTCTAACACTTGGCATCTGTTTTCTGATTTTGACCCTTAAAATCTCAAATAGTGTAAAGCTTTTACCAACTATGGCAAAGGAGGAGATTGGAACTCTATATTTTGGTCTTTTTGTAGCTTCAATCGTTCCGTTAACTCTGCTCTACATTGGATATGCGAGTCGATTTATAGGAATAATTCTCTTGGCGATTTTTGTTTTTTATGTTTTTCAGCTTTCAAAAATAAGAAATGTGAAAGAAGAAGGCGCGTTAGGAGGAGAAAGGCAGAAGCTCGGTAAATACACACTCTTAGCATTTTTAGGTGCAGCAGGAGTAGTGGCGAGCTCCTATTTCATCGTCGAGTCTGCTTCCTACATTGCAGAAGAAGTACTGCGGGTACCTGCAGTTGTTGTCGGCGCAACAATTGTGGCTTTTGGCACAAGCTTGCCAGAATTAGCCACAAGCATTAATTCAGTTAAGAGAGGACATATAGACCTTGCATTGGGCAACATTATAGGAAGCTGTTTCATGAACATAACATGTATTTTAGGAGTCACATTGGTAGCTTCAACCTTAAGGGTTAATATGTCTGCATTCTCTAATCTCGTAATGTTCTCTATATTGACTAATCTTTTTCTTTGGTACTTTTTGTCAAGCGAGAAAATAAGCTGGAAGGAAGGCGTGGTTCTGTTGTTTATGTATTTCGTATTTCTAACAACCAGTTTCGGTGGTTATAAAGCTTAGAAGAGAGAGAACGATGTTTAAAATTGAAAATGTCGATGAAAACAATTTCCAAAACATCCCTAATCCCTGCAAACATTGTCTTTACTGGCAAACAAAAGATGAATATGATGAACAAATGCTGAAACCAGAGATGGAAAAGAAAAAGCTTGAATGGTTTAACAAAGTCGCCAAAGAGTTTGGAAATTGCATGAAAATCACATATTTCAACGACGTTCCAATAGGGTTCATACAGTATGCACCAGCAAAATTCTTTCCACGCGTAAAAGAATATGAGGCTGGACCGCCAAGCGAAGATGCAGTTTTCATTGCATGCCTTTATATAACCAGTAAGCAATTGCGTGGAAAAGGATTAGGAACAAGCATGCTTAAGAATTTAACAGCTGAGCTTAAAGATAGAGAGTTTAAAGCAGTTGAAACTTTTGCAAGAAAAAACTCCGAAAACAATCCTTCAGGTCCCCTGAAACTTTACTTAAAGCATAACTTCAAAATAAAAAACGACAAAGACAATTTTCCACTCGTACGCCTAGAATTTTAAATGATTAGAATAGTAAAGAGCTTCATGATTAAAGGTAGCACGATTTGAGAAAAAGTAATAAGTTCCGAAAGACAGCGTGTTTTCTAAGGAAGGAAATAGAAAAATGGAAGTTTTTGATGCCATAAGAACCCGAAGAAGCATCAGAAAGTACAAACCAGAGCCTATCCCAGAAGAAAAATTGAGAAACATCCTTGAAGCAGGTCGCCTATCACCTTCGGCTGCCAATCGTCAACCGTGGCGATTTGTAGTAATTCAAGACACAGACCGAAAAAAGGCTTTGGCAGAAATTGCTAATAACCAGACATTCTTGAACAATGCCGCTGCAATAATAGTAGCAACTGGTGATCCTGAGATATCGGCAAGATGGTATGAAAAAGATCCCATGATAGCTTTGGAACACATTGTTTTAGCAGCCACAGCCATGGGCTATGGCACTTGCTGGATTGGCGCCTTCAACGAAGACGCACTTAAAAACCTGCTCAAAATCCCTGCAAATGTGAAAGTAATCGCAGTGTTACCAATTGGGGTACCAGACGAGACACCTGCACCTAGACCAAGGAAAGAGTTTTCAGAAATTTTCTTCAAAGAAGAATGGCAAAATCCTTGGCTACCGCGCTAGAGTACCAGATTTGAAACAGCGAAACAGTGAGTGTCAGTGCATGTCCTTTATTTTTCTTGTGTATGGATTTGTTCACTAGGATTTCGGGAAAATAGTTAAATATGCACATGACGAATTATCACTGAGTAGCTTTAGCATGATAAAGAGACTAATCTTGGATGTTTTAAAACCACATAACCCCAATTTGATTGAACTGGCTGAAGCGCTTAGTAACATAGAGGGTGTGGAAGGGGTAAATGCAATTATTTATGAGATAGACCAGCAAGTGGAAAACGCGAAGATCATAATTGCTGGAAACAGCATAGACTTCGAAAATGTCAAGAAGAAACTAGAGGAAATGGGAGCTACAATTCACTCAGTTGATGAAGTAGCGGCTGGCAAGATAGTCATCGAAGAAGTAAGAACCCCTCAAGATAGAGCTGCCAGAATTTGACATGGGTTTACACTCCTATGCAGTTTATTGAAAAAATAAGAAGATACATAAGGATCAGCGAAATTGCCCCAATAAGCAGAAGATACTTTGTAATGAACGCCTTTGATGGAGCCACCACTATTTTGGGTATTGTGCTAGGCGCGTATGTGGCTGAAATAAGCAATGAATCTTGGGTGATTTGGTCGGGTCTGGGCGCAACTCTAGCCATGGGTCTGTCAGGTTTTGTTGGAGCATATATGACTGAAGAGGCTGAGCGTGAGAGAAAGCTTAAAACTTTGGAGAGGTCGATGCTTAAGAAGTTAAAGAAGACTGTAGTAGGTAAAGCGAGCCGTTTCGCTTCTCTATGGGCAGCGATAGTAGATGGCTTATCACCAGCCATCACAGCTGTCGTTTGTTTGACGCCATTTTTTCTTTCGTCCTGTGGTCTGTTTTCAATCGATTCTGCAACCAAGGTCTCCGTTGCGATGGCTTTATCCATAATGTTTTTGTTAGGAGTTTTTCTTGGAAAGATATCAAATAGAAACATGCTTATTCATGGAATAAAGACATTGTCTGTCGGTTTGATAATTACATCCATTTTGTTCATGCTTAAAACAATCCAATAAACGCTTGAGCGTGTACAGTTGCATGTTTACATGATTATTCAGGATTTATTCTTACCTTTTGGTCTAGCTAATACACTCTTCACTCGGAAATACATCAACCACTTACTTTAGTAATCCACATGCTTGGGCTGGAGTTCGGTGAAAGTGTCTCCGAAAATCGCTTTTGTTTAAACTAATGATCCTAGGATCAAATTCTGGACGTATTGCATCACTGAAAAGGGACGATGGACCAAAAAATGCTTAAAGGCGCATCTAGAAGCTTGAACATAACCGTTAAATCCTTTTGCTTTCTTCCTTTCTGTGAAGCTCGTTTGGGGTTGAGTTAAATCGCGGAATTTGATTCTGTAATTGTTCGGTTCGGCGGAGAAATAGGCATAAAAAGCGAGGGAACAAGGGTTACATATGAAAGATTGTTACTGAAAAACATAAAAAACATTGTAAAACACTACAAAATTCCCTACGAGAAAACCATACACGAACGAGGCAGAATCTACATAAAAACAAAAAATCCCTACGAAACAGCCATCAAATTGACACGAGTTTTCGGCGTTTCTTCAGTTTCTCCTGCAATCCAAATCACCTCGCACACAGAGAATATTGTAGAAACAGCTGTTAAACTTGCAACTGCAACGATTAAAAGTGAAAGCAGTTTTGCAGTACGTTGCCATAGGGTTGGAAAACACCCATATTCAAGCATGGACGTTTGTAAAGAAGTTGGAAAACAAGTTTTGAAAAGTCTAGAAGATAGAAAGTTACATGTAAATCTGAAAAACCCTCAATTTACCATTAACGTTGAAATTAGAGATGCCAACGCTTACGTTTTTTCAGAAAATTTGAAAGGTGTGGGCGGATTTCCGCTTGGTTCACAGTCGAAAGTCGTTTGTCTATTAAGCGGAGGCATAGACTCTGCTGTGGCATGTTGGCTTGTAATGAAGCGCGGATGCCCCATAATCCCAGTCTACCTTGATAATACGCCATTAACAGATGAAACGACCACAGCCAAAGCTTTAGAAGTTGCTAAGAAACTTTTCGAATGGTCAATTGGGTTTCAAAGAAAAATCTACGTTGTGCCGCATGGCAAAAACCTAGAAGCCTTTGTCAAAGATGCACCAAGAAAGCTAACATGCATTTTATGTAAGCGCATGATGTACCGCATTGCTGAACAAATAGCCGAAACCGAAAAAGCAGAGGGCATAGTAACTGGCGAAGCAATAGGTGAACAAGCAAGCCAAACAATAACAAACCTAAAAATCTTAGATGAAGCCTCACAAAAATTTCCGATACATCGCCCACTCTTAGGCTTTGACAAAACAGAGACCACAGAATTAGCTAGAAAAATTGGCACTTTCGAAATTTCAACTCAGAAAGCCAAAGGCTGCAGTGCCGCACCTACTAAACCATCTACAAAAGCGAAATTAGAAATCATAAAAAAAGCCGAGGAAAACTTTGACATAGAACAAATGGTTGAGGAATCTGTTAAAGCAGCCAAAACTGTAACAATCTAAACCTGATATAACTTATTAACGAAATGAACTATTTTTCATGTGTTATGTCGTCAGCTCAAGTTGCGGTTCGAGTGTTTCGCACACTAGAAAAGGAGGATTTTCGAGTACTGCAAGTCATCGAAACCGCTATGAGCAAACATGAATTCGTTCCAAAAGAACAGATAGCAAAATTCACCAAACTAGACCTTGCACGAGACACAGACTTCAGATTGAGCCGCCTTAGCAAGCTGGGCTTAATATATCAAATGCAAGGTCCCTATGTGGGCTATACATTGAATTATGCAGGTTACGATTGCCTAGCAATAAACGCCCTTGTTAAAGCTGGAGTGCTGGAAGCTTTTGGAAAACCCTTAGGAGTTGGCAAAGAAGCAGACGTTTACGACGCATTAAACCCCGAAGGAGAAAGAATTGCCGTAAAATTTCACAGACTAGGCAGAATCAGTTTCCGCCAAACCATCCGAAAAAGAGGCTACATAACTAAACGTGCAGGCTGGCTTTTCCAGTCCAGACTTGCAGCAGAAAAAGAATTCCAAGCTTTAAAACTTGTCTTTCCACATGGAATAGCCGTTCCAGAGCCAATAAGCCAAAACCGCCACGTAATAGCCATGAGCATGATCGAAGGAGCAGAACTTGCACGATGGAAAGAAATCCAGAAACCAGAAAAAGTTCTAAAGGAGATATTACGCAACGTTCGAAAAGCCTATCTAAAGGCGGGTGTTATCCACGCTGATTTAAGCGAATACAACGTTATTCTAAAGCCAAACATGCACATCCTAATCATTGATTGGCCCCAATACGTCACCGTGACCCATCCAAATGCCAAACAACTTCTAACCCGAGACATAAAGAACATTGTGCAGTATTTCAAACGCAAACGTATGTTAAAGGTTAAACTCAAAGAAGCTTTAGCGTATGTGACTGGAATTGGCAAAATAGCTGCTTTTTAGTGAACATCCAACATTATGTAGAGTATGTTGTTTCCGCGCAACAAGACATTTCCGTAATTAGCAATCAACTGGTCATCTCTGCTTTCAGTGGCTCCTTCAAGAAGTATGTTCATGTGCCCATCACACTTGATCATTTTTCCCTTGTATTCACAGCCGTTTTTCAGCATAACTGCAATGCCAGCGTTTAGCTGTTTAACAAGCACGTTTAATGGTTTTTTGCTAGGTTCCATGTACGCACCAGAGTTCTTTACCTTAATTACTCATATCCACAAACCATCATATATAAAAGTTTTATGAAAAACCCATTCTAAATTTAAATGCAATTCAATCATATTCCGATTTTTTCAGTCGTTTTTCAAAATAAATCGTTCTCCTATCATAACTTTTCAATATCAGACAGCGAATTTCATAATTTCTTTATTAGTCAAATCTTATGGAAAGAATACTTGAATGCTTCCACACAAAATTTAAGCAACTAACTACATCCTAAAAATGATAAAAAATGAAGACAGTAGTTGTAGATCATGTCCACCTAGAAAAAGAGCACGTTGAAAAACTGCGATCGATTGGCGAGCTAGAAATTTTTGATGAACCACCTAAAACACCTGATGAACTGAAAGAAAGAATAAAGTCAGCAGACATCGTGATAGTTGGCTGGAGCAATCTAACCAAGAACATCATTGACTCCGCCAAGAAGCTTAAAATGATTTCAATATGGGCTACTACATGCCACTACGCGGATCTGGAAGCGGCAAAAGAAAGGGGAATTGTGGTTACACATGTTCCAAGCTATGCTACTGAGGCTGTTGCTGAGCATGTCTTCGCTTTGTTGCTTGCGGCGATTAGAAGACTGCCATCGGCTGATAAGCATGTTAGAAGGGGAGATTTTGATTGGAGACCGTTTACAGGAAGCGAACTGGCTGGGAAAACTTTTGGCATAATTGGCACGGGAGCAATTGGCTGTCGAGTTGCTGAAATAGCCAAAGCTTTCAAGATGCAAGTTTTGGGTTACGATAAATATCCTAACTTGAAGAGAGCCGAAGAGATTGGGATGAAGTACGTCGACCTTTACACATTGCTGAAAGAAAGCGACTGTATAACTTTACATGTCACTTTGACTTCGGAAACGAAGAAATTAATAGGAAAAAAGGAAATTGAGGCTATGAAAAAAGGTGCTGGTATAATCAACACATCTCAAGGCAAAGTAATTGACGAAAAGACTTTGGTTGACGCGTTAAAATCAGGCAAGATATCTTTTGCCTCTCTAGACGTATTTGAAGAGGAGCCTCCACCCAAAGACAATCCATTGTTCAAACTTGATAATGTGATACTTTCTCCTCACATCGCATTCAATACTGTCGAGGCTGCAAAAAGGTGTACGGATATTTGCGTCGACAATGTGATGAAATTCTTGGAGGGACACCCACAAAACGTGTGTGTGACATGAATTCAGGACCTGTTATGAATGGAAGGTGAATGAAAATGTATTTGACTAAAGAGGAAGAGCGGATACTTGCTGGCGAATTTGGTGAAGGGACACAGAAGGCGCTTGAGTTGCTTGTAGCGATCGGCGATGCATATGAAGCTGAAAAAATGATTCCCATAAACCGTGCGCATGCAGCTTCAAGTGGTCAAGAAGGAGACTTGTACTTTGTCGAGCTTTTAGCTGACGGAGGCGCACATTGCAGAGTGCCTACCAGCACAAACCCAGTTTATGACATTGGATATTTCCATCGTCTGTTTACTTCTATTCCAGAGGATGAGGCTGAAGTGGCTCGAAGAGTGATGGAAGCCTACAAGCGAGTCGGCGCCATTCTGAGTTGGAGTTGCATACCATACATGGCTGAAAACATTCCACTGTTTGGTGAAAACGTTGCCTTCTCCGAATCAAGCGCTACGCCTTATGTAAATTCTGTTATTGGCGCAAGAACAAACCGGGAAGCAGCGCAAAGTGCACTTGCTGCAGGAGTCATCGGCAAGACTCCTGAATATGGGCTACACCTTAAAGAAAATCGGAAAGGCACACGTCTGGTCAATGTAGAAGCAACCTTGAAGGACGAGTTTGACTATACCCTTCTAGGATATCACGTTGGCAAACAAATAGGCTACGGAGTCCCAGTGCTTACGGGCATATCAAGGCGTCCGAACACGGAGGAGCTTATAAACTTCTGTGCAATGTCAAACGTGCCCGGCGCAATATCAATGTTTCACATACCAAGATTCACTGTTGAAGCCTCAACCGTTGAAGAAGCCTTTCAAGGAGACATTCCAGAGGACAAAATTACTGTAACAGATTACGAGCTTAGACAAGCTTACGATGAGCTTCAGACGACAAGTGGCAAGATAGACGTTGTTATACTTGGTTGTCCACATTACACGCTGAAGCAGGTGGAAGATGTTGCAAGACTGTTAAGTGGAAAGAAAATAAAAGATGGCGTGTCGTTTTGGGTTTGCACGTCGGCGACGGCTAAGGTTTTGGCTGACAGAAATGGATACGTGGATACCATAGAGAAGGCTGGTGGACACGTAGTTGTGGATACGTGCATAGATGAGCCATGCTGGT
>Ga0172363_10005380_pt1 | contig 10354 bp, 14 predicted proteins | sample LakKivs2_kivu2a2_FD_114541 | JGI IMG/M metagenome (GOLD analysis project Ga0172363, IMG submission 114541) | Sediment microbial communities from Lake Kivu, Rwanda - Sediment s2_kivu2a2 | ecosystem: Environmental > Aquatic > Freshwater > Lake > Sediment | place: Rwanda: Western Province, Lake... | reverse complement strand
TTTTGCCTGCTCTTGTATCCCTTGTATGCTATTTCCCATTGTACCAAAAATCAATGCAACTATAATAATCGGTAAAAATGTCGCAGGAGTCATAAGCTCTTTAATTTCTTTTTTTATTATGTTACCAAGCGCACCCATTTAACGCACCACCCTTGTAAAAACTTCTTCTATGTTATTGGCCTTGTATTTCTCCATCAAAGACTTTGGTTTACCTTCTTCAACAATTTTACCATCCGATATCAAAGCGATACGCTCACATAGGTATTCAACCTCAAGCATGTTGTGAGAAGAAAGCAAAACCGTAGTCCCTTTCTTTGCAGTATCTCTCACAAGCTTCCTAATCTCCTGCGCGTTGATAACATCTAAACCAGATGTCGGTTCATCAAGTATCGCAAGTTTTGGGTCTATCATCAACGCACGCCCAACTAAAAGACGGCGCATCATACCTTTACTATATGTATCAACCCTGTCATCAATTCTCTCACCAAGATTTGCTATTCTTATACCTCTTTCAATCATCTCCCGGTTTTGCTTTGCATCAAAAAAATTTGCAATAAACTGAAGATAAGCCCGGCCAGTTAGATTCTTATAGGCACCAGCATCCTCAGGCAAGTAACTAATTATTTTACGGATTTTATCAGCATCTTTTTCAATGTCGTAATCCATGATTTTAATTGAACCGGACGTTATCTTAAGCAAAGTCGAAACAACCCTCAAAACAGTTGTTTTACCAGCGCCATTTGGGCCAATCAATCCAAAAATCTCTCCTGCATTAACATTGAATGATATGCCTTTTACAGCCTGTATAGAACCATAATGTTTTACAAGATTTTTAACATCAACAGCTACCATAATTAATTCCTCACCATAAACCACAGAAATTATTTTTTAGCCTTATCTTTAAGATACTCTTTTCTTATACCATCTGCCATCTTACCATCTTCTACTATCAAAGCTCCAACGTAACCACAATCTTTGCATTCATATTTTTGCCGATCATATGGCAGAACCCAGCCAACATTCTTTGAACCACATCTTGGACAAAACTTCATATTAAACCTCCACAGATATCAGTACTCGCAATCATACAACAGGTTATAATAATTTACCATCTATAGAGCAATAAAGTTAAAAACACAAACACTAGATAATAAAAACAAATAATATTGGTGAACTATAGCTTGAAAATAAAGAAACCATATAAAAAATTTCATTACAACGGACTCATAATAGAGTTTCATCCAGAGGTTTATGAACCCGCTGAAGACACTTTTCAACTACTAGAAGCAATCAAAGTTAAAAAACGCGATTCTGTTTTAGAACTTGGAACTGGTTGTGGGATTATTGCACTTGAATTTTCACGCTGTGGAGCAAACGTTGTATGTACTGATATAAATCCTTATGCAGTCGAAATAACTAAACTTAACTATCTGAAGAATAAATCACTGTTGAACGGTAAAATCGATGTTAGACAAGGAGACCTTTTTTCAGCTGTTAAATCAGATGAAAAATTTGATGTTATAGTTTTCAACCCACCGTATCTACCAACAAACTCTAAAGAAAGAATCGGTGGATCTGGCTGGTTTGACCTTGCAACAGATGGTGGCATAGACGGTCTTTTTTTAACTAGAAAATTCATAAAACAAGTAACAAAATATCTCAATAGAAACGGTCGAGCATATTTTGTTTTCAGTTCACTCTCTGACAGAAAAAAGCTCGATAAATATTTGTTTAAATCAAAATTAAAAACGGAAGTTGTACTAAGTCGTTGGTTTAATGACGAACAAATTGATATCTACTGTTTAAGGGAGCATACATTGAAATGAATATAAAAGAGATTAATGCAAAATCTATACTTCGCACACAAAATAAAATCGAATCATGGTTTCTATCATACCATGGTATGAATCTTTACCGTGGGTGTTCTCACAACTGTGTTTACTGCGATGGACGTTCTGAGAAATACCAAGTGGGTGGCGAATTCGGCGAGGATGTTGTTGTAAAAATCAATGCTATTGATGTTTTACGTAGAGAGTTAAAATCCAAAACTAAACGTGGTTCTACTAAACAAGGTTATATGCTGCTTGGTGGTGGTGTTGGTGACAGCTACCAACCTGCCGAAGAAAAATATAAACTAGCTAGGAAAACACTTGAGCTTTTAACTGAATACAATTACCCAGTTCATGTTCTAACAAAATCAATTCTTGTGAAAAGAGATTTTGATTTACTTAAAAAAATAAATGAGAAAAATCGAGTAATTGTTAGTTTCAGTTTTTCATCTGCTGATGACAAGATAAGTAAAATATTTGAGCCTGGTGTTCCACCGCCGAGTGAAAGGTTGGAGACAATGCATTTCTTCAAAGAAAATGGGATAGCAATCGGTATGTTTTTACTCCCTGTTATACCATTTATAACAGACAAACCAAGCATTATGCATGAAACCATAAAGAAGGCGAATGATGTTGGTGTTGATTTCATAATCTTTGGTGGGATGACAATTAAGGATGGTAAACAAAAAGATTATTTTTTCAAAACCCTGCAACACAATTATCCTGAACTAGTTGTCGACTATCATAACATTTACAAGAGTGACAAATGGGGTAATGCTGTTGGTGAATACTATGATAGCATAAACCAAATGTTCTACGCTATAACAAAAGAATATAGGATTCCAAGACGTATCCCGCCGCCTCTTTATAGTGATATTTTGAGTGAAAACGATAGAGTAATTGTTATTTTAGAACACCTTGATTATCTCTTAAAACTGCAGGGAAAACGTTCTTCCTATGGTTATGCTGCGTATTCTATTTCCAAACTTAAACAGCCTCTGTCTTCTATCAAAAATGATTTGCAGAGTATAAATGGTGTTGGTAAAGTTACTGAGGGAATTATACTTGAAATACTTAATACTGGAAAATCAGCTTATTATGAAAAACTCTTAGCTGGATAATTTATTCTTAAAAAAATATAAGTAGTGTTTAATTGATTTCTTTTATCACTTATTTGGGATGTATTGATGAGAAAAACTATATCGTTGAGGCTTACTTCTGATGAAGAGGATATATTAAAACAGATTGTAAAAAAAGGTACTTCACAAACCAAAATTTTTAGAGAAGCGCTGTCTCACTATTTCGATTCTGTAAACCACTCTGTAAACCATTTTCAACAGGAGAAAAATGATCTGCCTGTAAACCAAGTGGTTTACAGTCATAAGGAGAAACCTGTAAACCAACCTGTAAACCACTTTCAACAGGAGGAAAATGACCTGCCTGTAAACCAAGTGGTTTACAGCCATAAGGATACTCCTGTAAGCCATGTAAACCAAATTGTAAACCACCCAGAGGAATATGTAAACCATTACATAAATCAATTAAACTCACGTATAAATCAACTAGAAAATGAAACAAACGAATGGAAAAACAAATACGATAACGAAATTCAGTACCTCAGGGATTCATATAAGTCTCTTCAAAACGAATATTTCAATCAAACTAAAGACTCGATAAAAAGACTTGATGATAAATTTGATCGTCTCATGTTTTATGTTGAGGAATCACGTAAACCTTTTTTACAACCTATGAATCTACACGGGACAAAAAAAGAAATGGAACCTGATTATGATACTATAAAGATACATAGAAAGAAAAAAACTGAGCCGCCAAAAAAAGGCTGGGTTTTTAGAATGTACAGAATGTAAAAAACTGGTTTACAAAATTTTTATAGGCATCATTTATCTGACATTAACATTTATATATAACAAAAAGCTATTCGGATATTAACTAGGAGTGGATGGATGTGGGAAAGACTATAGGGTTGAAGCTAAACGAAAAAGAGGAACGCATTGTTGGTCAGTTAACTAGAGAAGGGATAAGTCATAGTGAGTTACTGAGGGATGCTTTGTGGCAATATTTTACTACACCGAGTAAACCAGTTAATCCTATTAAGCATGACGAGGTTAATATTGGTTTAGAGAGTGTTAACCCGATAGTCCGTGATTATATAAGTCATCTAAAAGAAGAAATAAATCAGCTGCGAGAAGAAAACGCTAAACTACAAGAACAAATTGAGAGTGAAATGAGTAGACTACACGGACATATATACAAAATTTCTACAAATAGTGAGATGCTAAAAACCTCCATGCTTCAAAGAGGAACTATTTCTCTTTCCGATATACACAGCGATATAGATAATCTTATTAAAAAAGAGAAAAAATCTAATTTTTAGGGAAAAAAATTGCGAAAACAATTTATCGTACATCTACTTTCTTTGGTCAGAGTTGATATTATATGGCAGATAAAGAAACTCATAGCTACTCAATAGAAGACGTTTTTACAAACGTAAATAAATTTCTGAAAATTTTTAAGGATGAAAAAATAGACCCAGCTGTCTTTCTTCATTCTATAATTTTCACCTCTGAGCTGATGATTAAGAATTATCGTTTCATTCCAAAAGATGTTGCTGAAATCCGACGGCAATCAAGAAAGATGGTTGATAACTTAAGTAAGATGCCACCACAAAAACCAAAGTAATTTAATTTATAATCTCCAACTCCTTCATTTTACTATAATTCTCAGAATGTTTTTCAAAATACATACGAACCGGTTCGAGACTCTTGTTTATGTAACCAGCTGTAGCATTCTTAAGATCAAGTGGATGAAGACCACCAGCAAATGCTTCCTCTAGTTCTTTGTAACTTGTAAACTCTAGGTTTCCACCAAACTTCTCAGGTCTTTGAATCAAAAACGGTTCACCTCTAAGCTCAGGAAAAACAACGTACTTACACATCTCAAGAATAGGGTTTCCTTCAACTTGTTTCTCAGGACAAAAAGCCTTGCTGATTTTTCTTTTAACACTTTCAGGGTCATCATGAATTGATATCATGGAATCAGGTTTGCTCTTGCTCATCTTCGCTTCAATCGGGTCCATACGACCACCAGCCTGCAAACCAGTTAGAAGAGGTGTATGCAAAGCAACTGGTGGGTTCTTGCCAACTTTTTTCGCTACATCACGAGCAAGCATATGTGCATGACGCTGATCCATACCACCATATGCAACATCCAAATTAAGATAAAATATATCTGATACTTGCATAGCGGGATAGAATAATTTAGATAGGTCTTTATCAGCCTCTTCTTCTGCGCGTCCCATGATATCCATCGCTCGTTTTACTCTAGCTACAGATGTCGATTTTGAGGTTTTCAAAACAAGCTCCCAATACTTTGGATCACTAACATAGTCGCTTGCATAAACAAATCTTACTTTGTCTTTGCTAACACCCATTGCAGCGAAACAATCCTCCATATACTTGCCACAGAGTTTAATCTTTTCAAGATCTCCACCAAGTTTATCGTTAATATATGCATGCCAGTCAGCAAGAAGTATAGTGAAATCAAAACCACATTCAAGAAAATCCTTTATCTTGTTCGTACAAATCTTCCAACCAATATGAACAGTACCAGACGGTTCGAAACCAATGTAAGCCTTAGGCTTTGTTTTATCTAAAACAAACTTCAGTTCTTCAACAGTAACAATCTCCTCTGCATTAGCTGTTATTTTTTCTAGTTTATCCATGATTATCTTCTCTCAAGTTTTTTTACAACACGCTCGATTATCTGTGGTGTTGCACCAAGATAGTTCTTTGGGTCAAAAGCCTTATTTATCTCTGCTTGCGACATTATCTTAAGTTTCTTATTTTCCTCAGAAAAAACCTCTTTCAAAGATTTGTTTTTCTCAATTGCTTTCAACGATAGTTTACGCATAAGCTCATGTGCCTCACCACGACCAAGCCCGTTTTCTATGAGTTTTGTCATAAGCGACTCAGCCATCGGTAAACCTTTTGATGCTTCCATGTTTTTTATCATTCTATCTGGGAAAACCTTTAGATTTTTGAAAACAACATTCGTCTGATAAACAACCCAGTCGGTTAATATCAACGAATGCGGTAAAATAAAACGCTCACCAGCGGAGTTACATAAATCCCTTTCATGCCACTGTATAGAGTTTTCAAAAGTCGGTGTAATGAAACCTCTAACAATACGTGCCAATCCACATATCTGTTCACACGTTATAGGGTTGCGTTTATGCGGCATTGTAGAAGAACCAACCTGCTTTTTTGCTTCAAAAGCCTCAGCAACCTCGCCTATCTCATCACGCTGCAAATTCCTTATCTCAGTAGCAAATTTCTCCATGCTAGTAGCAATATTACATAAAACACACAACAACTCATTGTACCTATCACGATCAACAATCTGCGTAGAAACATCTTCTACGCCAAGTTTCAACTCACTCAACATAACTTCTTGGACTTTCAAACCGTTTTTACCAAGAGCGGCACCAGTACCAACAGCACCAGACAGTTTACCAACAAGCAAACGACTTTTACATTCATACATGCGCTCGAGATGCCGCTCAACCTCCATTGCGTAACCAGACATCTTCAAACCAAAAGTAATAGGTATGGTCTGCTGGCCATGTGTCCTACCAAGCATTATCGTATTCTTATGTTTCTTTACAAGACCCAGTAATGTAATTCTTAATTCTTTCAAACCTTTTTGTATGCAGGTTGTTGCAGCAGCAAACTGCAAGGCATTCGCTGTATCAACAACATCATAACTAGTGGCGCCAAGATGAACATATTTGCCAGCATCTTTTTTACAGACCTCGCTAAGTGATTTTGTAACAGCCATTATATCATGTTTTGTCTCAGCTTCAATTTTTTTAACACGCTCAACATCAACATACTCAACAGAAGCTTTCTTTGTGATTTCATCAGCAGCACTCTTTGGTATATTCCCTATTTTTGCATGGGCACGTGCAAGAGCAGCCTCGACATCAAGCAGAAACTGCAGACGCTTTTTTTCGCCGAAAATCTCTTTTATTTCTTTTCTACCATATCTGTAATCAAGCGGACAAACAGCATTCTCCATAATAAACATCCTCAAACCAAGAATCTGTTAATCCTTAATCTCTTTTTCCAAAACTACAATTTATAAATAAGAATCTATTATCAAATCCCAGTCCCAGGGGAGAAAACCATGGTTTATTGTCCTAAATGCGGTAAAGAAAACAAGGATGATGCAGAGTATTGCACCAAATGTGGTGCATCTTTAGACTCTAAGAAAAATAGTTACAATAAAACTCATACATCTTCTTTGGAGAAACAGGTTGAGGATTTTGCTGAAGAGGTTGAACAAATCGGGCGAAAAGCAGGTAAAATGATAAAACAGGGAGCAAAAACCATCGGTGAAGAGCTTGAGGGCAAATCTAAATCAGATGAATACAGAAAACTTTACAGGTCTGGAAAAAATAGAATTCTTGCTGGTGTATGCGGTGGCGTTGCAGAGTACTTCAAAATCGATCCAGTCTTAGTTCGTATACTATGGGGAATTACAGTATTTTTCTTTGGTTTAGGAATTATACTTTACATCCTCTTTTGGATATTTGTTCCAAGAAATCCTAACCACAATTGGAACTAATTTTTTCTAACAACACAGTCCACTAAATCTAAGCATCTGCGTGTCTCTTTCACATCATGTACACGGACAATGTCTGCGCCGTTTGCAACCGCTAGACAAGCAGCCGCAAGACTTCCCTCCAATCGTTCTGTTGCAGTAAGTGGTTTTTTTCCTCCACAAACGTTTCCAATAAAAGTTTTTCTAGACGCACCAACCATGATTGGGTAGCCTAGTGTTTTAAACTCAGAAAGTCGTCTTATTATCTCACAGTTATCCTCTACACCACGCCCGGTTCGTTTACCAAAACCTATGCCCGGGTCAATCATTATCCTCTCTTTTTTAATGCCCTCAAAAATCGCATAATCTATTCTTTCTTTTAGAGAGTTGTATATCTCTTTCACCACATCATCATAGATGGGATCAACCTGCATATCCCTCGGGTTTCCTTTCATATGCATAAGACATATTGGAGCATCATACTTGGCGACAACATTTGCTAGTTTTTTATCACCACGAAGAGCGCTGATGTCATTGATCATACTTGCACCCAAGTCTAACGCTTTTTTTGCAACCTCAGATTTGTATGTGTCAACAGATATTGGAACATGCAATTTATCAACAAGCTGTTCTAAAACAGGTATAATACGGTTTTTTTCATCTTCTAAAGAAACAGATGCGGCACCAGGTCGGGTCGACTCCCCTCCCATATCAATTATGTCTGCGCCTTCTTTTTCCATTGATATGGCTCGGTTAACAGCCATCTCCAATGAATAATGTTTTCCACCATTTGAAAATGAATCAGGTGTAACATTCAAAATACCCATAATAATTGTTCTTTCATCTAAATCAAATAATTTTTTTCCTATCTTAAAAAATCTCATTTAACACCCTTTAAAACCGTCGCTATTTCTTTTGCGATTTCTTTCAACCTAGGATAATGTCTATCTATTTTACTTACCAATTCTTTTAACTGTTTAACGGTCCCAATAACTAGTATGTCTCCAGTTTTGTCATGTAACTCAAACTTGTTTTTTGGTACAGCGACCTCTCCACCAATAGAAAGCATATCCTGTTTGATTATAATTGCATCTTGGAGTAGCACGTTTTCTAGTTTTATTGCCTTTGAGACTGCCTTTGGGGCCATTATCTCTATACTCTGCGGGTCGCTACCTATTTTTTTAATTTCTTTTCTTGCATCCTGTAGCGTTTTAATATCAATGAGTTTGGGTTTGTATTTTGTCACAAGAATATGGAATACGTTTTTTCTATATCAAATATTTGTAGAAAAGAACTTATTTTTTTTGTTTTTTCAACTCTCTAGTCAGTATAATCACATCAGGCAATACCGTAAATAAAAAAAGAACGAGTAAAATAGGATCACGGTTTTTTATCAAAAAAACCTCTGCAGGAGAACGCCCTTGGTAATAACTCCAAGCTTCAGGAGGTAGGTTGTCAGGTTCTTTTGGCACAGGATTTTGTATAACAAATATTGCAACTACACCCCATATAATCAATGAGAATGCAAGATAAATTGCAATTTTTTTCTTTTTCTCCATCCTCTCAAACATTATGAATATCAGTTAGGATATTAACATTTTTGGAAGTAATCTTTTGCTTCTCCAACTGTTAAAAGAGAGCCAGTTACACAAATTAAATCATCTTTTTTTGCAATAGATTTTGCGTATTTTATTGCATCAGGAATTTGGTCTTTTACAATTATATTTTTCTTATAACCAATTTTTTCTGCAACTTCCTTAAGTTTATTCGGCTCTGATGCACGACTGCTATGAGATTTTGTTAAAATTGTGGTATCTGCACAAGGTAAAATGATTGATAACATAGAATTTATATCTTTATCTGATAAAATACCTACCACTAATATGAGTTTAGTACACTCAAAATCTTTCAATGATTCTTTGAGTACTTTCATACCTGCAGGATTATGTGCGCCATCAAGCAAAACAATAGGATCATTTTTAACTATTTCCAGTCTACCAGGATTTGTTGCTTTAGCAACACCTTCAATGATACCTCTCTCAGGTATGTATACGCCTTTCATCTGCAGATTCTCTGCAGTAGCTATCACAACAGAGATATTTTCTCCTTGATTTTTACCCAGCATCGGCGTTTTTACATTATAATCTGCTAAAGTACCTTTTATATTGAATTCTTGTCCATTTAAATCAGAGGATATTCTTTTCCACATTTTTTCATTTACCGAACTTAAGGATGCATTCTTCTCTTTTGCAGTATTTCTTATGATCTCTAGGGCATCCCCTTCAGCAGCAGTCACAACAGAGACACCATTTTTTATGATACCAGCTTTCTGTGATGCAATATCCTTGATTTTTTTGCCAAGAATATCTGTGTGTTCTAAAGCAATATTTGTTATAACACTAACAACCGGTTCAACAATGTTTGTTGCATCATACAATCCACCGAGTCCTACTTCAATAACTGCGAAATCAACGTTTTCATCACTAAAATATTTGAATGCCATTGCTGTGACAATCTCAAAAAACGTAGGTGTGTTATTGTTTTCAACCATCTCATCAACAATTGGTTTGATTTTTTCAACCAAAGAAACAATGTTCTCATCAGATATTTCTTTGTTGTCTATACTAATGCGCTCAGAGAACCTTTGTATGTGCGGAGATGTATAGCACCCTGTTTTGTATCCGCTCTCAGTCAAGATAGATGCTAAGAATTTGCACACGGATCCTTTTCCATTTGTCCCAGTGACATGAACTGTTTTGTAGTTTTTATGTGGGTTATCTAGTTTTTTAACAATATGGCTGATTCTTTCTAAACCTAGTTTTATGCCAAATCTCTCAAAACTGTTTATCCAGTCTAAAGCTTCTTCTGGATTCATAGTATTTTAATATCCCTCAGAATAAAGC
>Ga0172363_10005379_pt1 | contig 10357 bp, 10 predicted proteins | sample LakKivs2_kivu2a2_FD_114541 | JGI IMG/M metagenome (GOLD analysis project Ga0172363, IMG submission 114541) | Sediment microbial communities from Lake Kivu, Rwanda - Sediment s2_kivu2a2 | ecosystem: Environmental > Aquatic > Freshwater > Lake > Sediment | place: Rwanda: Western Province, Lake... | reverse complement strand
CTTTGCGCAGCGGTGCGCCCTTGTTGCCTCTGATCTACTACGGAGGTGAGAGCTTCAAGCGCAATCTGAGCCGCCTGCGGCGCACCGACTTCCACATCGTGGTAGGCCAGCCGTTCTACTTGCGGGCGGATGGGGTAAAAGTGACGCGCCAGGTGCGCCAGCAGATGGCCGACGAGATTATGTACCAGTTGGCCGCTTTGCTACCACCGGCCTATCGTGGCCACTACGCCGACCTGGACGCCGCCACCGAAACTTATCTGCGTTTCCCCGCCACGGCGGAGAGTAATCTCCGTTACGCCCAAACCTAGCAGGGTACCAGGAGTTATAGTGAAGGAGAGCTTATGGAAGCAGGTATTATCGCTTTGATTCTCGGGATCTTTGGCGTCCTGTTCGTAGTGCTTATCGCCTTTGTCCTTCTCTTCACGCTCCTGTTGCTGATTTTCACCCACGGCAGCGGCTGGACCAGGCTCGCCAGGCTATATCCGGCCAGCCACCAGCCGGAGGGGCAGAAATATACGTGGCAGACGATCCGGGTGGGAATAGTGCGTTACAGGAATTGCGTGACGGCCATCACCGACCCCCAGGGGCTTTACCTGTCAGTGGCCCTGCCCCATCATCCCCCGGTGTTCATCCCCTGGAGCGAGTTCAGAAGATTGGGAGAAACGAGGCTCTACTGGCGGAGAGCTATTGTGCTGTCAGTTGGCGACCCACGGGTGGCCACCATCGCCTTCCCGATGGGCCTCTTCGAGCTGATTCGGCCCCACCTGCGCTCTGAGCCTGGAGTTTGAGCGTGTACACCCGTCTTCAGCCTATCCTCTACGTACGGGATTTGGCAACAGAAAAAGAGTTCTACAGAAAGCTGGGATTTAGCGTCGCATACGAAAAGGACGATTTCGCGGCAATGTCGTACAGGGACACCATCCTGTTTGGCTTGCAGGTGAAAGAGGGGAGCAACGCCGCTTCATTCGAGCAGCAACTCATCTGGCAGATTGGCGTACAGAGCGTGGAAGCGGTTTGCAAACTTTGTGAGCAAGAGGGGCTTTCTATTGGAGAAGGGCCTGTTTTGCAGGACTGGGGCGAGTGGACCGTGACCGTCCGCTCGCCCAACGGCTACAGGGTGGTCTTTGAAGGCCCATTGAGGTAGGGGCGATGCATGTATCGCCTTTTGCCCTTGTTGGCCAGGTCCTGAGCCGGGTCGGTGGCCAGGTCGTACCAGGAACGGGGCTGCCAGCAGCGACCGCCAACCCGCAAACAAAAAGGCCACGACTGCGGGCGCACTTCGTGCGCCCAACTCTGGCCTCTGGTCTGGACACGGCAGAAACACCCGCTGCCCGCCTACCCTTGCGGCGGGGTAACATGACCCTCCCGCAGAGCCTGCCCTGAACGAAGTGAAGGGTCTGCCAACCTGCGGGAGGATTTACTCAGACCAGGCGGATCAGATCCTCGGCGGCGCGCCGCATGTCCAGGAAGACGAGACCCAGCTTGGCATCGGTGCGAGCCAGGGCGGTGAGCACAGCTTCTTCACCAACGGACATCAGGATGACGTACCCGCTATCCCCCCGGATATACACCTGATCGAGCGTGCCGCGACCTAACTCGCCGGCAATGCGGTCTCCCAGAGAGAGCATGGCCGCGGACATGGCCGATACCCTGTCCTCTTCTACGCCGGCCGGCAGCGACGAGGCCATGATCAGGCCGTCCACGCTGACCACAGCCGAAGCTTCTATGTCGGGCGTGCTCACCTGAAGCTCCTTTAGCCGGTCCACCATCATTTCCGTGCGTGATTTTGTCATAGCGATGTCTCTCCTTGCACTGTGCCTGGACAATGATAACGCTGCCCGCGGGGACAGATGTACTCACATAGCTCGAATTTTACCATAACTCCGTTCCACTGTCAACAAGGAATATTTGCCAATAGCCGCTTTTCGTGCTATAATCTCATGCTCGTGGTACCCGCCAAGGTACTTTGAACTTGTGAGAAGGGTGGTTATTGAGATGACAGACTTGCTGAAATCAATGGAACGGGTGGAACCCAATCCTGCTGTTCCCCCGCTCCGGCCTGGGGATACTGTTCGTGTACACGTGCGTATCGTAGAGGGTGATCGTGAGCGAGTGCAGCCTTTTCAAGGGACGGTAATGCGTGTACGCGGAGGCGGAATCAACGCGAATTTCACTGTGCGCCGCATTGCCTCGCACGGCGTCGGCGTAGAACGCACGTTCCTTCTACATTCTCCTCGAGTGGAGAAAGTGGAAGTACTCCGTCACTCCCATGTACGTCGCGCTCAGCTTTACTATCTGCGCGGACGGCGTGGCAGGGCGGCCCGTCTACGCGAGAAACGGCTGCAACACCAGGAGTGACTCTGGGATTGGGGTTGGCCGTCGCGTTGCGGTGTACCACCCCATTCGCTCTGGGAGAGGTAAGGTGCTCGTTCAAAGGGGCGCAGGCCATTGGCCTGCGCCCTTAGTCGTGGGCGATAAATGCGGCGCATTGGAGGATGTGTGATGATATACCCTCTGATCGGCATCCCCTGCCATAACGACTCGTCTGCCCGCTGGAACGGCTTTGTGATTCAGGCCCAGGGACGGGCGTACGTCGAGGCCATTGCCGCCGCTGGCGGCATCCCGTTACTGATCCCATTGAATCTGAATGGGCCGGCGCTGCGTGCTCTCTATAACTCCCTGGATGGGATTTTGCTGGCCGGCGGCGAGGACGTCGCGCCGACAACTTACGGCGAGACTCCCCACGAGAAGCTGGGCGAGGTAGACGACGAGCGCGACCGGGTGGAGTTGAAATTGGCCCGTCTGGCCCTGTCCGATGGAATGCCGCTGTTGGGCATTTGCCGGGGCATTCAGGCGCTCAACGTGGCGGCGGGCGGCACGCTCTACCAGGATATCGCGGCTCAACGGTCTGATGCGCTCACTCATTCCTTCCCCGCCACCGACTATTCCCGTGATTACCCTGCTCACGTGGTGCACATCACTCCTGGTTCGCGTCTGGCTTCAGCATTATCAGGCGTGACCACTGCCGTTGTGAACAGCCGCCACCATCAGGCAATCAGGACTGTCGCGCCGGGTATGGCCGTCGTCGCTCAGTCGCCAGACGGGATCATTGAGGGGATTGAACTGCCCACGCACCCTTTCGCGATGGGTGTGCAATGGCACCCGGAGAGTCTTGCCGCTGGCGCGGATGGGCGCAAAGGGCTGTTTGAGGCATTCGTAGCTGCATCGCGGGCGCGGCGCAGTAAGAACGACGTCCTCAGCACAGCCAATGACATCCGCCAGGCCAGGTCGCAGCAGAGCGGCCCCATTGGCGTGTTTGACTCCGGCGTCGGCGGGCTGTCGGTTTTGCGGGAAATCATTCGCCTGTTGCCTCACGAAGACGTCATTTATTTTGCAGACAGCGCCCATTGCCCTTACGGTCCACGCCCGATTGCTGAAGTGCGGGCGCTGGTCACAGCCGTTACCTCTTTCCTGGTCGAACAGAGTGTCAAACTGGTGGTCGTGGCCTGCAATACCGCCTCGGCCGCTGCCCTTCACCATCTACGGGCCAATTTTGATGTGCCCATCGTCGGCATGGAGCCGGCAATCAAGCCCGCCGCCGAGCGTACCAACGCCCAGAAGATCGGCGTGCTTGCCACCCAGGTCACCTTTCAGGGTGAGTTGTTCGCCCGTCTGGTAGAGCGGTTTGCGGTGGGGATAGACGTGTACACTCAAGTGTGCCCTGGACTGGTGGAGTGTATCGAGGCCGGACAACTGGACGATCCACAGACCGAAGCCCTGCTCCGCCGTTGCCTGACTCCGATGCTAGATGCTGGAGTTGATACCCTGGTTTTGGGTTGCACGCACTATCCTTTCGTGCGGGATAGTATAGAGCGGATCGTGGGGCCTGGCGTGGAAGTCATTGACCCGGCGCCGGCGGTGGCCCGCCAAACCGCCCGCGTCCTGGATCGGGAGGGTCTGGCCACCAATTCACCCCATCAGGGGCAGGTCACTTTCTACACCAGTGGGGCAGCGGCGACCCTGGCGACCCAGGTTGAGCTATTGCTGGGCATCCGCGTTCCAGTGCGCACCCAGGCGATTGCGCCATCTCCCTAGTCTCTGACTTGAGAGCACGTCTTATAAAGTCATTGCGAGGCGTGCAACGCCACCTGTCCCGAGCGAGGCCGAGGGAAAGCGATCTCCTCTTTTGCGAGCGGGAGATTGCTTCGCAGAATTTACACTGGGCTAAGCGAATGTGCTCGCAATGACACTTTTAAGGCAGCCCCCCCACCGTGGAGGAATTTTTGCTATACCAGGTAATTTCTGGTAAAATGGGGCCTGCGCAATTGTGCGCCCCATTATTATTTGGAGGCGATTCCCATGAAACGACTCTGGGCTCCGTGGCGAATGCAGTACCTCGTCGGCGAGAAAGAGGAGGGGTGTATCTTTTGCTCCAAAATAGCCGAATCCCATGACGAGGAGAATTATATACTTTATCGTGGGGAATGGGGGTTCCTGATCCTTAATCTTTATCCCTACACCAACGGTCACATGATGGCCGTGCCCTACCAACACGTCGCCAGTCTGGAGCAATTGGACGCCGAGACACTGACTGAGCTTATGCTCCTGGTGAACAAGGGATTGGCAGCTCTGCGGCAGGCGATGTCACCCCAGGGATTCAACATAGGGGTAAACATTGGGGAGGTGGCCGGCGCTGGGGTGGCCAGCCACGTCCACATCCACATCGTGCCTCGGTGGGGGGGCGATACCAATTTCATGCCCGTACTGGACGAAACGCGGGTAATCCCTGAGTTGCTCGACCAAACATACGAACGACTGCGAGTGTTGATGGCATGAGAAGCAGGCTCAAGTGGGGGCGGCGGTGGGCACTTCTCAGACGTGTCTTCTTGCCCCGCCCGAGCAGGTCGCAACTGAAGGCCATGTTGCCCCGCATGGCCCGTCAACTGCCGTGGCGGCAGATATACACGCTGGAGGATCTTAACGCCTGGAATCTCTACCTGGACATAGCCTGGTTCGGAGTTTTAAACGGGGTGGCCACCACGTTCACCAGTGTGTTCGCTGTCCGCCTGGGGGCATCCGATGCGTTGGTGGGTTGGCTATCCGCCCTGCCGGCCCTGGCAAACGTGATGTGGCTGATCCCGGCAGCAAGGATAATCGAACGGCAGCGGCGAAGGATGCCACTCTTGCTGCTCGGCGGTTTCTTGCACCGGCTGGGATATTTGCTGGTCGCCCTGGTGCCGTTTGTGTTTATAAACTATCGAGCAGAAGCACTGGTGGCCGTGACCGCTCTGACTGCCTTCCCTGCAGCGATGGCAACCGTTGCTTTCACCTCGCTCCTGGCAGAGGCCGTGCCCATCACCAGACGGGCGCGGGTGGTCAGCATGCGCAACACGCTGCTCTCCGGTGTAAGCACACTCGCTGTGCTGGTCGGGGGTAAGCTGCTGGATATGATTGTTTTCCCCGTTAATTATCAACTCCTGTTCATTGCGGCTTTTCTAACCTCGTTGATCAGCCTTTATCATGTAGGGTGCGTTCGTGTGCCAGATGTAGTCGTCACCGAACGCCAGTCACGGCCCCGGTCTTTACACATACTGATCCAACCCCTGCGACAGGTGTGGAGGCAACAGGATTTCGTCCGTTTCTCGGTGAGTTCCTTTGTGTTCAATTGGGGGCTGTACATGCCTGCCGCATTGTACAGCATCTACAAGGTGAAGTATCTCCACGCTTCCAATAGCTGGATCGGTTTGTTTACCACGGTGTACAATGTGTTCACCGTGATCGCCTACGTTCGCTGGGGGCGTTTCACGGCAAGGCGGGGCAACCGGCAGGCGCTGCTCATCTCCAGCCTGGGCCTGGTGCTGTATCCGGTGCTGACCGGCCTTTCTCCCCGCTTAGAGCCATTGCTGGGCGTGGCCGTGCTGGGAGGAATTTTCGGGGCCGGGCTGAACCTGACCCTGTTCAACACCATGCTCCAGGTCTGTCCCGACGAACGCCGTCCCAGCTACGTGGCCATCTACAATACCCTGGTGAACGTCGCCGCTTTCGGCGCCCCGCTGCTCGGCACTTTTCTCTCCAGCCAGTTGGACATCCGGGTGGCGCTGGTTCTTGCTGGTGCCGTGCGATTGGTGGGTGTGGCTGCCTTCTATTGGTTATCACCCCACGAAACAGCAGCGTAATCCTCGGAGCAATCCAGGATTGGCGCAAAGCTGCCTTTTCTGGTACAATCACGCGCGTCATGGCCGGATTGCTTTCTGCCCTGGCCACTCGCTGATCAACATTTTATACATGAGCTTCAAGGAGGAAGAACATGGACAACGATCGTGAGGCCGTCATCGTTAGCGCAGTGCGTACTCCCATTGGCCGCTTCCAGGGGACTCTGGCATCCCTGACCGCGCCGGAACTGGGAGCGGTGGCCATTAAGGGGGCCGTGGAACGGGCAGGGATTGACCCGTCTGCCGTTGACGAGGTGCTGATGGGCTGCGTGGTGCAGGCCGGGCAGGGGCAGGCCCCCGCACGCCAGGCGTCCATCAAAGCCGGACTGCCACCCACAGTAGGCGCGACCACGGTGAACAAAATCTGCGGGTCGGGATTGAAGACGGTGATGTTAGCAGCGGCGATGATCGGCGCCGGCGACGCGGACATCGTCGTCGCCGGCGGCATGGAGAGTATGGACAACGGCCCTTACATGCTACCCCAGGCTCGCTCCGGTTACCGGCTGGGCCACGGCCAGATCCTCGATGCCACGGTGCACGACGGTCTGTGGTGCGCCTTTGAGAACCAGCACATGGGCAATTCGGCGGAATGGATTGCCCGCGAGTACGGGCTTACCCGCCAGGAACTGGACGAGTATGCGCTGAAAAGCCATCAGAAAGCCATCGCCGCCATTGACGCCGGCCGCTTCAAAGACGAAATCGTGCCTGTCCTGATTCCGCAGCGCAAGGGTGAGCTTCTTGTCTGCGATACCGACGAAGCCCCTCGGCGGGATACCTCTTTGGAGGCTCTGGCCAAGCTCAAGCCCGCTTTCCAAAAGGATGGCGTGGTCACGGCGGGGAATTCGCCGGGCATCACCGACGGCGCGGCAGCGGTGGTGGTGATGAGCCGCGCCAAAGCAGAGGAACTGGGCCTCAAACCACTGGCGCGGATAACCGGATACGCCCAGGCGGCGGTCAAACCGCTGGAAGTCTTCACCGCGCCCATCTTCGCCGTGCGCCGGCTTTGGGCGAGGACGGACACTACTCTGGATGATTACGACCTCATCGAGGTGAACGAGGCTTTCGCCGCCCAGGTTCTAGCCGACGGCCAGGCGCTGGGCCTGGACTGGGACCGGGTCAACGTCAACGGCGGAGCCATCGCCCTGGGGCACCCCATCGGGTGCAGTGGCACTCGCATTCTGGTGACCCTGATCTACGCCCTCCGTGACCGAGGATTGAGCACCGGGTTCGCCACGCTGTGCCTGGGCGGTGGCGAGTCAGTGGCTATGAGCGTCGAGTTGGAAGGGCAGCCAGCAACGAGTAACAAGTGAAGAGCAATGAGTAAACAGCAACGAGCTTGGGTGAAGTTTCATGATAGATAAGGGCTTGGATCGGAATGTCCAGACACGGAATTCGGCAGGCCGCCGGTTGAGCCGCCGCGATTTTCTGCGAGGCATCGGGGCGGTGGCAGCGGGAGCGCTTATGTCCGCGTGCCGTAGCCTCACGCCCGAGCCTGTTTCCACAACCACTCCCACTCCCACTCCCACACCGACGACCAATGCGCAAATCTTTCTGCCGGTGATCGGCGGGGAGAAGCAAACGCCCACACCGACCGCCACGGCAGTCCCTTCGCCAGCGAGGCCGCCCACGCCGATCCCCACTCCCACGCCGACCCCCTTTCCACCAGGCCCGCCCAGCAAATTGGGGCTGTTCATCATACGTCCTCACGCCCAGGTCTACGATCTCATGAGCACTGGCAACGTGGCGCTGGTCAAGACTATCACACACGAACCCATCTTTCTGAGCGAGATCAAAGCTTTGTCCCCCACTGCCCTTTTTGTGGGACGTTTGCCCATGCCCCAGGTGGATTTGGGCGAGATAGACCCCACAGCAGAAGCACGGCGGGTGGTGGATCTGCTTCTGCCGGTGGCCGGAGACTCTCGCCGCATGGAGGTTTTCGACGCCTGGGAGGGTTACAACGAGCCGGTAGCGTCCGACGCCGAGCAGATGAAAAGGCTGGCCGACATGGAAGCGGAACGGGTGCGGCTCCTGGCCGGGTATGGCATCCGCTCGGTGATCGGCAATTTCAGCGCCGGTCTGCCATCGCTGGAAAGCTGGCCGCACTTCCGGCCCGCACTGGAATCGGCTCGCGAGCATGAGGGCTACCTGGGATTGCACGAGTACTCGGCGCCGGTGATGCAGTTCGGCACCGAGGGAGACGAAGGTTGGTTGACCCTGCGCTACCGGAAGGTTTACCACCAACATCTCATCCCGGCCGGCCTGGATCTGCCGCTGCTAATCACCGAGTGCGGAATAGATGGTACGGTGGGCGGCAGCCGGCCCGGACCGGAGGGTCAGGGTTGGAAACACTTCGTGGACTACTGGGCAGAGCAGGGGATGGGTACCGATGGGGCGGGGAATTACGTGGAGCAACTGGCCTGGTACGACAGCGAACTGGCCAAGGATGATTACGTCGTTGGCGCAGCCATCTTTGCCATAAACACTACGAAGGACTGGCAGACCTACGACATCCAGGGCGACGTGGCCTCTATCCTGGAACGATACCTGGCGGTGCACCCGCCGAGGTGAGCGAGCACGTCCGCTCACTGTTTCGTCCAAGAACCGCTCCGGCAACGTAGCCGGGATCAGGATAATCGCAAAGGAGGGGATTGACCAATGGAGATCAAAAAAGTCGGTGTGGTAGGTTGCGGGCTGATGGGCTCCGGCATCGTCGAGACCTGCGCTCGCGCCGGGTACCAGGTCGTCGTCCGCGAGGTGAACGACGAGTTCCTTCAAAAGGGCCTGGACCGGGTCCAAAAGTCCATGTCCAGGGGTGTGCAGAAAGGGAAACTCACCCAGGCGGATATGGACGCTGCCTGGGGTCGGATCAGGGGTATGACGGCGCTGACCGACATGGCCGATTGTGACATCGCCATCGAGGCGGCGGTCGAGAACATGGAGATTAAAAAGGGCGTCTTCGCCGAGTTGGACGGCGTTCTCCCGCCCCAGGCCATCCTGGCCAGCAACACTTCGTCATTGTGCGTTACCGAAATGGCGTCAGTGACTAAGCGCGGCGACAAAGTGTTGGGCATCCACTTCTTCAACCCCGTGCCGGTGATGCCCCTCATCGAGTTCGTGCGCACTATTCTCACCAGCGACGAAACGATGGCCATCGCTCACGAGTTCGGCGCGTCCCTGGGCAAGACGATGGTCACGGCCAAGGACACGCCGGGTTTCATCGTCAACCGCTTGCTGATACCGTACATCCTAGATGCGGTACGCATCTACGAGAACGGACTGGCAAGCCGAGAGGACATTGACACCGCCATTAAACTGGGGCTTAACCACCCGATGGGCCCGCTGACCCTGCTCGACTTCGTGGGATTGGACACCACCTTGTTCATCGCTGATGCCATGTACGAGGAGTACAAAGACCCGCGCTACGCGGCGCCGCCGCTTCTGCGCCGGATGGTGCTCGCCGGGCACCTGGGCCGGAAGAGCGGAAAGGGCTTCTACGACTATAGCTAGTTCGTGGTGCGAAACGCGCAGCGGCGGGCGGCTCTGCCCGCTTGTGAGCCGACACAGCGGTCGGCCGCTACGTTTCGCACCCTCGGGGGGAGGAATAAGTGAATTACGAAAACATCCTGGTGGACCGTGACCCGCCTATCGCGATCGTCACTATCAACCGGCCACAAGTGCTCAACGCCCTAAATCAGGCGGTGATTGGCGAGCTGCGTGCGGCGATCAACGAATTGAACGCCGATCCTGCGGTGGGGGCGATCATCCTCACCGGCGCAGGCCAGAAGGCGTTCGTCGCCGGGGCGGACATCAGCCAGTTCAATGGGTTGGCCTCTATGGCCGAGGCCGCCGAGTTCGCCCGCCGGGGCCAGGCGGTACTGGACAAGATCGAACGGTTGCCCAAACCGGTGATCGCCGCCATCAATGGCTATGCCCTGGGTGGCGGTTGCGAATTGGCCATGGCCTGCGACATCCGCGTCGCTGCCGATACCGCTCGCCTGGGCCAGCCGGAGATCAACCTGGGGATCATCCCCGGCTACGGCGGCACCCAGCGCTTGCCCCGGCTGGTGGGCCGGGGGATGGCCAAGTACCTGGTTTTCAGTGGCGAGCACGTCTCTGCTGGGGAAGCGCAGCGCATCGGCCTGGTG
>Ga0172363_10005375_pt1 | contig 10360 bp, 13 predicted proteins | sample LakKivs2_kivu2a2_FD_114541 | JGI IMG/M metagenome (GOLD analysis project Ga0172363, IMG submission 114541) | Sediment microbial communities from Lake Kivu, Rwanda - Sediment s2_kivu2a2 | ecosystem: Environmental > Aquatic > Freshwater > Lake > Sediment | place: Rwanda: Western Province, Lake... | reverse complement strand
TTTCTGTTTGGCATCATTCATTACAGCCATTGCGTGTATTCGAGCTCTGTGGTTTAGTTCATCGATTTCTTCCCAAGTTTTTGTCCTGGTGTTATCAACTTTGGCCTGTTTCTCCCTTTGCAGTTTGTTTCTGTATCTGGAATATTTGTTAAGGACATCCGCTACCAGAGTGATTGACATTCTTTTGTACTTGGATAGTTCGAATTCAAACTTCTTCATGGCAGCACATTCGAAGGCTAATGGTATCTCATTAGGTCCAAGTGTCATAAAGTTTTTTTCAATAAAGTAAAAACAATCTTTAAGTGTTTGTCTATCGTTGTCAGGTTCATAACCAAGGTAGTTTTTACATACAGAGATAAGGCTACCGATAATGAAGTCCATGTTAGTATCTCTGTCAGTATCTTTAATTTGATTTGTTGAACCGAGATACATTTCTTCAAAAGTAGTTCTTGTGTCTGCCATTCTTGATGTCATCGATAATTGACTGCTTGAGTTGTTCTCGATTAGATTGTTGTTGTTGTCCATACTGATTGATTTTAAAGTTATTTGAATATTGATTTTGAGCTGTTGTGGTTTGTTGAAGGTATTTGTTGAAATTGGAATTTCTAAACAGGGTTTCAATCACATAGTGTTCTTTCATTTTTGGATCTGAAAGCATTTGAGATTTAAAAGTTAGCATATTTTTAACTTCTTCCATAGAAACATCTGGATTATCTTTCAATGCCAGGGAGATGGCCCGGTATGGTTGGTACTTGACAAACTTGTCATATGCTGTTGGAATTCTTGGTTTAGTGTTCGTGATTGAATAATAGAAATCCATTACTTCAACAAACTGAAAATAGAAGGGCAAATCTGTGATTTGTTTTTCCTTTCTCTCTTTTATATCTTTTATATTATTTATATTCTTTTTATTATTATTATATATGTGCACGGATTCGTGCTCGTGGGGCACATATTCGTGCTGGGGTAGCACATATTCGTGACGGGGTGGCACATATTCGTGCTCTATGGTAACGGATTCGTGCTCTATGTTTTCAGGCACAAATTCGTGCTCGATATCAAATTGGACATCTAAACTTTTAGAATTGATACTTAAACATCTTAATCCATTGCTATCGTACTGGGTGAAAATAAAATCATTCTTTCTCAAGTCCGACAACATATTCTTAACTCTTCCACCTGACAATCCAATTATCTTTCCAATGTTCTCATTCGAGAGCTTACAGTAGTTCCCACTCTTTGAGTAGTTATGTATCAAAGACATTAAAAACTTCTCCGTAGCGTTTAAATTGGGATGGAGAAATATCTCTCTTGGGATCCACATACCTTTGAAATTGTCATTCATAAGCTAAAATAAAAAAGCCCTCAAAAGTGTGTGTAGTAGGAGTTACACAGCACCTCGAAGGCTCGGATTGGGTTTATGTTTCTTGTATCTCTTATTTGACTCCTACCCCAAACAACAGATATGTAAGTAAATATACTTTATTTCTTCTTAACACCAAAGTATTTGACATAATATTTCAAGTGCTTCCCTTCCACATTAATCCTTTCCACTAAGAAACTACATTCGCTCTTATCTTCCACTACAAAGGTTCCAATCAATGATCTGATATTCATAGTCGATAGCATGTTCATTTTAAAATGTAGCTCATCCAGGACAGCATAAGGAGTAATGGTGACAATGTCAAAAGTATCCATCATCTCCTCAATATTCACAACAATAAGACGATCAATGTAAATGTCTGGTTGGAATTGTACTTCTTGTTTCTCCTCCAATACCTTGCGGATTTTGTTCATTTCATTCTCCAAAACATTATTTGACATCACTTTCTCCCTGGCAATATTGTTCTCATACATAGTTTGTTCCTTTTTTTGTGCTTCAATTGCCTCATTTAGAGTTTCATATCTGCCAATATAGTTCTTAATTTTATTATCAACACACAAATATACCTGATATTTGTTATCTGAATTGCTGACATATATTCCCTTCGGCAAATTGCTATTAAATAAATCTCTGTTTTTAGGCACTTTTTTTCCATCAATGGTATAAGTCATCACTCTTTTGTTTTTAGTGTCGCAAAACGGCAAATTACTGTCATTAGCAGGGTTGTTTATTCTTTTCTTTGGTGGCTTAAACTTTGGATTTATACCCAATGTTCGATATAATGCCTCAAGAGCTGCTTTTGCCTCATCCAAAGTGTAGTGTGTTCCACCATAATGGTCTACACCTTTCTTTACAACATTGACATAATACTTTCCGTTTCTCATTTTGATGTTTCTTGGGAGCTGGTTATTGTTTTGCATAGTAGTTTAGGTTTTTTTGGTTTTTTTGAATGGCTAATTCTTTGATTTTTTTAATGTCATTGGCTGTTTTGTACTGGGCCATGTACTCAAATATACCGGCATAGACAACAGCTCTTCTCATAAAAGAGTAGTGATTGTTCATCTTAATGGCTTCCCAGATGTAATCTTCCATCTTCAACAGGATTTTCTTCTTGTCATCATATTCAAGCTCCATAGCTTTCATTCCTGCCTGGATCACTTGGTTGGCCATTATGACTGTGGTTTTCTTGGAAGCAAATACTTCGACAATGGAGGAGGCTATCACTATCTTTGAACAGACAGGATACTTTCCATCGTACCCTATCTGCTCTTGGATGTAGTTGATATACCCATCTGCTTGTATGCTTATTTCAACTAAGGAGTTTTTCATGAAATTAATTCTTCAATTGTTTTCAATTGTTCTTTGGATAGCTTGTAGTTCTTCAAAGCATTGGATATTCTCATCACAGGATTAACTTTAACCCATTCCACCAACTTCTCGAACTGCTCCTGGTCAACAGATTTCTTGGAGCTCTCACTCACTACCAAATCTTCCTTTTTTACCGGAGCACCAACAGCATCCGTGTCAACATCGACATTAATACATAAGATGGCAGACAAAGAATATCTCTTTGCGTAAGTAATCCCACCTCCCATATCCTGGAGAGCATTGGTTCCCTTATTGCCTGACATCGGAGAGAAGGGCATCATACTCGTTCTAAACTCACCGCTTGTGTGATAGATTGTAGTGGATAGGAAGTCTCCAGTCATATCCTGGCAGATCACAAGACCGCACTCGATAAGCATAGGTCTGATGGTCGATAACAGATTGTCCAGGGTGACATATCCATTTTTCAAGTGATTGTTCTTACCATCCTTTTTCAAGGAAGCAGTTTGGAATAGTCCCTGGAACTTTACAAGAGCTTTCACAAGTTCCGTGATGGTCTCTGATTGGATTAGATGTTCATTTACATTTTTCATATACTTGGTTTTTAAATGGTTACTTAATTTGTACTAAAGCGTAAGTTCCGGTCAATTGATCTGTAACTTCAATGAATGTTTTGTCATCGTGGTCTTCATTGTTATCCAGGTCCAACTCTACTTTGTCATCGAGCTCAAGTTCATCGATGTTTAGTTCATACATAGTTAGTGATCTAACTACTGATAACATTTGAACATTGGCCCCATCGATATGGAAAAACATATCCTTGACATATTCGCCATAAAGTTCAATTAATGCTTTTTGTTTGTACTCCGGTAAGTGATTGAATGGTTGCATAATACTTGGTTTTGAATGATTGTATAATTGATTAACGAATACAAATATAATATTATTTTAATTTATAACAAATAATTTATAAATAAATATTCAAAAGAAATAAAAAAACTCACAAGTTGCCTCATGAGTTCCCTAAAACCACAGTAAAAGAATCAAATGAAAATTTATCTTTTAGTTTTGTCCTCGTATAGTTTGATAATCTTATCTCTGTCTTCGAGGTTGATTTCTAATCTATCTTTGTAGGAGCTGAACATCACTTTGATTTCTTCGATATGTTCCTTGTGTTCTGCCCTGGTGTTTTGTTGTTCCTTGGCAAAGGTCTCTGTCAATTCCTTCATCTGTTTCTTGGTATCATGTAACCAATAATACAAAATAGCTGGTACTCCCATTGATCCAATTGCCTGTAATATCTCCACCTCACTTATTATACCTCCTGTAAAAAGAAGTAATCCTGCTCCTGATGCTAAATCAACTAATCCGTGGTGTGACATTCTAATTTATTTGACCTTACAAATATAAAGAATAAGATAGGTATTTAACCTACTCAAGCAAAATATCGTTATTTTATATACTGTCTATATTTACTCCCAGAGCTAAAGAAAAAGATTGAAGGCTGTCATATACCACACCATCGACAATCGTTGTTCTAAAGTCAAATAATCGAATAGTTTGGCCATCATTCTCTACAAATACAACATGGATACTAAATTGATCCACATAATATCCATCATTTGAATATAGTTGTAGTGATTTTTGATCCACCATCCAATTTACCGGTCCTTGTACTATAATGCTTATCATACTGTTTTATTTAATATAACATTAACCATTCTTAAACTTAAATTATCGGCGGAATTTGCTAACTGAATAGCAACAATAAAATATTGGTCAACTGTCCAATCTATACTTACATCACTAACTGCTGAATTACTACCTAAACTTTTATCTGTTAAAAAACTTGTCGATGGTGATATAACAGCACTTGTAGACCCATCAACATTTATAATTCTGTTTATTTCAATATATCTAAAATTTGCACTTGTTGATGTATATGTTGCTAATAATGTTGCACCACTTAAACTGGCACTTGTATTTTTATATAATCTAACTGTTGGTGAACCATTATGTGCAGTATTTTTATTAAACTTTACATCAATATATATTACATCTCCTGCATCAATAGTGTTTAAAGCAATCAATTTAGAATACATTAATGTATTGTTTGTGTCTCCCGTATGAGTAGCGTTGGGAGAAGCACTTGCTAAATTAATAATCTTATTGACAGATACTCCATTAATTGTATTGACATTTAAAAGGTCATTGTTATTTACATCAATGTCATAAGTACCTGCTGAATTACCAACAGATAATACTTGTGCCAAATCTTGAGAGCCTCCTCCGCCAGTTACCCTAAAAAAAAAAGAGTCAACTAATAAATCCAACAAATCGTAAGCATTACCAGTAAATGGAACTACCGCAGCAGGTTCTATCTCTGTGCCAGTTATCTCCGTTGTCACAAGTGTTGTAATCTTATCACTGTTCGCATAGACATCAACAGTAGTGTCAGAAGTCCACTGAATAAAAGAATCACTTATAAGTCGTTTTATTACGTTTCCTGAACTATCCTTCAGTATGACATTACCATTGGTTAATTTAACTATGATCATTTTAGTAGAATATTATATTTGTTGAATTATTTTTATACTGCTTACAAGTTCTGCAAAAACCATACATCCCATAAGAACCACAATTACACCAATGACCAGATCCACATCCGCATTCATCCTCACAATCTCCACAAGAATTACATGGACATTTCTTGCTATTAAATTCTGTATAATTGGCCTTCTCCTTACATAAGTAATGGAAGATAATATCCTTTAGATTTTCCATCCTTTGCATCATTGTGTCCTGCATAAACTTCACAGCCTGAAGCCCCCCATTCGTAGCAAACTCTGAATCATTCGAAAATATTCCTTTTGATGTAATGTTCATTGTGATGAATGGAAGAGCTTCATACCATACAGCATACGAGTTAAATCGTAGCAGATAATAGGTCCATAATGTTTCGTAGTTGGGATCATTTGGAAATTTGTCAACTAAAGGACCAGCATCTGGATTGTAGTTACTAACCAATGGGTTTTGATTAGCGACCATATCCAAATATAAGCTGTTAGTAAGCAATGGAATAACATGCCTTTCTTCCGCACTCTCTATGTGAGGAGCAATCTGGTTGATGTCAAACCTGGCATTCACCGGAGCTGCTCTGTAAATACCACTATTTACTACTTCTTGAGGTTTAATTAGTTGCATCTTCTATTGTGTTTTGTTCTTCTTGTAATGGAGCAAAGCCTAATTCCGCTCTTTGTTCATCCTGTGTTAATACCTTATCGATTGTCAAATCTGCCATAAATGATACCGGAGTAGGTTTAGCAATATCTAATCCTATGTTAGTCCAATTGTATCCTAACCAAATTCCAGCATCCTGGATAACTGGGTTCAAAAACTTACCCAAGAACATCCTTTGCATTGGTCTGATAACAGTATTGTAAACGATCTCGAATTCACTTCTTATCATTTGATTACTCCCCAAGCTTCCAGGTTGTCTTAATCCAGTCAAAGCAACAGTCCATCTGTGAGCACTTACAATGGCTTCCTGGGCCATCTTTTGCAATTGCATAAACTCACCTTCGTTTTGGGAAGAAAGTATCTGTACATCCGCTTTGTATGTCTCATCTCTCAATGCCTGGATAAACATCTTACTGTTGTTTCCAGTACCGGTAAAGCATGATTTTAGAGCATTGACTAACTCTTGAGCTTCTTCCTGATTTGTCGAACCATATAGATTAACGATAGCAGAAGGAGTGAAACCATTTTCGAATTTTGATTGGTTAAATTTTGGTATTCTATACTCTAATTCTGCCCATATTTTGGCAGCAACCCACTCTGGAAGGCCCCAATACATTAATGTACTGTCATAATTCTTGAGATGGAAGATAGATTTTTCAATTCCATCAATGACTTCGAACTTTGGGAAGAGAGGATAATCAATCGGAGCTTCCGGTGTGATATACCAAGGCTGTTCGAATTCACTTGTAACACCAATGTGAGTAGGGTTTAACTGATATCTTCCAGCTTTCTTTGGTCTACACCAGGTGATTGGAAGCAATCGAATGTTGTATTTCTTTGTACTACCCACTTTCACCTTACATATCTCGATAAAAGCATTGCCAAAGTTGTTGAAATCCGTGATAATCTTATTTGTCAGCTCATCGATATTCTCCCCATCCGCATTAACTTGCTTTAGGAAGTTGTTTAGTGTGAGTTCATCTATTAAATCAATTTGTTGTTCCTGGATCTTTTGCTTTCTTATCGATGGGAGAGGGTCCATTGTCGCAGCAGCAACAGAGAAATATCCATCACCCATAAAGTAAGATACTTTTTGTTGAATGATAGAGGCTGTTGTGCTTGAATTATTACAAATGGCTTGAATTCTATCCAGAGCCCATAAGTCATAAGTCTGGAAAGGGATATATTCAATTACAGATTGGTCTAAAAACCTTTTGGTAGGTTCAGCAAATATGTCATCCGCAAGGAAAGGAGCCAGGCCTAACTGAACAGTAGTATAGGCATTAACATTCGGGACCGACTTCTGCGAAATCTGTATATCCTGTATCTGTTTTCGTGGTCTCCTCTGTTGTTTTTGTATTGTCATACTGCTTGTTTTTTACTTTTTTAGTGGCTGTGATGTAATCAACACCCAAATGATAAAGATGTTCTAACTGTTCTTGTGTCGCATCTTTCAATACAACTTTAAATTTAGCACAATATGCTGTATTATTCAAAAATGATTCTTTTACCTTAAACATTATCGTATTATTTTAGATTTAAGAAAAAAAGGGATTACTACCATTTCTAATAGCAACCCCTCTTATATGAGAAATTAGCAGAGCCTATGGAATAACAGTAGCAGCATCTAAAGGTAAGGCTTGTACTGTTGTTCTTGCTGTGATCGTTACAGTTGCTTGGTTCTGATCGTTGATAGCAGTACCAGTTGTTGTCTCAACATTAGTCAATTGGGCAGGGAACCCAATTCCTAAAGAAGTTAAAGAGTTTGTAGTACCCCAAATCCAACGACTACCGCCATTTTCAACGTGAATAACTACAAAACCACAACAACATGCCTGAAGTTCTGCAATAGCATCTCTCGTAACTTGTGAGTGACAAGGGAAAGAGCCAACCAAAGTTTGATTGATAACTGTATTACAGTTTGTTCTCTCTAATGTTTCAGTCCAAGAACCAGTCTCCTGGTATGGAGTGAATTCATAGAAAGAAGCACCACCCACCATAGTTATGACAGTTACTTCCCCACTAACAATAGTAAGGGAAGCGACTTCGTCAATACTTGCTAGGTAGAACTTATCCAGACCACCAGCACAACTTGTAGAGCAGGAAAGTGATAAACCATTTGTTAAGCAAGACATATTATATGTTTTTTATTTTGTGAAAAAATTTTAGTACGCAACAGCCATCAATTCATTGAACTTGTAGTTGAAACCAAGATAGAATTTGATTTTTGCTTTCAATTTATCTTCAGTTTTGTCAAACCAAGCATCGAATTGATTTTGGAAGTTGTTAATGTCAGTTCCTAACACCAAGTTCTTTCTTTCTGTGTATAGAACATAGTTAGCATCAGCGATACCTTGGTAAGCCAAAGCATAACCTTGCCAGTCATACATAGGTTTAACTTCGATACCATTAAATGATAAAACAGAAGCACCGTTCATCTGTAATTCCAAGTGCATATTTGAAGATACACCTGCGTTTTGTAGGTCTTTCAAATATTGTCTGTAAACATTAGCAGAAACCAAGAATACTTTTGAACCTTCAGGAGTTGCTTGTAATACATTGGAAGCATTGTCATAAACAGCGTTCAACAAATCAATACCATCACCGGCAGTTAAAGGAGTACCAGAGCTAGAGTTGATGTAAGGGATCATGTTAGCAGCTACCAACTGAGGAAGATATACAGTCCACATACCATCAACAAAGTTTACATCTGTGTTAGAAGAGGCCTTGTCACCAAAGAATGCACCCAAAAGAACATCTTTCTTAACACCTTGAACCATTCTCTCAAGTAATAGGTCCATAAAGATAGTACCGGCAAGGTCATCCATAGCAGTACCTTTCTTCATTAATTGCTTGTAAACAGTGTCAGCGAATTCATCGTAACAAAGTTCTACATTAGCCTTTACCAATTCAGTCTCGATACATCTGTCAAAGATTGCAAAGTTACCTTTTGGAGTCCATCCACAAGTGTTTGTGTTTTGAAGTATGTTAACCATAGTGTCAGCATAAGCAAGATTTTGCTTCTTGTTTACTAATACCATAGTGTCAAAGATTTCCTCAACATTAGCGTCAAAGAATATCGGTTTAAGCAATAGTTCTTGTGCCTGTGAACCGATTAAGTTTATTGCGAATTGTCCGCTTTCTACAGTTGCCATATTTTTAATTATGATTTTGTAAGTGATTAAATAAGATTAAAGAACAGGAGGAGCAGGAGGAGTGAATGTAGTGTCGATTTCAGCAGTTGAACCATTTGTTCCCAAAATGGTAGCGTTTACTGTCATCATACAAGCACAAGTAACAAATACTTCACCTTCTTCTTCAGCAGTAATAGCCACTTGCCAAGTTCCACCAAATGTTAAGCCAGAAGCATCAACAGTGATAGGACCAAATGGAGAAGTAGTGTCTACATTGGAAGCGAAGTTGCCAAGTCCGTCAGTAACTGTAACTTTGATGTATCTCAAGCCAGCAGAAGGAGAAGTGATTGTAGCAACCAAGTCAGTGCCATCAACTTCTAAAGCCACAACAAATGTGAAAGGAGTTGAGCAGCAGTCACCTTGAGTTTTCAAAGTTTCAGCATTACCTGGATTGGCAGTAGGGTTTGTTGGTGCAAGGTAAATACTTTCAGTAGCACCATTTACGAAGTTATTATCTAAATTGTAAGGCATTTTTTTTAGATTTTAATTGTGAATGAATTAGCGATTTTTTAAAATTTCTTTCATTACGAATTGTCCAGCCATCTGGATTTGTTCGTGTTGAAGTGATTTAACTTTTGGAGCGTTGTTTTCAACTTTAGCAGATACAACTTTACCAAGAGCAGAAGCTACAAGCTCCTCGTTTTGTTTGGTCATTTCAGCTTTCTCTTTACCCATAGCTTCAACTTGTTCAGTCATATAAGCCATTTTGGTTTCAAGATCTGCTAATCTTTTTGTAAGCTCCTCGATCATTTTGTCTTTTTCTTCGACAACTTTGTCCATGTGATCAAGTTCTTCGTTTTTCTTCTCTTCGCCTAAAGAAATCTCTTTTTCGATTTCAATCTCTTCAGCTCTAACAGAAAGACCAAGAACGGCAGCAATTTGCTGTAACATTGATTTTTTCTCGTTCATAACTTTAAATTGTTTTGGAATGTTTTTAAATTTAGAAATAGACTCCGATTTCAACGAAGCAAAGGCCATCGTTTCAAGTTTCTTGGAATCTTTATTTTCACTCTCGATGTAGCCATCCACCAAACCGAGATTGTACGCTTCTTGTGCTGTCATCCAGGTCTCTTCAACCATCATGTCCTGGATCATTTTTCTTGTCTTCTTCATATCGCCATCAACCAACTTCCCATTGGATTTGATTTTGGCAACATAGATGTTTAACATCTGCTCATCAACCTTCTCATACAGGTCAATCATTTTCATCATCTCT
>Ga0172363_10005370_pt1 | contig 10364 bp, 15 predicted proteins | sample LakKivs2_kivu2a2_FD_114541 | JGI IMG/M metagenome (GOLD analysis project Ga0172363, IMG submission 114541) | Sediment microbial communities from Lake Kivu, Rwanda - Sediment s2_kivu2a2 | ecosystem: Environmental > Aquatic > Freshwater > Lake > Sediment | place: Rwanda: Western Province, Lake... | reverse complement strand
AGTGTTTTAGGCCTTTAGAGAATTTGCATCAATAATTGACAAAATGTATAGAAACCGATACAAAAATATTTAAACCAGTAATAATCAAATTATAAATAATTTTTCATTCTATAATTAATACCCCGGATAGTATGGAATACTTCATAAAAGACACAGGAAAAAACAGAATTGTGTACAAATCTTTACTTATCGATACACCTACTTCTTTGGGTATATTAGCGAATAAAACTGCACTCGAGTTGATAAAAGAGTTGAGTCTGAAACCTTTATGTGCTATGGACTTGGCAAGGAGATTAGGTCTTCATGAACAGAAAGTCTACTACAACTTACGTAGGTTGGAGAAAGCGGGAATAATAAAATTACTAAAAACTGAAGAAAGAACCGGTGGAACTGCAAAGGTATATACTCTAACCGAGCCGGTTGTTTCAGTAAAACTTGCTGAAAATACCTTTTTGACTACCGACATGTCTATCACTATAAACAATCTAGATTTTCTCAGACCATTCGTGAATGACGGAAAACTAAACGCGAAGATTATAATTGGTGACCCGTACTCACATGGTAAGTACGATGAACCCTCAACAGAATCTCCATACATATTCGATTTTGCATTGTTATTAGGCGGTTATTTAAAAGAGTTGGACTTTCCACATTACACTCTTGACACAGAAATTTCAGATACAGATTTAAATGATAACTTAATCCTTTTCGGTAATGCAAGAACCAATATAGCCATTGATAAAATAAATTCTAAATTACCAGTATACTTTGATACTGATTCTGGTTTTTTGATTTCAAAGTTTAGTAATAAAACCTATAAAGACCCAAGAATTGGAGCAATCTTAAGATTTAAAAACCCATTCAATGAGAAGAAGGAAATAATAATATTCGGTGGAGTTAGATCCAGAGGTGTCAGATCTGCTATTATTGCTTTTACTAAGCATCTTGATAAGGTTATCAATTCTGTTAACAGTGATGGGTCTTTGACAAAGATAGTCGAAGGGTACGATAAAAACGGTGATAGAATAATAGACTCCGTTAAATTTTTGGAATGAGGTTGATGAGATAAATGCAGAACATACTTCAAAATGAACTTGCACTATTTGAAAAAGCAAGGAAACCAGAGCCTAAAGATTTTGCAGGTGCAGGAATTGTTACTGATTTTTTAAAGAGATTCTATGATAGACGATTACATATATTTGGTTCCGGTTATGGTTCTCAGGCACATTTGGATAGTTTAAAAAAGGCACTTTATGAAACCTCATTGAGACCAACATTTAGTGTTCTTGGTCTCAAAACCCCAGAATATGGTAAGGTGACAAATTATAGAGAGATAACTACCCCAGTAGAGGAAATAAAAAAGTCATTACCTGTTAATGTTGAAGTAATAATTCTTTTGGATGATTGGGCCAATACTGGTTTCAGTAGTTCAAGTGCAGAGATAGAGACGTTAAAACTAAAAGATGAGCTTGGTTTCAAAGAACTTTACATAACTAATACATTGGATTTTTGTGGTCTGTCAAATTACTGTTTGTTCTGGGAATTCCCAGAATATTTTGGACCTAAAAGATTCCTGAAAGAGAAATTTCCTTTTATTCCTGGTGACGGACTTACACAAGATCAACAAAAAGAACAAGAAGAAATTCGTTTAAAGACAATAAAAGATCTAGAATCTAGAGGTTTCCTTGATACGATAAGTGATTATAGACATTCAGGTGGCTTTCGTTTAAGTGAACTTATAAAAGACTACAAAGAAAAACCAAGTTTAATTGAACGTGTAAGACTGTATTTATTAGAAAGAAAAGCTGTGAAAAACTTAAAAGATCATTACCAAGGTGAAAAATAATGGAAGCAAACCAACCGATTAATAATCAAGTTTTATATTCATTAGTTAAAAGTTTCACGGGTAATTACAGACAAATAAAAAAATGGCTGGGCGATGCTAAAAAAATTTTAATCATAGGGACCAAACCAATAGATGACCCAATCCCATTTTCACGTTGTGTTTATGAAGTTTTAAAGGCCGATGGGAGAGAAGTACAATACATAGAAGGAGTAGATTCATATCGCAACAGTCGGACAGATTGGTATCACGCAATAATACATCATGGCTTACTTAAAGATAAGAATGATATGAAAACAATCGTAGTCGAAAATAATGAAAAAGGTGTTAGTCAACTTCCAATAAAACTTGCTGAAGACATAATTAAAAGATCTAAACATTATAATCCTGACAATTTTAGATACGTAAATAAAAGTGGCATTTTTGGTCCTGAACAAATTCACACATTGTATTTATATCAAGTTTTAAGTAAGAAATTTACTGGGTAGTTTTCCTGGAAAAAATTAACTTTTTTATCTGGGATATTCAATTTATAATAGAAATCATGAATCCTAAAGAGATCTTCAAGAAAGTTAAGAACTCGAGAAGGAATAATCTGACAGAGTTTGAAGCCAGAGAAATCCTGGATTACTATAATATTCCAGTTGTTAAAGGAGATATTGTTAAAAGTATTGAAGAAGGAAAGAAGTTAGTAGAAAAAATCGGTTATCCCATTGTCTTGAAAGTAGTTTCCCGTCAAATCATTCACAAAACAGATGTTGGCGGTGTAATACTCAATATTAGAAATGAGACAGAATTATACCAAGCCTACCACCGAATAATAAAAAACGTTGAAGAAAAAGCTCCTAAAGCAAAAATAGATGGGTTCTTCATTCAACAGATGTTACCGAATGACAGAGAAGTTATAGTTGGTGGAAAAAAAGATTCTACTTTTGGCCAAACTATAGCTTTTGGGTTGGGTGGTGTTTTTGTCGAAGTTCTCGAAGATGTTAGTTTCAGGGTTGTGCCTATCACAAAACAGGATGCGATAGAGATGTTGAAAGAAATTAAAGGTTTAAAAATCCTAAAAGGTTACAGAGGGAAACCACCAGTTGATTTTGAAGCATTAGTCGATATTTTGTTGAAAACTTCTAGGATGTTGGAAGATAACCTAGAGATAAAAGAACTGGATATTAACCCAATATTCGCTTTATCGGATAGAGCTGTTGCTGGGGATGCAAGAATAATCGTTGAATAAAATGTCATCCTGGAAAACTCATCTTACAGTAAGTTCTTTTCTTTTGCTCATTTGGATCGTATTGCTATTTAAGTATAAACTCATTGACAACTATTTTTTGTTGATCCTTCTGATTTTTTTCAGTTCTTTTTTATCCATCTTTCCTGATGTTGATACGTGGAAATCGAATATTAGAAATCTTTTATCCTTTATTTTAGCGTCAATCATCATAGTTTATTTTATCTTTAATATGAATTTTGATTCAATCTTATCATTAGTCACTAGCTTCATTCTTATTTATATTTTCTTCAGGTTCTTTCCGACAGAACACAGAGGAATTACACATAAGTTCTCATTTGCAGTATTTTTTTCTTTTGTGTTAACGATCATACTATGGATGTTGTTTAATTTTTCGATGATTAGTTTTATCGTCTACTTTCTAGTTTTTCTATCTGGTTATTTGTCACACCTATTCTTGGATGCATTTTAAAAAATTAGGGGGATGATTCCTCAGCTACCTCCTGTATCATTAAATCAACCTGGGATGGTGCAGTCATTATCATCCCTAAATTAAATTGTAGAAAAGAATTAATATCTTACTATCATTTTATTTGGCATGAAAAAAGCAGTTTTATTCGATTGTTGGGATACGTGTTTTTTCAACGATATAGATATTAATCCTTACAAAGTATTTGCAGGAATGCTTGGACAAAAATACAATGATTCATCTTATTCAAATCTTTACAAAGAAACCTTCATGTTGCAAAGAAGAAGCATGGAAGCTTCCCTTCGGGATTTCTTGAACAAATTAAAAATACCTTACGACCCCCCTCGTATAAAAGAATTTAACAGGATTTTAATGAAATTCACAGAAAACATAGAAACATATCCAGAAACTTTGGATGTTTTAAAATGGTTGAGAAAGAATGATATAAAAACTGGATTAGTAACTAACACTACTTCACCTGCTTTTGAGGCTTTAGAAGAGAAGTATTGTACCCAAGAACTATTTGATGTCGTTGTCAAGTCATACGATGAAGATGTAAAATCAGTTAAACCAAACCCCAAACAATTTCAAGTGGCTCTACAGAAATTAAAAGTGAAAGCAGAGGAATCTTTGATGGTTGGTGATAACCCAGAAGATGATGTAGAAGCAGCTGAAAGATTGCAAATTAAAGGTTTGTTAATCGATAGAATAGGAAAATACGAACACTTATCAGGAATTGAAAAAATACACAAATTGTGGGAACTCCAAAAGTATCTTTATTTAAGGGTCTAGTTACCTACGTCTCCTCATATCTCTTCTCTTGTCTTCTTTTGGCCTAAATGTCATTTCCATTCCCTTCGGCTTGCTCTGCCTCTTTATAACATCCAATATGTATCCAGCAACTTCGTTTCTTATCTTCTTAGACTCTAGTTTAATGATTTTATTCAACTCTTCCTTATTCTTCTCAAATTTATCCGTAAATCTGCCTGGGTATTTCTCGACAAGTGTCTTGGCTAAATGCTTGACATATAGAGTTTTTACTTGTCCCACTTTTTCACCTGAATTTTAAGAGATTGTAATTAAAAGGATTTAAATTTCATAACATTTAAGCATTAATTATTTCAAGAAGAATATAGACTTTATGAATACTTCAGCTTGGAACTATTATTCTAGGAATGATGTTCAAGGGGCTTTGTTAGAGGTTGCTAAAAATAGGGAAGTCGTCGGGGTTTTTTCCAACGGGAATTTTGGCAAGAGGCCTAATGTCTTGCTATATCCTGATGATATACTGGAGATGGTTAAAGAGGGAGTAGTGTCTTTTCATGGTTCTGTAGAGAGATGGTCTAACCCCATGGCCTTGGAATCGGGCATGATCAAACAGGAAATGGACAAGATAAGGATAGGATGGGATTTGATTATAGACCTAGATTGTCCTGATTTTGAGATTGCTAAACTGACTGTGAAGATAATGTTGGAAGCGTTGAAAGACCATAGCATTAACAATTATTCTGTAAAGTTTACTGGTGGGAAATCCTTTCACATAGGCATACCGTTCGAGATATTCCCTGAGAAAATTAACTTAATTAAAACTGCTGACCTTTACCCTGAGTTGCCACAGAAAATAATAGAATACTTGAAAGATTATGTTAAGGAAAGGATAAGAGAAGAGCTTTTGGCTTTAGATAACCCTCTGGCTATAGCAGAGAGAGTTAAGAAACCGATAACTCAGATAACAGATAAAGATGGTTTGGATCCTTTTAAAGTCATACAAATAGATTCGATGTTGGTTAGTCCTAGGCATATGTTCCGTTTACCTTACAGTCTGCATGAGAGCAGTTTACTAGTTAGTTTGCCTGTTGATCCTTCAAAGTTGGATAAGTTGAGTAAGGACGATGCAAAACCACATAGAGTAAAAGTTGAGAAAAGATTCCTGAGTCGTGAAGAAGGTTTAAAAGAAGCTAACATTCTCGTTGTCGAGGCTTTAGATTGGGCTGGGAAGCATAAAATACTCGAAGAAAAAGTTCCCTATACTGGGCCGAAGAGAATGATAAAAGAAATAACCGATAAAAAATACTTCCCACCTTGCACGTTGAAAATTCTTAATGGGCTTTCAGACGGTAGAAAAAGATCAGTTTTCATACTCGCCAACTTTCTGCAAAACATGGGATGGAGTTGGGATAAGATAGAAAAACAATTGATTGAGTGGAATGGAAAAAACTCACCAACATTAGTGCAGAATTATATAAAGACTCAACTGAGATGGCATCAGAGACAGAGAAGAAACTTGTTGCCGCCTAACTGTGACAATCAGAACTTTTATCTCGGTTTTGGTGTTTGTTTGCCGGATGAAGTATGTAAAGGTGGAACGGATAAAATAACAATAAAAAATCCTGTGAATTATCCGTTCAGGAAGATGAAGAAAAAATAATGCGGTTGGTTTAAATCCTTTCGAATTATTAAGTAATTTAGTGGGTTCATGGCAGAAGCTGTTATTGAAAATTTCATTTTTGATCTTGGTCTTGATAAGTATCAAATTGATCCAGCGACTCGAATTCAGGAATATGCAACTGTTATGGTAATATTGAAAAAGAACAGAAAGGGATTGAATGAAGGGACTATAAGAAATGAATTGAAAACTAATTTCCCAAATTTAAAAATAGATCCGTTAAAGGGTATTTTGACAGATTTGAGGGTTGCTAAACAAATAAATGAAGAAAAGGGAATATACAGTTTAACTGGACCTGGTTATACACATGCGGATTATATTGCTGTAACATCAAAAGTAGTTATCGGAGAAGAGATACATTTTGACCTAATGAGCCATAGATTTTGGGAACGTATTAGAGAATATATTAAAACATAGTTCATGACTTGTTAATATTTTAACCTTTAACTCTAATTCTAAAATATGCCAGAAGAACCAATAACCTTCGAATTCATCAGAAAAATCCAAAGAGAAGAGATGACAGAGCCAAAACTATCACAAATACCAGAAGATTTTTACCAAAAAGCAAGAGACTATTTAGAACAGAAAAAAAGCATTGCAGAAAAGAAAAATGACAAATTAGAATCCTTAGAAGTAAAAAACGTAGAAAGACTATTAGAAGATATATTCAACAGAAGAGAGACTAAAATGCTCAACAATGCAATAATAACGGTTAGAACTGGCATTCCACCTCAAAACTTGATAGAAGATGAAAAGGAATTTTTTGAATCGGCAGTTAATATGATGAGGACTCAGAGAGAAAGAGTTTTAAACTTATTATTCAAAAAAACTAAAGAAATTAAAGATTTTGAAAAAATAGAATTCAACGATGATGTAGAAGAATTCATTGGCATTGATTTAAAAAAATATGGTCCGTTCCAGAAAGGAGATGTTGCTAATATTCCAGTAGAAAACGCCAAACTATTGATAAAAATGAAGAAAACTAAAAGGTTGATAACATGAGATTCCCGAAAACCGTCAGAATTTACTGTCCTTACTGTAAGAAACATACTGAACATAGTGTGGAACAAGCGAAGAAAAAACAAAGAAGAAAAATGGCGCAGGGACAAAGACGATACATGAAAAAATTAAAAGGCTATACCAGTTTTCCTAGACCCAAACCAGATTATGAGAAACCCACTAAGAGGCTCGACTTAAGGTACAAGTGCAAAGTATGCGGCAAAAAACACACCAAAGGACAGGGATTCAGGACTAAAAAGTTTGAGTTAGTAAAGGTGTGAATATGAAAACGATAGAACCTACAAGTCGTTTCTTAAAAGTTCAGTGTCTCAAGTGTAAGAACGAGCAGATAATCTTCAATAAAGCAGCAAAAGATGTTAAGTGCCTAGTTTGCGGCAATACTCTAGCAGAAGTAACTGGCGGGATGAGTATAATCAAATCTAAAATACTAAAAGTCTTAACTTGATTTCTCAAAAATTAATAATCTGGAATCCAAATTGATATCATGTCTAAGATAGAAGAAATCCAGAGAATATGTCTCAACCGGGGAATAATTTTTCCTACGGCAGAAATTTATCCAACTCTATCTGGTTTCTGGGATTATGGTCCTGTCGGGACGTTGTTGAAGAAAAACTTGATTGATTACTGGAGAGAATTCTTTGTTAAATCAGAGGATAACATTTTCGAGATAGATGGTGCTACAATACTTTCAGAGGATGTTTTCAAGGCTTCAGGCCATATTAAATCCTTTGTTGATCCTATAGCCCAATGTTCTAAATGCAAGAGTATATACAGGGCAGATCAACTCATCGAAGAAAAAACTGGTAAATTTGTGGAAGGAAAATCAGTTCAAGAATTGTCTGATATTATCAAAAAAGAGAAAATTAAATGCCCTAGATGTGGCAATCCTTTGGCTGAAGTAAGGTTGTTTAACTTGATGCTTAAGACTGAGATAAGCCCTGTTGGTGGCCAAACCGGTTATTTGAGACCTGAGACAGCTCAAAATATTTTTACTTCCTTTCCGAGAGTTTTTCGTTCGACTCGTTCTAAGCTTCCAATGGGAATAGCTCAAATTGGTCATTCTTTCAGGAACGAGATTTCACCAAGACATTTCCTCGTCAGGATAAGGGAATTCAGCCAGACAGAGATAGAAATGTTCTATGATCCTAAGAAGTTGGATTGTATGAAATTCAACGAAATAAAAGACAGGAAAGTAGCCATTTTCACCCGAGAAGCACAAAAAAAGAACCAGAAGCCAGTAGAAGTAACGGCCGAGCAAGCAGTGAGAAAGAAAATCGTTCCGAACGAGTGGATGGCTTACTTTTTAGCTAAGGAATTAGAGTTTTACAAGTCTCTAGGTATTCCAGAGGACTGTTTGAGGTTCAGACACATGCTTCCTGAGGAAACACCACATTACTCTTTAGGCAATTTCGACTTGGAGATAAAGTTTGATTTTGGTTGGAAAGAGACTGTTGGAAACGCTCTAAGGGCAGATCATGACCTGAAAAAACACATGGAATTTTCCAAAAAAGACTTGACTGTGTTAACTGATGATAACAGAAAGATAATACCACATGTTGTAGAGCCTTCTTTTGGTATTGAAAGAACCATTGCTGGGATACTATTGCATTGTTTTATCGAAGATAAGGAAAGAGGCTGGAATTGGTTTAAATTTCCAATAAAAATCGCTCCTTATACTGTTGCTGTTTTCCCGTTAGTCAACAAGGATAACCTGCCTAAAAAAGCAAGAGAAATATATCATATTTTAAAAAAATGTTTTGATGTTTTTTACGATGATAGCGGTTCTATCGGAAGAAGGTATGCTAGGGCTGATGAAATTGGAACACCTTTCTCGATAACGATTGACTATGAGAGTTTAGAGGATAATTCTTGCACAATTAGACATAGGGACACGACTAGACAAGTGAGAGTTAAGATTGATGATATTATTTCTATCATAAATAGACTAATAAATGGAGAAGTAGATTTTGAAAAAGTTGGGAAATTGATAAAGTAATCTACTCACTTATTTTAAAGTTGCTGTGTCCGAGTAAGTAATATTCGAAATAACATAGTATATTTTCACACTGCATGGAAATTCTGTACAACCATGTAAAACAGTTATTTTTTTGTACTGAGTGTAAGTTACGTTGTTTATCGAAATCTTACTTTGGCTGTTCTGAACTGTTAAAAACGTATTATTATGATTAATGTAAGCAAAGTAACTGAAACATGGACTGCATTCACCTTTAGAAATTGTCGTTACTAAAACGATTGGTGTTGTGGTCGTAGTAGTTGTAGTAGTCGTGGTAGTGGTTGAAGTTGTCATCGCGATTGTTGTAGTTTGGCACAAAGACGGTTCTGAAACAACAGTCCCATCTGGACAAACATACTTTTGTTGGCTAATACAACCTGAAATCAAGACAGTCATTAATAACAAGAGTAAAATTATTGTTTTCATGTTTCAAATTATATTTTTCATTCTTAAATAATTTGAGAAAACATTCAAAAACAACCAGAATCAGATAAAAATCATTCAATCTCAATTTTACAATGAATCGGCAACTTCTTACTCGCCCTCTTCAAGGCCAATCTCCCAACATCTAAATTCTTCTTATCTATCATCAATGTCATTAACTTTTGATTTTTCATTATTCGTGCCGCTCTACCACTTGGTTTCCCAAAAGCTAACCTCATCCCACTCGAGAACCTGTCAGCCCCAGCACCCGTGGCCATGGAGTGTTCACGCAAAACATTATGCGGAAAGACTAGGACTTTGAAGAAGTAATTATCAGGTATAATCTTCTCAAGAAACTTGTTTGAAACAATTCTTGCAGACTCCAAAGCATTATCTCTTATCTGAACAGAATGACTGGCAACCAGATGAAGATGAGTATCAAACTGTTTGTTAGGATTACCCATATTGAATATGTGTATTCTTGCGAATGGTGCACCGACTACATAACTCTTTCTTGGTTTTTTCTTCGAAACTCTTGTCCAGGGTCTCTTCAATCTTTTTGTCGTTCTTCCAGGCCTTAGTGTCATAAAATCACTCTATTTCCTAATCTTTTTTAAGTTATCTATATAAGCCTTACTGTCCTCTTCAACCCAGTCTTCAGTATTATATCTTATTATTTTACCGTTTTGCCCAGCTGTCACAACCTCTTTTATCCCAGCGTTTATCAAAACTCTTTTACATCTTGGACATGGGGAGCAGGGTGTCACGTTACCGTTTTTATCAACGCCTATGGCAAACATTATTCCATCTAAAACTCTAGATCCATGTCTTGCAGCGTTAATAATCGCATTTTTTTCTGCATGAACTGAAGGGCAATATTCATCGAAGTCATTATGATTTAGTTTCAATATGTTT
>Ga0172363_10005368_pt1 | contig 10365 bp, 10 predicted proteins | sample LakKivs2_kivu2a2_FD_114541 | JGI IMG/M metagenome (GOLD analysis project Ga0172363, IMG submission 114541) | Sediment microbial communities from Lake Kivu, Rwanda - Sediment s2_kivu2a2 | ecosystem: Environmental > Aquatic > Freshwater > Lake > Sediment | place: Rwanda: Western Province, Lake... | reverse complement strand
TTTGATTATACCATTGGCTCGGTGCATTATATTGGCACATGGGGATTTGACCAGGTGGAGCAGATTGCACAGTTTGAAAGAAGGTCAATCAGAGAAATCTATGAGCATTATTTCAGTCTTGTCAAACAACTCATCCAGTGCGGATTGTTTGACATAGTAGGTCATCTCGACCTTATAAAGAAATTTGGCTATTATCCTGAAAATGGGTGGGATGACATCCAGGAGGATGTGGCAAGGGTTCTGGGCGGAAGCAATATGGTAGTAGAGCTGAACACCAGCGGGATGGATAAGCCAGTGAGGGAGTTTTATCCGGGTGCTGACTTTCTCCGCCGGCTTAAGAAATACGGCGTGCCTGTAACGCTGGGTTCTGATGCGCACAGTCCTTTTGAGGTTGGACGTTATTTTGACATTGCGGTGGAGCTTCTTAAAGAGATTGGTTACACGGAAATCATGTCCTTTGAAAAACGGAAGCGAAAACCTTTGCCCCTTTGAGGGAAATTATTTGACGGGTTCTGAAGGTTTATATAAATGTCCAACTAATATCGTGGAGATTGAGAGTAATCAAATATGTCAGACGAGTCGGACAAGTCGGACAAGTCAGACATGTCAGACATGTCTGATAGCATTTTGGAAGGGCAGCCAGAAATGGCGCCCGAGCCTGAAGCGGTGATGGAGGGGGAGGTTGGACAGACACACTCCTCAGACATCAGCCCGGAGGAGGTGCGCCCAATACTTGAGTGTCTTCTCTTTGCCTCTACGGAACCACTCTCCATCAAACAGCTTGGCGGGATTATTCCCACTGCAGATGCAAAGACCTTGCGCCGGGCGATTCTTGACCTGCAGGTGGAATATGACCAGCAGGGACGCGGTTTTCAGATTATCGAGGTGGCTGGGGGATACCAGATGGCAACGCATCGCCGGTTCTCCTCTTACGTTTTGCAACTCAACCGCAACAAGAAACGCAGTCCTCTCTCAACGCCCGCTCTGGAGACACTGGCAATCATTGCTTATAAACAACCAATAATCCGGGCGGAGATTGAATCAATAAGGGGCGTGGATTCAAGCGGCATCATTCACTCACTTGTCGAACTTAATCTAATCAAGGTTGTGGGGACGAAAGAGACGCCTGGCAGACCGCCCATGTATGGCACAACGGAGGAATTTTTAAAGGTCTTCGGACTCAAGCGTCTTTCCGACCTGCCATCCATCAGAGAACTTCGGGAGCAGTATGAGAAGCGTTCAGAATCGGGGGCGTCTTAAAAATGACAATGAGGCTTCAAAGATATCTTGCATTGTGCGGGATTGCCTCGAGGAGGAAATGTGAGGAGCTCATCACGCGTGGAAGGGTAATTGTCAATGGGGCGACGGTTGTGCAGATTGGCACGTGCGTCACACCGGAGGAGGATAGAGTCCTGGTGGACGGGCGCGAAATCACGCCTCCTAAGCGGTTTGTTTATTATGCGCTTAATAAGCCTGCCGGTTATGTCGTAACGATGTCAGACAGTCATGGCACTCCGACAGTCATGTCCCTCTTGCAGGATGTGCGAGAGAGGGTGTTTCCCGTGGGAAGACTTGATATGGACACGGAGGGGCTTTTGCTCCTCACCAATGATGGGGAGATTGCAAATCGCCTGATGCATCCACGATACCATCTTGAGAAGGAATATATTGTTGCAGTCAGGCATGAGTTGAACGAGCATAATCTCAACTGGCTGAGGAGGGGAATTGAACTTGAAGGGAAGGTCACACAGCCAGCACGGATTCGTCTCATTAAGAAGAACCGGGATTGTATCTATTACAAAATGGTTATTCATGAGGGACGAAAGCGGCAGATAAGGGAGATGTTTAAAGCGGCAGGGCATCCAGTCCTCTCTTTGAAAAGGATTGCCATCGGTCCGGTTCGCCTTGGGATTCTTTCTACTGGAAGGTATCGCTCTTTGTCGGGCGCTGAGGTAAAGATTTTGCGCAAGGCGATAGGGCTTGTAGGTGAGAGACGAATTGAGAATAAGGAAGGAAGAGAAAATTATGAGCGAAGCGGAATCGGTGGGATCAGAAGTAAATGAGCTGGATAAGGAAATTATCCGTCTCCTTGAAATGCGTGCCACCCTGGCGAAGGGGAAAAGGAGCGCTGAAGACATATCAGGTGGCGTGGAATTTAATTTCTCCGCACGGCAGGCAAGTCTTGACCTCGTGGAGCAGATGGGGAGCGGTGTCATTCCCGCCGCAGGATTGAACCGCATTTTCACAGAGATTATATCCCAGTGTGAGGCGATTGCCCGACCTGTGAGTGTTGGATATCTCGGACCTGAGGGGACATTTACACATCAGGCAGCCATCAATGCCTTCGGCTCGGCTCATAACCTTTTTCCGCTTCCTGACATTGACGACCTTTTTGATGCCGTGGAGAAAAAACAATTAAATTTCGCCTGCGTTGCGATTGAGAATTCCACAGGCGGCGTTGTCCATAATGTCCTTGACCGCTTTTTGAATTCCGATGTCAAAATCCAATCCGAGATTATTATTTATATCCATCATTGTTTGATATCGAATGTCCCGATGAGTCAGATTCGGCGCATCTTTTCCCATTCTCAGTCCTTTCTGCAATGCAGTCACTGGCTCCGGCAGAACATGCCCGGCGTGGAGCTTGTGGAGGTGTCCAGCACGGTTGAGGGGGTACGGCGGGCAAAGGAATCCGGAGACGGCGCCGCCATTGCGGGAGAACTTGCCGCACGCCTGAATGGTATGGATGTCATTGCGAGCGACATTCAGGATACATTGGAAAATTATACCCGTTTTGTCATAATAGGGCACGGAGCAACTGCCCCAACCGGCGCTGACAAGACCTCGCTGATTATTTCCATCAAGCATAAGCCGGGTTCACTGTTTGAGGCATTGCAGCCCTTTGCGGCGCGGGGCATAAATCTCACAAAGATTGAATCGCGTCCCACTCGACAACGTCCATGGGAATATGTCTTCTTTATTGATTTTGATGGTCACGTGAATGATGAGCCGGTGAGAAATGTCTTGAAGGAACTGGGACAGGCGACAATTTTTATCAGATTTCTCGGGTCATATCCGCGCGCCAGGACATTTGATGTATAAGATTTGAGTAAGGGGAGGGAACGTTATGATTATTGTCCTTCGACCTGACATCACGGAAGAGCAGTTCAATCATATCATTGAAAAGATTGAGAGTCATGGACTGCGTGCGCATATTTCTAAAGGGACGGAGCGCACCATTATTGGCGCCATCGGGGATGAAAGTGTCATCCGGAATCTTCCGTTGGAGGCAATGCCGGGCGTCGAAAATGTGATGCCCGTTCTGAAACCTTACAAGCTCGCCAGTCGCGCATTCCATCCGGAGAGGTCAAAAATCGCTGTGCGTGATGTTGTGATTGGAGGCGATGAGGTCATTGTTGCGGCTGGTCCATGCTCCGTTGAAAAGGGTGACACACTGATTCGGACTGCTGTTCAGGTAAAGAATGCGGGGGCGAAGATGCTGAGGGGTGGCGCATTTAAACCGCGCACGTCACCCTATGATTTCCAGGGGCTTGGCGAGGAGGGATTGAAATTACTCGCAGAGGCGCGGGAAGCGACAGGTCTTCCCTTTATTACAGAGGTCATGGAGACGCGCACTGTGGAGATGGTCTGCAAGTTTGCCGATGTGTTGCAGATTGGCGCAAGAAACACCCAGAACTATGACCTATTAAAAGAAGTGGGACAGACAGATAAACCCATACTCCTCAAGAGAGGCATGTCGGTGAGTCTCAATGAATTCATGCTGGCGGCAGAGTATATCCTCAATGAGCGAAATCATAATGTCATTCTTTGTGAACGCGGAATCCGCACATTCGAAACTGCCACTCGCAATACCCTTGATATTTCCTCCGTTGCCGTGCTTCATTACGAGACACACCTGCCGGTCTGGGTTGACCCGAGTCATGCGGCGGGGCACTGGCGATGGGTCAATCCGCTTTCAAGGGCGGCGGTTGCCATCGGGGCGGACGGGCTTCTCATTGAGGTTCACATTGACCCGGAGAATGCCTGGTCTGACGGCGCACAGAGTCTCCTGCCTGAAAAATTTGCCCTCCTGATGAAGGAAATCAGGAAGGTTGCGGAGGCGATAGGACGGACAGTCTCAACGGGAGAGGACATCTGATGGAAGACATTATCCATTTTAAGAAAATCTCCATCTTTGGAGTGGGGCTTATTGGAGGAGCCATTGGGATGGCGGTCAGGAAGTTGGGCATTGCAGACCACGTCACAGGCATTGGACGCAGTAAGGAGCGGCTTGAAACAGCTCGCACCATGGGTGCGCTGGATGATTATAAGACGGATATTGCCGCAGGCGCCTCCGATTGTGACCTGTTTATATTTTGCCTCCCCGTGCAGAAAATCATTGAGAATTTTCCCATCGTGGCGCGGTCGGTCAAGCCGGGTTGCATTGTGACGGATGTGGGAAGCACAAAGAAGACCATAATTGATGCGGCGACGTCTCTTTTCGGTCAGGACAAATCTTTTATCGGCTCGCATCCCATGACAGGCTCTGACAAGAGTGGATGCGCAAATGCACATGAGGTCGTCCTCAATGGTGTAACCTGTTTTGTCACCGTCACGCATGACACAAATTATGAGGCAGTGGCAAAGGTGACTCTTTTTTGGAAGGCGCTTGGAATGATTCCCGTTTTAATTGACCCTTTGCGCCACGATGAATATGTTGCCCTTGTCAGTCATCTTCCGCATATAGCCGCCGTGGCGCTGGTCAATACTGTTGCCTCATGTCCGGAGGATTTGAATTTCATCAGGCAGATTACAGGCAGGGGATTTAAGGACACCACGCGCATTGCCATGGGCGACATTTTAATGTGGCTGGACATCTGTCAGGAGAATAAAGACAATATCAACCGGCATATTGATAAATTTATTGGCGAGCTGGACCAACTCAAGGCATCGCTTCAGAGAAAGGATTTATCTGCCGTTCAAACCTTCCTTGAACGCGCCAAAGCCTTCCGAGAAAAATTTGACTAATTTTATACAGCCGCTTTTAGTCGCCCCGCGTGTTTCTTATCTGAGAGCGCGAAAAGCCCGTTAGCCGCATTGACAATTTTATCGCTGATTCCAGGGGCGTAATAAATCTGTCCGCATTGCTCGCATACAAGTGCAGGAATGCCTTCAATTTTAACTTCCAGCCCTTCGCGCTCGAAAGTTTGCGCGACTTCCTTGTTTTTCAATATCCCCTTGCGGCACGATTTACACATAGCGCCTTCTTTCATCATTGTTTTAATCCCATTTTATATGGCGTTTCCCAGAACGGTCGTTGTGGAATGTAAGCCATGATAATATCCACACAGTCAATCTGCCCACTCTCGCTCCAGTAATCAACAACAATATGAAGATGTTCTTTAATGTTCTCCGACACGTGAAATTGTCCTTCTATCAAACATCTAAGTTACTCTTCATACATTTCAAGAATATTGCCATCTTCAATCGCTTCGAGAATATCATCTTCGCAAAAGCCCTCCGACAACATATGCTTAACCACATGTGGTCTCAGGGCATAGTTCTTCAGATGAACGGCTTCTTTGATTTGGTCAAGTATTTCCATGTCAGTTTCAATAAGTTGTTTATCTCAACATTACACTTTGATGTAACTATAATTTAAGAAATTAGATTAGGAAATTATGTTGCGTTCAAGGAGGAGTCCGGCGGAGCCGATGACGCCTGCATCGTTTCCCAGCTCGGCGGCAACGATTTTCAGATTTTGTGAATGTTCCGCAAAGACGCGTCGCTTGACTTCTGCACGCGCCGGCTCCAGAAAGATTTCCCCCGCCTTCATCATGCCACCGCCGACCACTATCACGTCGGGATTCAGAATGGCAACGACCACGGACATCCCTAAGCCGAGATAAGTTCCTGCCTCCCGCATCACCATATCGGCAAATGCATCCCCGCTACGGCGCGCATCATCAATCAATTTTGACGTGAGGGTTTTTCCCTCAGCAATCCATTCTTTCAGGATGGTATCTGCGCCCTTGTTAATTTTATCCATCGTCCGGTGGACGAGGAATGTTGCTGATGCGTATGCCTCAAGACAGCCGCGGTTTCCGCAACTGCACAGGTCTCCATCGGGGACAATAGTTATGTGTCCGAGTTCGCCGGCGCATCCGGTTGTGCCGCGGACAAGTTTTCCTTCAATAACAATACCTCCGCCAACTCCCGTTCCGAGTGTATATGCGAGCATGATTTCAGAATTGCGTCCCGCCCCTTTCCAGAATTCCCCATAAGCCATGGCGTTCGCATCATTTTCAAGGTTTGCGGGAATACCAAATGCTTCCTGTATTCGGTCTCGTAAGGGAATATTGACCCAGCCGGGCATATTAATCGCCTTGTTGACAATTCCCCGCTTTGTGTCAATGGGACCTGGGGAGCCAATTCCAATCGCGCTGATGGCATTTATTTTTATGTCCGTCTCAGAAGCGGCAAGCTTCACAGAACGGATGATATTGGCGATAACGCCATCCGGTCCCTTTTCCTTCTCGGATGGGACTTCAATTTTTTTGATGAGCTCACCATCGCGTGATACAATAGCCGTTTTGATGAATGTTCCCCCCAAATCGATGCCCACAAGGTATGTCATGGAAGCGTCATCCTTTCTGAAACGAGAAACAACCCTCTTTATAAATCCGTCCAGAGTTGGCGAATCTTGTCGCGGCTTGCAATAAGGTAATCCCGCTCCTTAGAGAAAATTTCAAGAGTTATGGTGTCGTCATAAGGCAGACGTTTCAGGGCGTCAATGGAATCGCGCCATTCAATATTCCCTGCGCCAATCGGGAGATGCAGGTCATCCTGTCCAAAATTGTCGCTCATGTGGACATGGATGAGCCGATTTCCGAGGGCGTGAAGCATCTCTCGTGTCTTATTTCCCCCCGGACCAATATTTGCATGAGCGACATCGAGATGAAACCCGATGGTTTCAAAACGGCTGAAAATTGTTCTCAACAGATTGACTTCCTGAAGAGAGGGGCAGTTTTCCAGCATAAGTTTCACACCGCGCCTTTCAAACTCTGGCAGAATCTCTTCCAGAAATCGTGACCAGAGGTCAGCAAGCATTTCCATTGTTGCCCTTTTGAGAATAAAGCTTGGCAGGGATGTGTTGAAGTGGACAGTTATTTTTTTACAGTTTAGTTTTGTGAATGACTCAAGGGCGTTAAGAATGATTGCGGCGCTGGTCTTGCGCAGTTCCGGATAAAGGGAATCGAATGGGAGATAAAACGCAGTATGACCGACGATTCCGAGCCTGCGTTCCTTAATGAGTCTTCTGATTGTGTTGAGATTCAGTGTTTCAGGATTCGCACGAGGTGGCTCCAGGGTCAGGTCGATAAAGTCGAAGCCATTCTCTGCGGCGAACAAAATCTCCTCCTCAATCTTCAACCACGGGTCATTCATAATTCCAAGTTTCATAATCAAACCTCACACTCTCGTGGAAAAAATAAGTTTGGTCTTTTACCCCATATATTTTTATGAATCAATATAATTTTCTGTATAAATGATGATGATTGTTTCTATGAGATATCTGAATTGACATGGTGATAGCGTCCGGTGATAATATTTATTATTTATCGGGAGGGAAGCGTATGTCCAAACTGATTTATATTATTGATGACGAAAAGGAGATTTGCGAACTCCTGAAGATTGTGCTCGAGAGTCGTAATTATGAAGTTCAGGTTGGCTACGATGGCAGTGATGCCCTGGTGATGATTGAGAAAAAGAAACCCGACCTCCTGATTATCGACCTGAGGATGCCCAAGATAAATGGATATGAGGTCATTGCGCGCCTGAAGGAAACACAGGAAACGGCGAAGATTCCCATCATGGTTTTGACAAGCCTGACAAAAGGTTCGCGAAAGAGTGATGAAGAATGGAAAAAAAGCATGGATGTCCAGGATTTCATCACAAAACCATTTGAACCTCTGGGTATTCTGAAACGTGTTCAGAACATTATCGGGCAATAAGCCTCAGACCGGTGATAGAGCATGGGAGTTTGTGTTTGAACCATATAGAGACAGATAATAACAATAGAGAGCGTCATCGAGACTTATTTATCCGGTTGGGGGTTGGTGCATTATCCCTATTTCTGCTAACGCTTGTCTGCATCCTGTTACATTTTATCGATTTTATCGGAGTTATTGTTTTTTTAATCCTGCTTGTTGTCTCAATTGTTAAGCCAAATTATCCTTTATATTTTCTTGCCCTTATTTTGCCATTTTTCGGAAACAACCCCGGCGGTAAATATACACTCTATTTCATCGACATCATTGTCATGCTCATTCTCCTTCGCTGGCTTGTTCCACTGATATGGGCAAAGAAACCCACGATTACAGGTTCCTCCCTCGGAGTCTGGATATGGTTATTTTTCATTGTGACCATATTTTCCCTTATTCCATTGCGGCATGAGTTGGCAATGTCCTATTTATGGGTTGGGGACCCATTTTGGTTTGTACAGCGCATTTACACCGCTTATGCGGTGGATATATTCTGGTCTATCCGCCATGTTCTTGACCTCTTTATCTCAATCCTCTTTTTCTATTTTGTCATAAATAATCTGAGGAGCGATGCACAATTAAGAAACATCGGGCTATCCGCGCTTGCCGGACTCCTTATTGCCATAATATCCGGAATACTTGATTTTCACAAGGTGATTGACCTGACCTTCTTCCGTCCCTTGAATCCGGACATCCAGAGGTTTGGGTATAACCGACTGATGAGTCTTTTTTATCATTCAGACTGGTTTGCGCAATATATGATAGTTCTCGCCCCATTTTTTTTAGCCCCCTTTTTCATCAATGGGGAAAAGGGGAAAAAGGGAACTATCCTTCTGGGTTTTCTTATACTTTATGCCGTTATCTTCACCTATCAGCGAGCGGCATGGTTCGCATTTCTCGCATCCCTTTTTGTCCTCATTTTATTCGGGGGCGGTAGATTTATCAGGCGTTTTAACTTGAGGCGTCTGCTGTTTATTTTCTTCATAATCCTTTTTATTCTGCTGGCTGGATTTTATGCCCTTTTTTTGACTCGCGCCGGTGTTTTGACTTCCCTTGCGAAACGTGCGCAACAAACGTTTTTCTACGAGGACCGCACCCGTATATGGCACCAGGCGCTTTTGCTTTACGAAAAAAAACCGCTCTTTGGAGTTGGGGCGGGTAATTATTATTATAGCCATCGCTCCACTTTTCCACCGGGGCATCCCTATTACAGGTTTGATAAGGTTAATGCCCATAATACCTACCTGCAGCTCCTGACGGAAAGAGGTCCATTCGCCCTGATTTTGTTTCTTATCCTCTTATATTATGCCATGAGGGCTGGGGTTTTAGTGTTCAGGAAGAGTGAGGTGGGCTCAAAGAAGCGTATTATTTCCGGAGCGGCGGTGGCATCCCTCACCGCATTTGCCGTTTATGGCATGGCGCAATACATATTTTACATCCGCATTGTGGAGCTTATATTCTGGTTCGTCCTTGGTCTTGTTGCCCACATGGCGTTACAATATGATTATGGTGTAAATGTTACATCCCGGAGGACTTATAAAGCCGCAGTTAAGGCGTTTGTTTTGTTGCTTTTTATTCTTCTTGTTTTGTTTCAGCCCTCCACAAGAGACCTTTTTTTCTGGAATGAATACAAAGATGATGAGGGTTTTATGGGGTCATGGGTTGATTCGTGGAATGAATTCCGCATCAGGTGCAGTAAGGAGGTCATTGAAGCGCGATTTGTTGTCCTTCATCCCGATGTGGCGAAGAAGCCGGTTCATGTAGATATGCTCGTGAATGGAAAAACACTCGCCACTTTTGTCGCGAGGGATAACCAGCCACACAAGATGGCGGCAATTATTCCTCCTGATATGTCCCAGCCTCTTCGCATTCGATTTCGCACCGACCGAGTCATCAGTCCGTCCGACCTTTTCCCCGGTGTGGTAAACAGGCGACCGTACAACTGCATTGTGGGTAGAGAGATAGAGAGTCGTTCTCTCGGTCTAAGGGGCGTTGGATTTTCAAAATGGGAAAAGATTGGCGAACTCCGATACCGCTGGACTACGGAGAAGGATGCAGTATGTGATATCATGGTCACATCGCCGGTTCTTGTTTTACGGCTCAGCGCCGCCAACCCCGACCTCGCACAAAAGCCTCTCAAAGTCACGCTTGCCCTTTCAGAAAAATGGGGTAAAGAGATAGATTCAAGAAACCTCATGTTCGACTCTCAGCGGACTATAAAGGAAGCGAGGTTTAGCCTTTCGCCATACATCGGGCGCAAGATAAGACTTAATGTTCGGGTTGACCGGCTGTTCTGTCCAATGGACAGCGGGAAGAATGACAC
>Ga0172363_10005367_pt1 | contig 10365 bp, 10 predicted proteins | sample LakKivs2_kivu2a2_FD_114541 | JGI IMG/M metagenome (GOLD analysis project Ga0172363, IMG submission 114541) | Sediment microbial communities from Lake Kivu, Rwanda - Sediment s2_kivu2a2 | ecosystem: Environmental > Aquatic > Freshwater > Lake > Sediment | place: Rwanda: Western Province, Lake... | reverse complement strand
GTTAAAGATACTGCTTTATCAACACAATCCATTCCTTCTAGCATAAAGTGTTTTTCTATAACTGGTAAAGCTGGGAGTTTAGTTTCTTTTGTATGGTCAGATAATCCTACTGGATACCCAAATTTTTGTAAAACTTTAATTCTTTCTAAATGATTATCAAAACAAGGATATTTGCTAACACAATGTAGAAGAGTAATATCTGAACCTTTAATCCAAGATAAAGCCTTTTCTATCTCTTTCATCGTTGCCATACCGTCTTCGTGGTTTAGACTACCAGTACTTAAGAATATTGGTTTCCTCTTACTAGCAATCTTTAATAGGAAATCTTTATGTGTTAATGCCGGACTAGCTACTTTAAATATAGGAACTAATGGATCTATAAAATCTACTGTTGCCATTTCATCTATCTCTGGTGTACTAAAGAATATAGCTCCATTCTTTTCGCAATATCTTTTAATTTCCCACCATTCGGATTCTGTAAACATATATTTGTTCCATTCTTTATTTAGAGTTATAGTTTGAAATTTAGTGGCATCTGCTCCAGACTCTAAAGCTGCATCAACTAATTTTTTAGCTAACTCTATATTTCCATCATGATTTATTCCAATCTCCGCTACTAGCATCATAATTTCTTAGTCTCCATAAAGGCATTTCTATCTCTACTCCAAATCATTTCCTGTATATTTTCGTGATTAGAAGCAAATTTTAAAGCTATTTCTACATCATTAACATCTTCTTCAGTAAAATTATGTCTTGCTATCTTCTCCGAATTTCCTCTCAAATAGCTCTTCATCCCTCTATCTATTTTCTTACCAATGATGTCCTCATTTTCATTAATTTTATCCTTTAAATGCTTTATTAAACAAGACTTCCATTTAGGATATATATCCTTATATGTACCATTATCTATACTTTTACTTATAGATATTGCATCTCCTTGACCAATATCCTTATATGTCATTGCCTTTTCTCTCATACAATAAGTTACAGGTAACATCTTAATTTTACCATATATTGAATCTAAAAGGGATCTTAATACTTCATCAAATGAATCTCCCTTTGAATATATTGGAACTTCCCCCATCGTCATCTCTATATGCTTTGTTCTATGGACATCGTAAAATGTAGCTATATAAGATCCAAAATTAAATAACATCCTTTCCAAAGGATTATCTGACTCACTTATCTTTGTTAGATATATCTCATGCCACCATGTAAGTTTTGGTTGCACTTGATACTTTATAAAATAACCATGAGCTGCTGAATAATTTTTATTCTCTTTTAAGAAATCTGTACACATATTAATACCTCTTATGCTCATTAAGTCATCGTCTCCACAGAATACAGAGTACTCAGTAGAGTATTTACACATATCGTGAAACTTTATAGATGGATGAGTATCTTGAGGGTAATCATTAACATATTTTATATTTAAATTATTCATATTAGAAATTATTTTTTCATTCTCTTTCTTATTTTCAGCTGTACTTGAGTCGGCTATTACTATCCTAGAACCTTCTCCGTATATATTAAGATATCCCAATAGCCTCTTCAGTTCTGTAGGTCTATTAAATGTAGGTACCAAAAGAGAAGTACTATCATTAAGTTTCATTTTACTCTCCTTAAATAACCATTTGGATTATAAGATACATATAATTTATTATATGACTCATCTATCTCAAAGCATTTATTCTCTCTAAGAAATTCTTCTATAGCCTCTTTAGGACCATTATTTTTAAATGATTCATCTAGTAATCCTTTACCAGCTAAACTTGATGTAACTGTATCAAATACAACTATATACATATCGGGTCTTATAAATCCTTTATAACATCTTAATTCTTCCAGTACATGGGATTTCTTATGATTAGAGTCCAAACATACTAATATCCTTTCATCTGATCCTAATCTCTTTCCAACTTTCTTTAAAGTAAGAGAATCTATAGAGTTTCCTTCAATCATCTCTATCCTTTTAGACATTGGATGATTCTTTATAACTTCCCTATTATGATCCCTTATATCTATATCTATACCAATAACTCTTCCTTTACCTAATAATTCTAATAATGATGCATAGTATATTAATGAGCCTCCATGAGCTATACCACAATCTATTATCACGTCAGGCTTAGTTTTGAATATCAACTCTTGCATTAGAATCATATCCTCCGGAGTCTGTATTATAGGAACTCCTAGCCAATCTATATCCATAGATAATCTGTTCTTAAAAGATACTTCTACCCATTTATTTCCTATATTTTGTAGAGTATCTGTTTCCTTATTCTTCTTTGTTTTAACATAATTGGCTTTCCTTAAGTCAAATTCCTTCATTTCATCTGTCGTAACTTGCCCACCCCTATTTACAAGTCTTCCTGCTTTATTAACATAATCTACAGCATATTCAACCATTTTATTAATTTCCCTTTGGTTTATAAAATCTAGAGTCATATCCTTTATCATTGGAGTATTTTCCTTTATCTCCAGACCATATATAGTTACTTCATCCATCACTTCTATTATATCGTCCAGTGTTTGTTTTAATGTTTCCATAGTTTCTCCAGGAAATCCAACTAGTATATCTGTTCTAAAAAGAGCATTCTTATTATTAATCCTAACTAACTTCAGGAAGTCTAATATCTTCTCAGATTCCCTTGGTCTTCCCATATTATATAATATATTTTTATCTGTGCTTTGTATTGGTATTTGTATATCTACTATTCTTGGATTAGATAACACTTTTAGCATTTCTTTCCATTGTTGTAATACACTAAATGGATGAATCTGGGTAACTAATAGATTAAAATTATTATCTATTTTTAATATTTTATTTATTAATTCTGGTAAATCTGTTCCTATATCTAGACCGTATTCTCCGATTTCATTACCAATTAATGATACTGTATCTACACCAGAAGCTACCAGATTTGTAATTTGTTTAATTATATCTATAGATGGTCTGCTTCTCATTTCTCCTATACCAAGTTTATGTGGACAATAGGAGCAATTAAATGAGCAACCAAAGCTTATACACACATACCCTTTCTTTGGATCATATACTCTTTGATCCTCCTTACTTCTGAATGAAGATTCATAAGGTATATCTTTTAATTTAACTTTTAGATTATCTACTAATCCTTCTACTCTATATTCATCCCAGGTATTTATTGTCTTACCTCTATGTACTCTTTCTACTTTCTTTTTATCATAAGATGTTAAACATCCATATGCCACTACTGGTGTCTTTAATTCATTAACTTCTCTTAATTTATCTAAACATTCCTTCTCGAGGATATCAAATGCAGCACAAGTTCCTATAAATATTAAGTCTGCTTTCTCAGGCTTATCAACTTCTTTCCAGTCATTAGCTATAAAGAAGTCTCTATATCTCCTGATTTGAATCTTATAATTAGAACAAGTATTGTCCCAGAAATATATCTTATTCATTTATACACATCACAAATGTTATTGAATGTTGTTTACTATAAGGATAATGGATTTGTCCTGATGCCCAATCTTGTCCAAACATTATTACTCTATCAAATAGTCCTTCTAAAACTGTCTTCAAATCCTCATCATTCCATTGAGATCTATGGTATTTATTATATTCTAACTCAGAATCAGTTGGTATACTTAAGAATAGATATTTTGTATTTCTTGATATCTCTGAAAGTATCCTTACCCCCTCTCCATCTGTTAGATGTTCTAGGCACTCAAACATAGTAACAATATTAATATTTGGTATTACTACATCATTTATATTATTGATAATAAATGTTGGGTTCTTATAATGTGTTATAGCATAATGTATTGCCTTCTCAGATTTATCTATCCCGTATACATTGTTACAGATATCTGATAACATATTAGAACCATAACCAGTTCCACATCCCAAATCGTAGATAATATCATCTTTCTTCACAAACTGCTTAACAAATTCATATCTATTCTTATGATGAATTAATGTTTCTAATGGATAGTCTAAATCTGGGAATACCAATCGTTCAGGTTTCATCTATTATCTTCCTTATGCCTTCTTTAACACTTATAGATGGCTCCCATCCAGTTGCCATTTTAATACCATAAATATCTGCTAATATCTCTTTAACTTTTGTTAGATGGCCAGAGCCTATATTATAGATGCCAGATTTATCTGTCTTTAATAAGTCAACTATCGCTTTAGCAACATCATCTACATATATAAAATCATGAGCAGAATTTGGAGACTTTATTTCAGGAACTTCATTATTATTAAGAGCATTTAATATGGTTGGGATTAATGAGTCTTTTCGTTGATTTGGACCAAATACATAAAATAACCTAGCCCATATGAATATACCAGGAAACATAAAGTGTCCGTAATCATATAGAATACCTTTTGCTTCTACAAAAGGATTATTACTTGAGGAGCATTCCCAACAACTACCAGTAGTTATAATTTTATTACAATTTGCTTTTCGTAATACTTTATATAAATTAATCCCATATTCTAGATTCTTTCTTGACTGATACTCTGAATAGTCTGGTAATCCTTCCCATGCCATATGTATACAAGCATCTGGAACAAATTCTATTAATTCATGTTCCCATTCCCCTATGTCCTTTAGATTTCTAGAAAGCATTAATATATGGTTATCTCTCTTTAATAATTCAACTACTGGCTTCCCAATAAATCCAGTTCCTCCAGTAATAAATATCTTCATAAATGCTCCAGTTTTAATACCTTCTTATAATCCCATCTATTATCATCATTCCATCTTTCTTGTCTGGCTTCATTATATGGTAACCAACAATTCTTACACATATCTATAGAATTCTTTTTTCCTTTTAGATGGATTTCCCTAACTTTATTAAATTTATCATTATTGAATATATCTATAAGATTAGTATCATTTATATTTCCCATATTCCATTCAGCTAGATTAAAATCCCCACAACATAATGGAACAGTACCGTCTACTAATACAATCAATCTATCAAATGGATGATGACATGGTTCATTATTTGTCTCTTTTAGATCCCCAACAGAAACCTCTTTATACCATGGTCTAACGCTATAACTTATAATCATATCTCCCTTCTTTTTATTAAGTCTTGGTTTCCAATATTTCTTATATTCCTTCCATTGATGAGTATTTTCCTTTTGTTTTACAAATCTTATAATGAATCTTGTATTAAAATCTCCACTATTTCGTTTTTCAATGATACCATTAACTGATTTGATAATCTCATCAAAGTCGGTTCCTATTCTTAATGATTCATGAACTTCTTTGGTAATACCATCTATACCTAGTATAATTGTATCTATTCCTGCTTCCAGTAATCTAAATTGCATCTCCTCTGTTAATGCTTTTGCATTGGTTGCAATAGCAATGTTCTTAAATCCCATATCCTTAGCATATCTAATTCTTCCACCTATATATGGGTCTATTAATGGATCTCCTACTCCCCATAGATCCATTAGTTTAATCTCATCTTTATATGGCTCTAATTGTTTTAATATCTTCTTATACAATTCTATAGACATGATCTCTCTTTTTCTTGGAGGATTAGGTAAATGTACCGGGCACATCTTACATCTAATATTACAGCCATATATAGTTTCTATCTGAACTCTTTTTGGTATAAGGTTAATAGTCTTTTCTTTTCCAGTCATAAGGTATTTCTCCTGAATGAGGATTTATTCTTTTATATCTAACATTAGGATTATGAGGCTCGGAAGCTATATTACAGATCAAAGAATAAGGTTCAGTCATACCTTTAGAGCCATTTGCTACTCCAGCAGGAATATGAACTAAACAATAATTGTCATCTCCTATAAATAATTCTTCTATCTCTCCATAAGTTTTTGAATCTTCTCTACTATCATATAATACAAGCTTAATCATCCCACTTACACATATCAGATTTAATTGTAATTTTGTATGAATATGCCAACCATTTATGACTCCTTTATAAAGCTTTTTAAAATATACCTCTCCAAATTCGTTCATCATTTCATCTACTTTTACACCATGCATTATTGTTCCACGTTCATCTGGTAATCTCTTAAGAGATTTTATCTTAACTCCATCTATCATATTACCTTTATCTCCGGAAAGGGTATAATAAATTTACCCTTATAATTGAAATCTTTCCTCAGATACTTTATAATCTCATCAGCAAAATTCCATGCAGTTATCAATATATAGTTTGGATTATTCCTAGTCATAATTTCTGGAGATACTATAGGGATTTTAGATACAGGTGCTATTCTATCTTGTTTCAATGGGTTTCTATCTGCTATACATATAATATTATCTTTATTTAAAGAGCAGAAATTAATAAGGGTTAACCCTCTTGCCGATGCTCCATATGCACATATTTTCTCTTTAGGTAAAATCTTTAGAAAGTTCTCCTTAAATTGCAATACCCTATTACCAAAATCAACCCAACTTTCATATAAATTTACATTACTTCTTATTTCTGTATCTCTATACTTTTTTATCTTAGGAGATTCCATCTTTCTTTTATTTGCATATATAACCAATGAGCCACCACTAATAGGACTTTCTTCTATATCATTTGCATATAGACCGTATTTATTTAATAAGTACTCTATACTCTTTATAGTAAAGTAATGGAGATGCTCATGATAAATTGCATCTAGATGGAGATTCTCATTGAATATCTTTGCATAATGAAATTCTATAACTAATAGACCATCATCTTCCAAACAGGATGAGATACCTTTCATTACACTATGGATATTTTCTACATGTGGAATTACATTTCTAGCTATTATAACTCTAGCCTTTCCTTGTCTTTCAACTATAAATTTTGCAGTATCTTCATCAAAGAATTTATTAATTGTAGGTATACCACGCTTTTCTGCCAATTTTGCTATATTCGTTGCTGGTTCTACACCAAGAACTGTATAGCTATTCTTATAAAATGGGATTAAGAATGATCCATCATTGCTAGCTATCTCAAGTATATATCCTTTATGAAGGTAATTAATCCTTCTTTCTATATTTCTAAGAAATATATTTGCATAGTCTAAAGTGGATGCAGATGTCCCTGTTAACCATACATAATGAGAAAATAACTTCTCAGCTGGTATTGTCTCATTTAATTGAACTAGATTACACTCTGGACACCAGCTTAAAGATTGATTATATACTTCTACTGGATCTTCTTTATCCTTAATTAACGCATTTGCTAGTGGAAATTTACCCATTTCTAATATATTTTTTATATTAGGGCATCCACATATTCTACACTTATTTATAGAATTCATTTTTAAATCCTTTAAATTTCTTTATATCATCTGGCAAGGTTAAATAGAAATATCTTTTATCTGTTGGGTATACTGTTAATTGCTTTCTCTTTATTAACCAATAAAAAAAATCGCTCTCAAAAGATATATTCTCTTCGGGCATATATTTTACAACCTTTCTATTTATTAAATAATATCCTATATTAATCCCAGTATTATTAATTCTTTTATCCCCAAGATTATAAGATAGAACTATATTATTATCATCCCACATTAAATTATTATCTTTACCATATTCTCCTTTTCCATCAGGATTGGTATATGCGGTTGTCATACACAGTCTTCCATTAGATTTAAATGCATAAAGTAAATCTTTTAAATTTAGATTGCAAAGAGTATCGCAATAGACCATTAAGAAATTTCTATCCAGTAAATCCTCTGCTTTCTTCATTCTTTTTCCAGTCTTGTCATCTATCTCCCCAATGGAGTAGTCTATATCAACTCCAAATTTTAATCCATCTCCAAAATGCTCTATTATTTTATCTCCTTTGTATCCGGTTAATATAAGTATTTTCCCTATACCTTGATCATATAACTGCTGTATAATATATTCTAAAAAAGGTTTTTTTTCAACTTCTACCATAGGTTTAGGTATATATCTAGTTAGAGGCCATAGTCTTTTACCAGAGCCCCCTGCTAGTATAACTGCTTGATTTATTTCCAATATAATTCCTCATTAAGCATATCTTTTTCTCGTAAATAAATTAATTTTCTTAATCTATTGAATTCTCTTCCAATATACATTTCCTCATTGAAGTTTATACTTTTTAAGAACTCTAATAAATCTGAGCCACCTTTAGAAAGACCCCATTTAGGAGTATAATAACCTTCCAACTTTTTTTGTATCTTACTAAAAGATATTTTATAATCTCTAGCATCAGGCCCATGCTCTCCTGTATAGACAATTTCTGCAGTTGGTAATATCTTCTTAGCTGCTGTAGCCAAATCTTTTATCTGGTAATTTCTACCTTCTATTCCTATATTGAATGATTCTCCTGATACTATCTCTTTAGGAGCCTCTAATCCAGCTATTAATGCATTACAGACATCCTGAATATGAACTACTGGTCTCCATGGAGTACCATCACTTCTTATCAATATCTTCTTTGTAGTATACCCAGAACATAATAAATCATTGTATACTATGTCACATCTTAAATTTGGACTAGAACCAAATACAGTTGATGGTCTAAAACATACTGTAGTAAAGTTAAAGGCATCCAATTTCTTCAATTCCTCTTCTGCAAGTAATTTGGATTCTCCATAAGGAGTTATTGGATTCTTTGGATCATCTTCCGATAGTTCTTTATTATCCTTTGAGATCCCATATACACTCTGAGAAGATGTAAATACAAATCTCTTTACCTTATTTTCCTTTGCCAATTTAGCTAGTCTTACGGTTGCCTCATAATTTATATCCATAGTCAATTTTGGATTTAATCTACATAGAGGATCATTTGATAATCCTGCTAGATGTATTATGGAGTCTATATTCTTTAAATCTTTCTTTGTAATATTTCTTATATCTTTAGTGATTTGAGTTATATTATTATAACCAGATCCATAAAAATTAGTATCCAACCCAACTATATCGTATCCCCTTTCAACTAGTATCTTGGTTAATACCGAGCCTATATAACCATTATTCCCAGTTATCAATATCTTAGTCGACATATATTATTTTACTTCCTTCTGGTTCAAATTTGAACTTCATTTCTCTTAATTCCTTTGACATCTTATCTCTTACATTATTCTTACCATTATCACAATAAAAAAGTAAAAATCCTCCTCCACCTGAGCCTAGTATCCTTCCACCTTTAGCTCCTGATTTTATGGCCATATCATAATATTTATCTATTAATTTATTTGACATATTGCTAGCAAGCTTCTTTTTATATTCCCATCCTATATGTAATAATTCACCAAATCCATCCAAATTATTCTCATTTAAATTTTTTTTTGTAGTTTCTGCTAGCTTAACCATATCATTTATATAATCAATATTATCATTCATTTTAGCTTTTTCTTCTACTAAAGTCTCCTTTGATATTGTATTTATTCCTGTATGATATAACAAAATATTATTTTCCAATTTTCTTTTTGTATTATCACTCATCATTATTGGATTTATATATACCGATTCATCCTTATTGAATTGGATATAATTAAATCCTCCAAAAGCTGCAGCATATTGATCTTGTTTACCTATAGGATGGCCTAATATATCAATTTCTATTCTACAGGCTTGTTCTGCCAGTGTCTTTGCTGATACATATTCTTTCTTTAAGGCATATAAAGCATTCAATGTTCCTACAATTAGACAGCTAGATGAGCCTAAACCAGATCCTTCATGGGCTGGCAACATATCAGATGAATAGGTTATATCTAATCCTTTTGTTAACCCACCTACCATCTTAAGGGATTCCCTAACCAGATTATGCTTTATATCATCTATATTATCAACTTCTTCAATTTTAGAGTAAGCTACCCTTATTTTATCGGTAAATCTTCTATTAGCTGTAACATAGACATATTTATTAATTGTAGTACTCACTACTGCTCCGTAGCCAGTTTTATAATAATCTTTTATATCTGAGCCCCCACCAGCAAAGCTCATTCTTAAAGGAGTTTTACTAATAATCATAAAAAACCTCATTTTCTGGGCTTTTTTGATTCTCTCCTGTTGGACAGTTTTTAACCAATTTTACATTCTCTCCTGTTGGCTTTTTCAATAATGTGTTAGAAGGCATAATTGTGTGTCACACCCCCTGGGTTTTAGGTCCTAAAATGCCTTTGTAAGCACTTTTGTCAATAGTCTTATAGAGAGATTCCCGTCTTTTATAATAATTGTCCCTCCAAAATGTATAGACTAATCTATCCATTGGAAAAACATATATCATTTTGTCTGTTCTTATTCTAAATATCCTTATAAATATCCTATAGAATAGCTTATCCAGCTTTCTATTCAATTGATGTTCTCTCAAATCAGTATCCTGAGTATTGAAGAAAGCCACATTTGTGGATAATTTATAATTCTTCTGCCATGGCTT
>Ga0172363_10005365_pt1 | contig 10368 bp, 10 predicted proteins | sample LakKivs2_kivu2a2_FD_114541 | JGI IMG/M metagenome (GOLD analysis project Ga0172363, IMG submission 114541) | Sediment microbial communities from Lake Kivu, Rwanda - Sediment s2_kivu2a2 | ecosystem: Environmental > Aquatic > Freshwater > Lake > Sediment | place: Rwanda: Western Province, Lake... | reverse complement strand
GAGGTGCTGGACTCCATCCGCACCAACGGGGTAGGCCTGAAAGGGCCTATCACCACCGCCCTGGGCAGCGGCTTCCGCAGTGTGAATGTGGCCATCCGCCAGCAGTTGGACCTCTACGCCAACCTCCGCCCAGCCAAAACCATCCCCGGCGTCCGCTCCCGCTATAAAAACGTGGACCTCATCGTGGTCCGGGAGAACACTGAAGATCTGTACGCCGGCATCGAGCACTATGTCATCCCTGGGGAGGCAGCGGAGTCGGTGAAGCTCATCACCCGCCGGGCGAGCGAGCGCATCGTGCGCTTCGCCTTCGACTACGCGCGAGGCCACGGCCGGCGCAAGGTCACGGCAGTGCACAAGGCCAATGTCCTCAAATTCAGCGACGGGCTCTTCCTCCAGGTGGCGCGTGAGGTGGCTCAGGAGTACCCGAACATCGAGTTTGAGGATCGCATCGTGGACAACATGTGCATGCAACTGGTGCAGAAGCCACAAGCTTACGATGTGCTGGTGTGCCCCAACCTGTACGGCGACATCGTGAGCGACCTGACGGCGGGGTTGGTGGGGGGGCTGGGGGTTGCGCCGGGGGCCAACATCGGCGATGGGCTGGCAGTATTCGAGCCAGTGCACGGCTCAGCGCCCAAATACGCGGGGCAGAATAGAGTGAATCCCACAGCGGCCATCCTCAGCGGGGCACTCATGCTCCGTTACCTAGGTGAGGAGGAAGCGGCCGAGCGGGTGGAGCGGGCTGTGGCAGAGATGATCGCTGAGGGGAAGTACGTGACCTATGACCTGAAGCCGGATCGCGATGACCCCACGGCCGTGGGCACGCAGGAGATGGCGGAGGCGATCAGCTCACTGGTTCAGGGAAATGGCTGATCACCACCGCGCGGAGGCTTTTCAGCGGCTGAAACTCTCCAAAATCCACATCACTCCTCGGCTTTTGGAGCGCTGCCCCCGACGCATTGCCCAGCAGTTCGACAGCCTATGGGCTCCCGTGGAGGAGTTGGCACAGCGTTTGCACTCTTTGCCAACTGGGCTGGTCCAATTCCTGGCCTATACTCCCCGCGGGCACATCGTCCTGACCCCTGAAGTTTCAAACTATGAGGTCGGCCCCCAGTCCCTCCGTGGGCGAGAGCTGGAAGCTGTGGCCTTTATCTCGCTGACCGAGCTAGTCGAGGAGCCTCTGCAGGCCCTCCATGTGGTAGGCCACCTCTTGGACCACCTGCTAGGCTGCCAGGGTGTTCCCCAGGGCGGATGGCTCTCCGATGGCCAGGGCCTGAGCCCTCCCTGGGTGGAGATTGGCCAACAGATCCCTGTCCTGTTCGAACTGGGCTACACCATTGACGAAACAGCTGCAACCAACTCTCGACACTATTTCGCCCAGTCTCTGGCCTGGTACATCCAGGACCGTCAGAGGCTGAATGTGGCCGACCCTCAGATCGAAAGGCTGCTGCGCCAAAGCCTCTTCAATGAGAACTTCTGCCGGCGTACGCTGCCCTCAGGCTGCAAATAGCGCTCATATCTCGACGATGATGGGAAAGATCATGGGGCGGCGCTGGATCTCCCGGTAGAAATACTGTTGTAAAGCCTCCCGAACTCGCGACTCGGTGGCCTTGCGTGTCTCCGCGGGCTCGCTTCTCTGCAAGGTTCGCTCAATCTCCTCCCGAGCCCCTTCCAAAAGATCCTCGGCCTCACGGACGTATACGAAACCCCGAGAATGGATTTCCGGCCGCTCGCGCAGCTTATGACTCCAGGTGTCCACCTTCGCCACGGCGATCACCACTCCATCCTGGCCCAGCACCTCCCGATCGCGCATCACCGCCGGCCCCACATCCCCCACTCCTGCCCCATCCACGAACACGTATCCGCCTGGAATCCGCTCTCCAATGCGCCCACCCCGTTCGTCAAACTCCAGGACATAGCCGTTCTCCACCACCAAGGTGCGCTCCGGCGGGATGCCTATCTGCTGAGCCAGCCGGGCATGGAGCTTCAGGTGGCGCAGCTCGCCGTGGATGGGCACGAAGTAGCAGGGGCGGACCAGATGGATGAGCAGTTTCTGCTCCTCCTGACTGGCGTGGCCCGATACATGCACGGGGGCTATCTTGTCATACATCACATCGGCGCCGCGCTGGAAGAGGCGGTTAATAGTGTCGTGGACAAATTCCTCGTTGCCAGGCACAGCGTGGGCGGATATGATCACTGTGTCGCCCGGCACAATCTCGATCTGGTAGTGCTGCCCCCGAGCCATACGGGCCAACGCGGCCGAGGGCTCCCCTTGACTCCCCGTAGCGATAATCACCACCTGGCGGGGATGGAGTCGCTCGATCTCCGAGAGGTGCACAAGGAGGCCCCTGGGGATGGTGAGATACCCCAGCTCCTGGGCAATGCGGATATTTTCCTCCATGCTCCGTCCGGTGACGGCCACCTTGCGGTTGTGATGCTGAGCGGCATTCATCACCTGCTGGATGCGGGAGATAAGAGAGGCGAAGGTAGTGACGATAATGCGTCCCGGCGCTTCTTCAAATACTTGATCGAAGGCCTGATCAATGACTCGCTCCGAGGGCGTGAAGCCCGGCGATTCAGAGTTGGTGCTGTCGGCCAGCAACACGAGCACGCCTCGGTTCCCCAGCTCGGCGAGCTTGCCCAGGTCCGCCGGCCGCCCATCCACGGGGGTGTAATCCATCTTGAAGTCGCCGGAATGGACCACTAACCCCTGAGGGGTGTCCATGGCCAGCCCTACCCCGTCGGGGATGCTGTGATTGGTGGCGAAGAACTCCAAGGTGAAGGGCCCCAGGGATAGCGCCTCGCCAGCGTCAATGCGATGCAGTTGAGCCCGGCCCAGCATCCCGTACTCCCGCAGTTTGACCTCGATGAGGCCTAGGGTCAGTCGGGTGGCGAAGACAGGGGCTCGTATCTCCCGCAGCAGGTAGGGCAACCCCCCCGTGTGGTCCTCGTGGCCATGGGTGATGATGATGCCCTCTACCCGATCCCGCTTATCCAGGAGGTATCCGAAGTCGGGGATCACCAGGTCTATGCCCCACATATCATTTTGGGGGAACATCACCCCGGCGTCAATGACCACGATGTGATCTTGCCACTCCACGACCATCATGTTCTTGCCAATCTCCCCCAATCCGCCAAGGGGGATAATGCGTAATGTCTGGTTGGTCATAATTCCTTCTCATCCCATCCAAAAAAGGACCCCGACGAGCATCCTTCTCCCGTCGGGGTCTCTTTCCGTCTCCTTCCGCTCAGGCCCCTCAGATAGTTGTCTCTGGGCCAGTTGTCTCCGGGCCTAGTGGGACGACATTCACTGCCTGTGGGCCCTTGGGAGTATCCTCCACCGAGAAGCGCACGCGCTCGCCTTCGCGGAGGTTACGAAACCCTTCACCCATGATGGCGGAGTAGTGTACGAACACGTCCTCCTCAGCCCCATCCGGCTGAATGAAGCCGTAGCCCTTCTGCCGGCTGAACCACTTGACGGTGCCAGTCTTCTCTTCCATGCTTTGAAATCCCCTCCTTGTTCTTTCTGGACGGATATTCTATGTCGAAGTCCACCGGCCGAATCGCCGGGGACGAACGACCTCTCTTACGCGAAAACCGCCAGGGCATGTCCCTCTTCCTGGCGGTCCTCACAACGAACTATTGCAACCTGCAAAGATGGACATCCTGAAACCGAAGATAATAATACCACAAATCCCGCCAAGTGTCAAGTTGCGGAGGACGGGGTCAATGGTATAATGGAGTGAGCGACTCACCTAACTGTGAAACAATCGAGGAGGTGCAGAATGGACGTTGTGAAAGTCGGCATCATCGGCTCAGGATTCGTAGCGAATATCCACCTGGAGTCCTTCAAAATGGTGCCCCATGCTGAGGTGGTAGCCATTGCCTCGCCCACGGAGGAGCATGTGCGGGCTGCGGCAGAGAAGCATGGCGTGCCCAAGTGGTTCACCGACTATCACGATCTCCTGGCCCTGGAAGAGATTGACATGGTGACCCTGGCCCTGCCCAACTACCTCCACGCCCAGGCCTGCATTGACGCCGCCCAGGCAGGCAAGCACGTGGTGTGCGAAAAGCCCATGTGCCTCACCCTGGAGGATGCGGATCGGATGGTCGAGGCCTGCCGTGAGGCAGGGGTGAAGCTCATGTACGCTGAGGAGCTGTGCTTCGCCCCCAAGTACGTGCGGGCCAAGACGCTGGTGGAGGAGGGTGCGCTGGGCCAGGTGTACCGGGTCAAGCAGAGCGAGGAACACTTCGGCCCCCACATGGGCTGGTTCTGGGATGTGAACTGCTCTGGAGGGGGGGTGCTGATGGACATGGGCTGCCACTCCATCGAGTTCTGCCGCTGGATCTACGACAAACAGCCCATCAGGAGTGTCTACGCCGAGCTGGATACCCATGTCCACAGCGACAAGACCCGAGGGGAGGACCACTCGGTTATCATCCTCAAGTTCGCCGACGGCGGCATCGGCATCTGCGAGAACTCCTGGGCCAAGCACGGCGGCGTGGATGACGTGGCCGAGATCAACGGCTCGCTGGGCATCACCCGGGCCGACCTGCTGCGCGGCAGCTCCCTGGTCACTTACTCCGAGGCCGGCTACGGCTACGCAGTGGAGAAAGCGGCCACCACCAAGGGCTGGACCTTTACCATGTTCGAGGAGGCATGGAACTACGGCTTCCCCCAGGAGATGGCCCATTTCGCGCGCTGCGTGGCCGAGGATCTGGAGCCCCTCGAAACAGGTGAGGACGGCAAGAAGGTGTTGGAGGTGATCTACACCGCCTATGAGTCGGCCCGCCGGGGCGCGGCGGTAGAACTGCCCTTCACTCCGCCGGAGGGAGTGACCAAGCCCATTGATCTGTGGCGGCCGTGAACTGAAAAAGCATAAAAGAGATTGGCTGTCCGGTCCTGTGACGGCTAACCTCAGTAGCCCTGTCCCCTTGGCTATCGTTTTCTCTCCCTCTGGATTCATGCTATAATTACCAGGCCCTGTGTCAGACATCGTATCAAAGAGGCACTATGTTCTCGCTTCCCTTTAATCCTCTGCAGATTGCGGCTATGGCCATGGGCCTGCTCCTGGGCGTTGATATCCATGAGTTCGCCCATGCCTGGGCCGCTAATGAATTGGGTGACTCCACGGCCCGCTACCAGGGGCGCCTTTCGCTCAATCCTCTGGTCCATCTGGACCCCATGGGCACACTGATGATGCTCTTCAGCTTATTCTATGGCTTTGGCATCGGCTGGGGGAAGCCGGTGCCGGTCAACCCCTGGAACCTGCGCCGCGGACGGGTGGGCCAGGGAATGGTGGCCCTGGCGGGCCCGGCTTCCAACCTGGTCCTGGCCGCCATCCTGGCCCTTCCCTTCCGCCTGGGGTGGCTGGGGACAGGGCTGATAAGGGGGATATGGCTCACTCTGATCAGCGTGAATGTGAGTTTGGCGCTCTTCAATTTGCTGCCTGTCCCCCCACTGGATGGCGCGTCGGTGCTGATGGGCATCCTCAACGCCATCCGCCAGCCATGGGCCTATGAATGGGCGCAAGTGCTGGAGCGGATCGAAAGCCAGGCGCCGATGGCCTTCATGCTGTTGATCGTGGCTGATCAGGTACTTGGGGGGAGGATCCTAGGGCTGATTCTCAGAGGGCCCTATTTGTTCATTATGAGATCCATGGTAGGGTGGTAGAGTGTATCGTGTCTGGCAGTTCGTGCGGGCCCTCATGACACGGGTACAGAGGGAGGATTGGACTCTGCTGGAAGGACTCCTCACCCCCCTCCCAGTTGGCGCTCTTTCGCTCCATGTCCCGGCGCGACCAGCGTCATGGACTCGACTTGGTGCACGACTACAGCGACAGAGGCATCGAGACCGGGCATTGCTGCAGGCGGCCCTGCTCCACGACGTGGGCAAGGCAGGGCATCTCCATCTCTGGCATCGGGTGGCGGTGGTCCTTGAGGAGCGATTCGCCCCTGCGATGCTCCGTCGGCTGGCGGATGACCGGCCCGGCAGTCTGGGGTATCCTTTCTTCGCCCACCTGAACCACTCTCAGTTGGGGGCTGAGAGAGCCAGGGAGGCGGGTTGTGATGGGCTGACGGTGGAGCTCATCCAGCTCCATCACGAGCCCCTGTCGTCGGCCGGTGAGTCAGAGGCGGATCGGCTGTTGGCTGCTTTACAGGCCGCTGATGGGCAGGTGTAGAGAGGTATCAGGGTGCTGAGACGAGGTCAGGAGGAGAGAGTTCAGATCACCATCGTGGGCCTGGGGCTCATCGGCGGCTCCATGGGCCTGGCCCTTCGAGGGACGGGCGGAGGAATACAGGTCGTAGGGCATGATCGCGAGCCCTTGCAGGCCCGACAGGCCCGTCGGCTGGGGGCCATTGACCGCGCGGAGTGGAACCTCATCCGCGCCTGTGAGGAGGCTGATGTAGTGGTACTGGCCCTGCCAGCCGATGGCCTGCGTGACACCCTGGAGGCCGTGGCCGCGGACCTGAAACCCGGCTGCCTGGTCACCGACACAGTGACGGTCAAGGGGACAGTTCTGCGTTGGGCGGAGGAATTGTTGCCTCCGCAAGTCGCTTTTGTGGGCGGAGATCCTGTTATTCAGTCGCCGGGACAGGGGCTGGATGGCGCCCGTGCTGACCTTTTCCAGGGCCAGTTATACTGTTTGACCCCCGGCGTCAACGTGCCTCCCGCTGCGGTGCAACAGGCAGCGGAACTGGTGCGGCTGCTGGGAGCGGAGCCCTACTTCCTCGACGCCGAGGAACACGATGGGTTACGGGCTGCGGTGGAACACCTCCCTGCCCTGCTCACCGTCCTGCTCCTGCGAGAAGTGGCCCGCTCCCCCGCTCCACGGGAGATGAAACGTCTGAGGGGTCAATTGCTGATCCAAGCCAGCGCGCTGATGAGCGGAGAGGCCATTACCTACCGCACTCTTTGCCTGGCCAACTCCTCCGCCATCAGCCATTGGTCGCGAGCCATGCGGCGTGGGCTCAGGAAGTTGGAGGAGCTTATAGAGGCCCGTGACGAAGAGAGGCTGACGGCACTGTTTGAGGAGGCGTTGAGAGTCGAGGGTGCAGAGCCCATAACCGAGTTGCCGAACCCCAGCCTTTGGCGCCAGTGGTTGGGAATAGGCCGCTGAAGGAGAGGGGAGTGCCTTTCACCTACTTCCTCCAATGCAGGGATGGTACACTCTATACCGGCTGGACTACGGACCTGGAGCGCCGGGGCGCGGATCATAATGCCGGCCGTGGAGGGCGCTACACCCGAGGCCGACAGCCGGTGCGTTTGGTGTACTGGGAAGAGCACCCTACATCGGCAGAGGCTCAACGGCGGGAATGGGCTCTCAGGTGTCTCTCGCGGCGAAAGAAGCTGGCCCTGATCGAAGCCCAGGGAGAGGGATAGATGCCGAGCATCTCGGTGGTGTTTCCGGCCTACAATGAAGAAGCCAACGTGGGCCAGGCGGTCCGCAGGGCAATGGAGGCCGTGGCCGCTCACACCTCGGACTATGAGGTCATCGTCGTGGATGACGGCAGCCAGGACCGCACCTCAGCGGCGGTACAGGCCATCATGGGGGAACATCCCCAGGTGCGGCTAGTGCGCCACGATGCCAATCGGGGATACGGCGCGGCACTGCGCTCTGGCTTCGAGGCCACGACCAAAGAGTGGATCTTCTTCACCGCCTCCGACAACCAATACGATCCCTCAGAAATTGGCAGGCTGCTCCTGCTTATGGACGAGGCTGACATTGTGACCGGCTTTCGGGCCCACCGGCAGGATCCCTTCTTGCGCCGCCTCTACGCCTGGGCCTGGAATGGGCTGGTCAACCTGCTCTTTGGCTACCTGAGCCGGGACATTGATTGTGCCTTCAAACTCTTCCGGCGAAACATCCTGGAGGAGATGGTCCTCACTTCATCGGGAGCAATGGTTGATACTGAGCTTCTGGCCGGGGCCAAGCGGAGGGGGTTTCGCATTCGAGAGGTTGCGGTGAGCCACTTCCCCCGCCAGGTTGGCCATCAGACGGGTGCGGATCCACGGGTGGTCCTGCGGGCCTTTCGAGACCTCATCCGCTATCGGTGGGAGCTGGGGCGGGGGTAGAGCCTGAGGAATTGGGCCTCACTCTGTATTGGCGGGCTCAGGGGCATCCAAGCCGGGACTACCGTCTTCATCCACTTGGTGGATAGGGAGGAGGACCATCGCCGCCCAGGGGGATGGCCCGCCGCTGCATGGCGACTACCCGACGGGGGTCTGGGCTTCTGGCGAACGGGTGGTTGATCCACATTGCATCCACTTTCGAGCCGAAGCCGAGAAGCTCCGCTAGCGGGTGGGGTTATACGATCTGGCAACGATGGAAAGGCCTCCAGTCCACGGGCGGATAGTCTGCGGCTGAGGATCGATCAGGTGGAGTTGGAGATGGAGTGAGAGAAGGGAAGCATATGGTCGGCCCATCGAGGCCAGCTCAACGGCGAGTAGAACATGGGTTGCGGATTCTGGCCATTGCCCCTACCTCTTTCTTCGCTGACTATGGCTGTCATGTGCGCATTTTGGAGCAAATCCGCCTTCTACAGCGGTGTGGCCACCAGGTTCATCTGTGCACCTATCGCTCTGGGGGGGACGTCCCCGGCCTGACCATCCGACGCACCTGGCCCCTTCTCTGGCGGCGGGGGCTGGAGATCGGCTCCTCACTGCATAGGATCCCCTATGATCTGCTGCTAGGCCCTTTGGCTTTGCGCCAAGCACTGCACCTACGCCCTCACCTGATCCATGCCTACCTCTACGAGGGGGCACTCCTGGCCCTTCCAACGAGCCGACTGCTGGGGATCCCCATACTCTTCGATTTCCAGGGCAGCCTCACCAGCGAAATGGTTGATCATTACTTTCTAAAGCCCGGGAGCTGGGCTCACTGCTCCCTGCGCTGGTTGGAAAGAGTCATCAATCGCTGGCCAACGGTGATCACGGTCAGTTCCCATCACGCAGCTGGCTTTCTGCAAAGTGATTCCAGGATTACACCATCCTCCATCGACGTGGTGTACGATGGGGTGGATGGCACAAGATTTTGCCCCGGTCTTCTCTCCTCTGGCGAGCGGAAGGCCCTGCTGGAGGGACTGGGGATTCCCTGTGACAGGCGCATGGTAGTCTATCTGGGTTTGCTGGCCGAATACCAAGGTATCTCTCCCCTGCTGGAGGCAGCAGCCCGCCTGCGCACCCAGCAACCAGATGTCCACTTCCTCATTATGGGCTTTCCTCGGGTGGATGAGTACCGGCGGTTAACCCATCGGTTAGGGATAGCGGATGCGGTAACCCTCCCCGGCCGGATCCCCTACGACCAGGCGCCTCGCTACCTGGCGCTAGGAGAGGTGGCGGTGGCACCCAAGCTATCGGCCACGGAGGGAAGTGGGAAACTCCCCAACTACATGGCCATGGCCCTTCCCACGGTGGCCTTTGACACCCCTGTTAGCCGGGAGTACCTGGGTCCAGCGGGGTGTTATGCCCCACCAGGGGATGTCCAGGCTCTGGCTGAACAGATAGAGGCGCTGTTGGCCAATGAAGAGGAGGCGCGGGCGCGTGGCCTGCAACTGCGCGAACGGGTGCTCCAACTTTATTCCTGGGAGGTGGTGCAAGGGCAACTGGAGGCCGCCTATGCCCAGGCCTTGGCCGAGGAGAGGCGGCAAAAGGTGGTCCCCAGTGCCTGATCACGCACCACGTATTACGCAATACGTATCACGTAGTGCGTATTGCGTATTGCGTATCACGCCTCGTCATCTCTTAGTCTTGATCCTCCTGCTCCACGCCGCATTAGGGGTGATCTACAGCGTGACGGTGCCTCCCTGGGAGGCCCATGACGAGATTGGGCATTATTACTTCCTTCAGTACCTGGCCACAGAGCATCATCTGCCACCTCCGGGGACGAAGGTCATCGAACACAACGACGAGTCCCACCAACCCCCGCTTTACTACATCCTAGCCGCTCTGGCCACAGCCTGGATTGATACCACCGATGATGTACGGCCGGTTCCCAATCCCTATGCCGCTACCGTGGGAGGGGACGCAGGAGCCAACATGGCCGTGCACGATCCTACAGTAGAGGGCTTTCCCTATCGGGGCACCATCCTAGCCCTGCATGTAACCCGACTAGTGTCAGTGGCTCTTAGTACACTAGGACTGGTGGCGACTTATGGGATCGGCCGTCGGTTTTTCCCCACGAGGCCTGAGTTAGCTTTGGGGGCCACAGCCGTCAACGCTTTTTGGCCTCAATATCTCTTCGTCGGGAGCGTGGTGACCAATGACATCATGGTCACCGTTTGTGCTTCTGGGCTCCTGTTTTTCCTTATCCGTACCCTGCAGCAGCCAGGACCGGGGAATTGGATTGGCGTGGGGCTATTTCTGGG
>Ga0172363_10005363_pt1 | contig 10369 bp, 10 predicted proteins | sample LakKivs2_kivu2a2_FD_114541 | JGI IMG/M metagenome (GOLD analysis project Ga0172363, IMG submission 114541) | Sediment microbial communities from Lake Kivu, Rwanda - Sediment s2_kivu2a2 | ecosystem: Environmental > Aquatic > Freshwater > Lake > Sediment | place: Rwanda: Western Province, Lake... | reverse complement strand
GTGTAATGTACATCCGATGAACAGAGTATTCCTTGGCTTACACGTACCTCGGATAACCACTCTTAGGATACTTCACTTCAAACTCAGCTTGTAACGGATTTATTCTCAAGTCAAAAACCCTGTTGTCAGGAGTGATTACGTACTGATTTGTTTTCACGTATGCATACATCTTGGTGTCAAAGTCTTGAATATCGAACAGCGTCGGGACATACCGCTTCCACTCAGTCATCATTTGAATATTGATGGCCTGCTTGTACCACATATCACCGGTGTTTGTGTCATACACGTCTTCAGTCTCACCCGCCTGATCCATCTCCTCAATAATCAAACCCTCATCGACGAGTAACATCCTGCGATTACCCCATATCTCGTGAATAAGGTGGTCTGTCATCTCCGAAGACTCTTCGGGATGCCTACTGAAGACATCGATGTCGAAACTCATCCGGTAATGACCTTGGTACACGCTCGCTGACAACTGACGCTCGGGGTATACAATGACCACCGCCTTATCTCCCACTTCAATCTGTTTGTTGAAGCAGAGCACTACACCAGGAATAGACGTATCATCGTAGTGTAGCGGGTCAGGTATCGTAAACGGACCCATGGTAGCCACCACGTAACGGTAGTCCGCAAACAATGAGTAACCAACAGGGAGTGGAATAAGAAATGTAATCACCCCACCAGAGGTAATGGTGTAGTCCGTACCGCGCACAAGTTCAGTCTTATCCTCGCTAGTACCCTTCATAAGGTACAAGACATCAAAATCCCCATACAATCCAGAATGGGCAAGCGTAGCCGACAACTCCGTGCCCGTAGTGGTCTCTATGACCTCTTCCTTCCTGACTTGAAGAAGGGGGTCTATCACAAACTGGGTAGGGGTCGTGACCTGAAGGTAGTACCTCCCCGCGGCGCTCATGATGCCGTAGTAGTAGGACACCGTAAGAGTGTCTCCCACCACAGGAGGCATGGATAGAACTATCATGCCGCGCGTACCGTCCACGAACTCCGCATGCACCACTTGACCGTTGAGTTTGACTGTCACCTGCCCAAAGTTGTTGGCGATAACGTCATTGTTGTATCCAGCGAGTATGGGCTTGTGCGTAGTGTAGAAAAACCTATTGGTGCCGTTGGTAGCCGTACCTGTGATTTGACTTGAAAGATCTTCGTCCTCAGCGAACTCCGTGGTTTCCTCGCGATTCTCCCACACCCACTGCATGAACTTGCCCCCGTAGTTCTCCGCACGCGCGAGAGCCACGTAGCTCTTCAAGGTGTACGCGAAGTCGTCCGGGGACAGCTTTATCCTGGACGAGGAGGTGTTACGCAGGACTATACCGCGGTCGGGCCTCTCCGTGTACGGGAACTTGTGGTAAACCTCAGTCCCCTTGAAATTGAGATGCTCGTTGATGGCACTGCGCAGTTCATACATAATTCTGCGCTTGACCGCCGTAAGTAGGTTGATATCCATCATCGTGGAGACCCCAAGGTAAGCCGTGTATAAGGTTCGTAGATGAATAACCTATTAGGAAATAGAAAGGGCGACCTTGACGGTCGCCCCGTAAAACCGCGTTCGAATCACCGCCTTAAGGCATCATCACAATCCTTGAAGGCCTCACCGCCACGCCTGGAGCGGACATCCGGCCCGTGATCCTCTTACCTGCCAAACTGTAGAGTCCTGCAGTTTCCTTACCACGGGAGGCTTTTGATAAAGGGGCATTAGTGGGAATGACACCTACAGAACCTACTCCGGGCTGTATCACAAAGTCACCCCAATAGTTGGCGTCACCTGCCCACGGGTCCTTTCCGAGCCACCTGAGACAGTCTGGATCCGTGTTGTCTCCATCCTTGTCGTTGTAGCCCCCGGAGAAGGCCAATTTCAGGCCATCGAGCATGGTACCCTGCGCAAGACCCTTACCAAACTTTGACCACGGGAAGAACCACTCTTGAGCCTTACGGGTGGCATCGATCGATATGATATCGATGTCTATCCCGTGCAAGACAGAAAGTTGTACCCAATCAAGCCCAATCGTCTGCCAACTCCACAAATTCTCATCGTAGTAGGCCATACGGCATCCGGTCGGCGGCGCCGAGGCCCCCATCCACACCTGGAACTGTTGAGTCGTATAGGTAAGCTTCGAATCATACAAACCGATAAGGCAGCCCGTGCAAGTCCATATCGCATTCGCATCCATCGCATCGAAGTAGAAGTCTATGGCATCGGCACCCCAATCCTCTGCAGAAGCCTTGTCAACCCAAGTGTTATCCTTAACCTCGGACAACATGTACAACCCTTCAGAAGTGGCCGCCGCCTTGATAGTGATGACAGCATCATCAGTACCAACAAACCCACAACGTCCAGGATAACAGTCACTCGGGGCAATCATCTCGATGTAGTCTTTTCCGGACCAATTTGACCAGAAGTCCGAAACTGCACCGTCCCGGATATTAGCCGGGAAACCTACTGCAGGATAGACACACAAGTTTCCATCATACGCGTCACCGCAAGTCTGACCATAGGACAGAGACACGAGAAAGACGGCCACAAAGGCCATGGCACGTACCATAAGTACCTCCTACAGGGTTAAGGTGTTCTGTAGGATAGTACAAGCAATTGACGTTCCAGACTACCAAGTGGTCAATACACAATGAAAAAGGCACCTCTGCATCTGAGGTGCCAATAGTTTGACATCGGAGTTGCCAGGAAGGTGGTCAACTATCTCATGACAAGCCGTACAAACAGCATGGTAAGCAGTGGATCCATGGCCTTGATGATGTCATCCGGCTTCACCCACTCGCACCAGGCCTTTTTCTCCAACTCGGAACCATCACCATCGGCAGCGCCAGTCTTCAGTCCCGTGGCATCCACCCCATACAGGTGGTAAACCGTGTCACAAGACTTTACGCCGTAGCACATGCCCATGTCGTGTATGTCATTTGGTCCAACGACGAGTCCGGCCTCTTCCTTCAACTCAAGGAGGGCTGTGGCATCCGGGTCGAGTTCCCCTTCAGTGTCCCTCTCCACCCCACCGGTGATGGAACTCATAACAAGTCTCATCTCCCAGCACGGAGTGACCTCCATGCGTACCATGATGTCAGTGAGGTTGCCGTTCTTGTCTACGCGATACGGTAGGACAGACACGATGTGACCGCTACACCGTGTCTCGTGGGAGAACGTGTATCCCTTCACCCCCTTCTCGGGGAGTACAATCTCGCGCATCTCCAGCCACTTGTTTCCAAAAAGTTTGTTGATCATGGCTACCTTACTCGTTCATGGCCGCGATGAGAAGTCCCTTGGCTACATCGTTCAGTTGATCCTTGGCAAGCCGTATCTCCGAGATGCCCACAGGGAACGTCACGCGCTCCTTCTCGAACTCCCGCTTGAAGAATTCCAAGAAGTTCTTTGCGAGCGATGTGCCGCCGCTGATGACCCACGGTATCTGGTCGGGAAGTTCGATGCTACTGTTGTCCTTCTTGAACTCGCGCTTGATTGAGTCAATGACGTTGTGGATAAGGTTGCGGTAGTACACCACAATGGCCTCACGCTCACGGAGACTTCTTGAGTCACCTGCAGTCGGGTCAAGAAGGTCGACACCCTTCTCCTTGATGGACATGATGCGCGTCGCCGTGGTGCCAACAGCCTTGGCTGCCGACTGGTCAACCCAGTCACCGGACTTTGACACGCTGAAAGCCATGCCCACCATCGTCTTGTAAACAAGAGCTGTGTTCACCATACCCGCCCCGAAACTTGACGCGAGAGCCGTAAATCCGTCCGCCGCGCAGTTGGCATAGACGATGGCAGCCGCCTCATTCATGGAAGTGGCCTTGTACCCGAACGACTCGATGATCTTCTTGAACATAGCCTCGTGGTAGATCACGTCCATGTCACGGTCGATAGCCTTTGCCGGAACGGAATAGAACACCTTCTCATCCTCAACGGATGGAGCCTTGAGAATGCTCTTGAGCAGAATTACCAGCATCCTCTCAGCATCAAGTTCGCCGGCAGATATAACACCTTGGCTGAGTGGCCTGCGAGCCTCACGCTTCAACAAGTTTGCCACGCTGAGAGCGGGCTCACCAACGATGTACACGGTGTTTCCCTCCTGCACGAAGGACACGTTACTCATCTTGAGCATGTTGAGAACGGACGAATCCGCCTCGATGTCAAGGAACGCGTCACGTACTGAAGTGACCGATATCTGCCCATTCTCTTGACGGGCTGATGCAAGAAAACATGTACCGATATCCACACCCAGAGCACACATACACACCTCCTTGTTTTCTTCTTTAAGGGGTGGGTGTCAAGTGACACCCACCCTTTACTTCTACTCAATGTTCTCGAAACCAAACGCCGACAACTTGTTGATGTCCAACTTGTAGGTCCTGTCAGAGCCTACGTTGCGGGAAATAAGCCTCAAACGGCGCTTTTCTTCCTTCAGTATCCTCACTGCCTTGCGGAGTTCCTCGACCCTTCTCATGTACTTCTCAAGGGTACTACGCAATGTATAAATCCTCGCTATAGCCTTGTCCTCGACAGTCTCCTCATGCTTCTCGTCCTCCTTGTACCTCGACCTCTTGGGGACGTTGTATCCATCATAACTGCCGTAGTACGATGCCGCCCTGTTCAACTCGCCGGAACAGCCACCTAAACCAGTCGCGCCTTGTATGCCGGTCGCCCCAGCCACACCGTTGTAGCCTATGGGGCCTTGCACACCTTGGACGACATCCTTCTCCTGCTCAAGGAACTCATCCAACTTGATAAACTCACCCTGGAACTCATCGAACCCATCGTCAAAGACCACTGCCTTCTTACCGAGAGCCTTGCGTGTCTCCTCGCCGAAGTCGAAAGATATGTCCTCGCGACGGCGCATGATACCGTTCTTCCAGAAATACCCTATAAAAATGTTACAGACTCTCCCATACTCAGAGAGGACTTTCTTGAGTTCTGAGCGTTTGGAATGGGTAGCGAATTTGAGGCTACATTTGGAAGAACGAATAAGTTTCATAACTAATCTTTTATTTTGAGTATCCTTTTGGATTTAGCAAGAAGTGGAAACTGTTTCATGAATTCAGAACTATTTTCCCCGTAACATTTTATTTCTGTAGCGTCTCTACAAACCCACACGCGAGCACCATACAACATCCCCATAAGACCTCTTCTTATCTCTGTAGCTAAGTAGGAAACGTCCAACATATCTTTTCCGTACTTTCTCAGGATACTGTAAATATAGGCGTTCATAACTACATCAGTTACTCGTCGGTTTTCATCCTCTACAGGTTTCCAAGCGTCAAGAAAAAGATTAATTACTCTATCCTTAATCACACTTTTAGAGGCTATTTGTTTCATTGCTCTTTTAAGGTCTTTATCCGTTACTGCATAAAGAATTTTATCCGATGGGAACTTTACAGCACCTACAGTTTCAACCTTTTTCATAGCAGCTCCACGTTTAGGTTTATTATATCCCTAATGATTCTCTTAATTGGTATGTACACTACTGATTCTTCAATTTCTTCAACGCCGCCAAGCTTGCATCCAACTCACTCGCGGGGGCCTCCACAGCCCTCACGTCCAACTTGATATGCGTATTCGAATCCTCAACCGACACCGTAGGCACGTATACATCTTCAGGGCGCATAGGTGTCTGCTCGACGTACCCCGAACCAGAAGTGCCTGACTTTGACAATATACTTTCAAGTCTATCCAAAATTGCAGTGTCTTTTGTGGAAGTTTCAACTTTCTCTGCCAACTGTCTCACGGCCTCCGTCAGTGACGGGTTGCCCCCAGGCCCGGACAAGTCTGAAAGCTTTTGCTCAAGCTTGGCTATCCTCTCAAGAAGGATATTCACCACGGCCCCGTCCGCTTGACCCTGTGGGGCCGCAGACTTCTCCAAGGCGGCAAGCTTCTCAAGTACAAGGTCTATCTTGGAGTTGTCCTTGACGGTAGTGGCCTTGGTACTGACCGAGTTTGATATCACGAACTCCTTGTCAACATTACCATAGCGCTGTAAGACGGTAGCTTTACCCGCTGACAGGGCACGGCGAAGGTCGACTGAACGTGCCTCCTGAGCGTCAGAGAAAAATTTCTGCTGCCGGAAGTATATAACATCCCCGAGGTCGGGAAGGTCGACTTTCTGCGGATCGTTGCCTTGTACGAGGATCATCAGTTACCGGAGGGATGTGAATGTGTATGTGACCGGGGCGCAGTCTCCCACGCCCCGGTAAATGCTTGGACTACAGATACTTGGCGACAAGTGACATGAAACCTTCATCATTTGCCTGCTTGCCTTTACGCCACTCACCCGGGCCTGTATACGGACGCACTTCATCATCCGGGAATGTCTCTTCCTTCTCACCGGCCCTCATCGGGAACTCCTCCTTTGAACCAACACCTTTACGAGGGGAAACCAAAGCAATTCCACGTTTAGGTTGAGGCTCTTTTCCCCTCTCGTAATACATTTCAGGATTTTTCGTAATGAAAGAATCCTTCGGATACTTTGAAATGTTTCTTTGGACTTCATCTACCTGTTCCGGCTGAAGATACTGTATCACCCGGAAACGGTTGTCGTACATATTGGCAGCCCTCTTCGGGAATTCGAACTTCGGCACACGGTCCTTCGGGATGTTCGGCTTGCCGTCGTCGGGTTTGTCCTTCTTCTTTTTCGGGGCCTTCTTCGGCTCTACCTTCTCTTCCATCGGAGGAGTCACATCCCCTTCATCCTCAGCAGGCGCATCAGCTTCAGGAGGTACCTCATCCGTAGGCTCTGCGGCAGGCTCGTCAGTAGGCTCGTCCCCCTCATACCCAAGGTCAATGTCTTCATCATCACCCACGTCTGCGGCAGGTGCCTCTTCCGGTGCCGGTTCTTTTGAGTCAGTCGCTGGAGCCGCCGAGTCTTCTACCGGGGGCTTGTCAGCCGCGGGGGCCTTCTTGTTTTCTTCCTCAGGAGGCGGAGGTGGGGGCGGCGGCTGTTCAGGTGCCGGCTCGTCAGCGGCCTCAACATAGAACTTCTCGCTGATATCGGTCGGCACATACCGCATATCACTGGCGCACGCGGGGCATGCGATCACATCATTCACAGTCACCGCCTCGACATCCTGTACGTCAGTTTCGGATGCCACCTTGGAACGCTTAGCGTTGATGGTGGCGAGGCTGGCCGTGTGGTTGCACTCGCGGCAAACGAAGAATGACTCTTCAGCCGCCTGCTTGTCGATGGCATCAGCGATGTCGATGAGCTTCTGAGCGGCAGTTTTGCGGTCCATATGACAGTCTCCTTGTTCTCCTGAAACTTGTATGACTCGCATATCACCATCGATTAACAGGTTATTAGCTGACTTATCCAACAGTTCGAATTTCGCACCCCCAGGTGTTTTATCCGTAAACAAAGTCTCAAGACGTTGCACAGGCTCTTCATCAAATTTGGTCTTACGAAGAACATCAACCATCTTCGCAACCTGTCCTTCAGGAGCCTGCATGTCAACACACTTATGCCGAGTAAGCATCAAAACCTTCTGTAGCGGGTCTCCAAGCTTCGGTTCGGCATACTGTGCAAAATAGTAAATAGCAGACTCTGCGTCATCTTCAAACTTCGCATCGTCATTGTACTCCGCACGAAAAGGCTCAAGCGCCACCATCATCTTTCCCTTGAGCTTGCGCCCAACATTCAAGTCAGCGGCGATCTTAGCGATAACCGACGCCTGCTTACCCATTCCACGACGTTTCAACCCGCTAAAAATCCCATGCATGAAATCGATCAAGTCCATAAGAATCTCCTTCACATCACGATGTTTTCGAAAGTCACCGTCCTGCCCTTCAAACGATATTGGTCGGGTATTTCAGGCTTCTCCGGTATCGTCGGGCTGGCCTGCGTAGGCCTGACCTCACGGTACGCATTCCATGCCGCCGGCACCCCCGACTGTCCGCCATCTATCGGCACCCTGTAACGCACATCATTATGGTCAAGCGATGCGAGCGTAAAGTGCTGCTGGAATATCGCCCCACGCTGCCCCTGCGGGTTTACGTGCGCGATCGTGTACCTGTCATTGTTCTGACGCACGATGAAGTCGCGATCATTCACCAACGGATAGGGGCCACCCCACGACTGCCAATCATAGTTCACATGAAGACCTATGTCCTGCAATTCGACTATCTTCTCGGTCTCTGGTGGGGCAACAATCCAATCATATGGCCCGTAATACCCTCCTGTAAAACCCGTCCCATAACACAAAACACAAGAAGCCCTTCCCGTGCGATACTCCTGATCCCAACAAGTACATTTTTGACCGGCCCACCTGCGTATGAACAACTTCACCCTCTCCCCACCCTGCTCAAGTATGAACCTGTTGCGGCGTATGGACTCAGCCCAAATCCAATCCACCCGCTCCATGTCATACGGACTAACCGCTACCACCTGGTCAAGGGGAGTCTCCTTAAGGAGTCCGTCCCCAGGACACACAGCCAACGCAGTAACCTTGTAGTACACCTTACGGTTGATGTCCGTCTGTATCCAATTGTTGAGGTGAGTATATGAAACCCGTATCTCTCCACCTTGCGCTATGTTGGGAAGGATAGGTTCATCAAGACGATTGTATTGGTTGTTGTAAACCTTCTTGCTGATGAGAAATATCTCACCTGTCTCGCCCATCACCCTCCACGCCGGCACCGTCACCCAAGACGAAACCGATGTAACCTTCACCCTCACCGTCACCCACTGTATGCTGTCACAAATTTTTCCATTCGTCCCGGGTATGACTAATGGTCTGTGATAAGTCTTGATTATCCAATCCCCGGTAGCGTTCGTGCCCGCTATCAGCCTCCCGCCCGCCATAGGGTCTTCGTCCACCACAGCCACCTCAGTCGTCTGGTCACGGTAGAACAACGTCCCAAGCGGCGTAGTAGTGACCCTCTCGTACGGACCTTCAGGGGTGTCGTAAGCACGATAAACATTCGCACCCACGAAATCCATGCCATTATTCTCGGCGTAAAGCGAAGGGTCGTCCCACCGCACGTCCAGCACACCTATCAAGTATGGGCTGGTCACCGTGGGATTCTTAGGAGCCACAGGAAGCGAATACGGACGGTCATCCCCAGAACGATACGGGAGTTTGTAGTCCGGAGCGCCATAATTGTACATGAAATTATGCGGGCCTTCAGTCATCGTACACCTTACTTGGAAAACAAACTGAACATCGCCGTATTACCTTGTGCATCGTTCCCAAAATACCTCTTTATGAGATCTTTCCCACCAGCTTGACGTGCTAGATTGTCTGCCATATCTTTTGCCAATCCTGGATCCCTTTCGTTCTTTGGTTGTTTATACTTACCTACGGCATAATCCTTGCCATCTACCTGTATCGATCCACTATTTCCTTGGGCGCTCTTCTCAAAGGATTTCACCCAATCAGGCGCTTGATCCACCTGTTGCTCCTGTTGTGTGTTTCCTCGTATCCTGTCTCTAAGTGCCCCTGCATCCGCCGTCTGGAACATGGCCATCAAAGCGATGATGGCGAAAACCATTTTTGGGTCAGTCACCGTCCTGATACCCTGCATCAGCCCACGCATATCAAACGCAGTTCTTTCGATGCCTGCGGTCGGTATTGATTCAAGCTTCCTCAAAATTTCATCGACGGCCCTATCAAACACCTCAGGATTCTTCTGAACCAAGGGCATCACAACCTTCAAAGCTTGTTCCTTGGAAGGCAGACCAGGAATCTTGGACACAACCCCCTTGAGCCATTCCTTAAAACCTGCTTCATGGGATAAATATGCCAAAACGACTCTTGTTGTATCCATAATCAAACGCCCAAACTGGCCCTGTCTACAGCCATCAGTTCACGCACCCACTGTGCATGTACCACCAAGTCACTTGCATACCGCCAATTGTAGATCGCCATCGCCTGGCCAGCCTCATCCAAGCACGGCACCCACACATATCCACCACCACACCTCACAGAAGTAGTATGAGGCCTGTACCACGCCACTCCGTCCGGCCCCAACCCATACTCTGCAGCAACCACCAAACCGTCCACGTAGAATGTCACCACGCCACTGTCGTCACAGACCCACGCAAGCATGTGCCACAAATCGTCAGAAAGGTCAATACCCACCGTCTGCCTTATAAGGCGTGACTTAGAACCGGAGAACTCCAACCGCCAATCCCCAGAGTCCGGCATCAACTCAAAGTAGAGGGCGGATGCACTACCCCGCACCCCACCAGACGAGTCAGATATGGCAAGGGTAATCAAAGAATTCCCAGACGGACCTGCGGTCGGACTTCGTACCCACCCCATACACGTGAATGGCCCACAGTACTTAAGAGTCGGGGCCACCAACGTCACACCTGGAGCCTGCACCACCGACACTGTCCTGTAAGCCGATATG
>Ga0172363_10005361_pt1 | contig 10370 bp, 6 predicted proteins | sample LakKivs2_kivu2a2_FD_114541 | JGI IMG/M metagenome (GOLD analysis project Ga0172363, IMG submission 114541) | Sediment microbial communities from Lake Kivu, Rwanda - Sediment s2_kivu2a2 | ecosystem: Environmental > Aquatic > Freshwater > Lake > Sediment | place: Rwanda: Western Province, Lake... | reverse complement strand
GAAGCCGAACATCCCCTTCTTCTCGCCTGAAGGTTTCTCCTCCTTCCTCTCTCCAGGCACTGCTTCTAGGGGCTTTGCTACGGCTTCCGGTTCGGAGGGTCCTTTCTTCTGGTCGCCGACCAGTTCCTTCGCCCTTTTTATCAATATGTGTATCTCCCGGCCGGAGAGCCCAAAGTCGATGAGCTGGGCCCGGACGTCGTCGTCGTTCATGCCCTCTTCGTAGAGCTTTGCGACAAGTTCTTCAGGTTTGGAGCCAGTCATATTTTTAATCAAGTCATTATAATTATGCGTTGGCTTATTTAAATGGTGCCTTGCGCCGTCAAGGGCGCTTTGTGCCAGTTAAGTCTTTGCGATTGACATGGCTTCGAAAAGTGTCTGGAACCTGCCGGGCGGCCCATGGGAGCGGCTCTTTGGAGGCGTTTGGAACAGATTTAATGTGGCAGTCTATGAGAATGAGGACAAGACTCTACTCACCACGCTCTTCCCAAAATCCGGAGAAGTCAGCTGGATAATGGTGCGCGTGGACAAGATACTCCTAGCTCCGCTCGGCATTGAAAAGATAGAGGACAAACTGAGCGGCAAGAGCCTCCACATACTGCGCCAGCGCCTGCCTGGCAACAACATGACATACCTGATACTCCTCAGCCCCCCCAGCACCCTCGACTTCGGCAGCGAGGAGATAGGCTCTTCGGTCTTTCAGAAGGTGATGGACCTCAACAAGGAAGCGGACGAGATAAAGGCGATAGCCAAGAAGTCCGGCGTTGAGATTATAGACTTCAAGGACGCCCAATACAAAGACTCTGCTAATGTTCTTGGTAACCCCACGCTTCTCCTGAGCCTCCTCAGCGTCGCCCCGGAGGGGGAGGAGCCCAAGAGGGAGCGGCTTAGGGAGTTTGTCTTAGGGGAGAACGAGTCAGGCCAGTTCAAGATAGAGGAGTCAGTCTTCGGCAGCATGGTCTCTATAAAGAAGGGCACAGAGGAGGAGCGCAACTATCTTGCCCAGGCAATCCTTGAGCACAGCATAATCGACGCGGCGCCAATACCCATAATACTAGACTTCAGCAGCAGGTCGCTCAAACTCGACCAGCCGAACCCATATCCCTATGACTATTCCAAATTTGGACTTTCCGCGCATAATGTCGCATTCAAGGTCCGGCTCTATGACATGAGTGCGATAGACTCCGATTTCAAAATCAACCTCAACCAGATGAGCCCGCAGTTCATATGGAAGCTGTTCGGCCTTGGTGTCGATGAGGCCTCGACCCTAATAGTGCAGTCTATCTACACGCTCCAGCAGTCCGGGATGGTCGATGGCGTGGGAAGCATCATGGAGTCGATAGACAAAGCTCCGAAGAAGACGGATAAGGAGAAGGCGACCGCCGCAAAGGCCCTGCGGATATTGCGCGCCATCGGCAAGGTGTACGGAAGCATATTCTCAAAGAACTGCGACACGCTCGGCATTATGTCTGAGTGGCTCAAGAAGAACGAGACCATCTATGTCTCGATGACAGGGCTGGATAATCGTAAGAGGCTTGCAGTATTGTCCTCTATATTCGAAGGCTTCGACAAGCTGAAGACCTCGAAGAACCTCTCGGAGATAGAGGTCAAACGCCTTGAGTATCTCTTCCCGGCTTTGCTGAACATGGACTGGTTCGGCGCGGGTCTCTTGCAGTCTGACATCCTGGAGAAGATAGTCTCAAACCACAAGTCGGGATTGTTTACTGCAGAGGGAGACCTTCCAATCCAGATTGAGAGCCGCGTAGCTTACAGGTTCCAGATAGTAGGCCCTGGGAGGGTGAAGCTCTATACTGGCGGAAGGGGCGTAGAATTCGACCTGCGCCCGCTTCTCAGCTGCCCGCCGTAAAGGTCTTCGGTCGTGGGTCTTCGGTCTTGTCTAGAGGTAGCATAGACAGGACTCAGGACTGAAGACTGAGGACAGCTAAGTCTCGCTTAGACTTCAACGTATGCCTTCAAGAACAATAAAAACCGGTAAAAACAAAACCGGCTTTTAATGTTTTTATATACCAAGTCTTTAACTTCCCGCAATGACCGTATGCCCTGAGTGTGGTAGTGCGTTGGAATTCAGTGAGGGGTGCAGGATGTGCAGAGGTTGCGGATGGTCTGCGTGCGGCGGCTAACCCAACTGTTGGCTATTTTTTAATTATCCTTTCAGCAAAGCCGTTTTTCTCTATTGACTCGTAGTCATGACCAGAGTCGCTGGGATATATCGCCAGGAACTTTAGCTTGCCCTTTCCTGTGTTCACCGCCCTGTGAGCAAAACCTTTTGGCACATAAAAGATTTCCCCGGCTTTCAGTGACGACTTCTTGATGCGTCCCGCCCTGTCCTGCATTAGAAGTATCCCCGAGCCTTCAAAGCACACATAGACTTCGGCCACATCCTTCTTATGGAAGTGGCCCTTTGTCATGTAGTACTCCCCGCCGATATCGCCTGGGTTGATAACAGTCACCGCATATGAGAGATCGCCAGTCTGCCCCTCGTCGGTGCCGCACGAATAGACCTCGTAGACGACAGGGTCTTCAGTCTTCAGTCTGCAGTCCACAGCCTGTCGGTCGGCGAAGAAATCCCCCATGTCGCTGAGCCTGCGGGCCTGCTTCTCGCTTTCCTCCAGTTTTAATATGAACTTGTCCAGTTTGATCTCCATAGTCTAATTTGAAGGTGGCGTATTAAAAGGTGAAAGGGTCTATGGACGATGGCGCTAATCCTATCGGGCGTGGATTCAATAAGGACGTATGAATAAAATGATGTATAGATGAAACAAGAAAAATGATATAAAAATAAAACAAGAGGAGAAGTGCTTACTCTTTACTCTTCTTCTCCTTCTCTTTCGGCAGCTTCATGCCCAGCCTGACTATGCCGGTCCCCACGGGCGGTGGCTTGCCGACTATTATGCTCTCGGCCACGCCGGTAAGGTAATCCTCATCACCCTTCAGCGAAGCGTTAAGAAGATGCTTGGTCGTTTCCTCGAACGCGGCCTTGGCGATGACCGAGGTCTTTGAGCCTGATATCCCATGTCTCCCTATCGCGCTTATTTCGCCTGTGAGTGTCATCATGTCGGCCACCAACATCAGGTGCCTTATATCCACACCCAGGTTCTGCTCCTCGAGGACTTGTCCGGCCTCGCGTATTATCGACTCGCGCGCGGCCTCAATGCCAAGGAACTCGTATACCTCCTGTATGTTGTTTGAGTATATATCATCCTTCTCCACGCCCTTCATCTTGTAGATCTCGCGCAGGTTCGAGCCTTCTGTGTATATCACGAACTGGTCGTTCTCCTTCTTGATCAGGATCCTTCTGATGCCCTTGACACCCTCGAGCTTTATCTTTCCGACGCGCTTCCTTATCTTAGCGAGGTCGGCAATGTTCTTCTTCTTGGAGTGCATCTTGAAGCCGCCGCGTATCTTCGAGTAGTCTCCGAGTTTTTTCAAGTCCTTCTCTATGTTCTCCGAATACAGCGGGTCTTCGACCATGACAAATACTGCCATTTCATTTATGTCGCTGCGGAGCGTCGCCACGTTGGAGACCACGACCTCGCGTATCTTCTTGCCTATCTCCTCGGCGTCGGCCAATGTCTTGACCTTGTCCTTTTCGAGCGGTATCCTCATGATGGCGTTGTCAGGCTCCTTCTTGGCGTCGACGACTTCGATGAGTCGCGGCAGGCCCTGCGGTACGGCCACCTCGGCGACACCGGCGTAGTGGAACGTTCTCATCGTCATCTGCGTTCCCGGTTCGCCTATGCTCTGCGCTGCAAGCGTGCCCACGGCTTCGCCCGGAGCGACTCTGCAAGCGCCGTATATCTTCATGGCGTTGTCGACTATCTTCTTGACGTCTGCAGGGGTCTTGGCCTTCTCGGCTATGGCTGCCGATATCTTGCCGATCAAAAGGGGCGGCAAAACCTCGCTCACTCTTGCAAGCTCCGTATGAACAACCTTTTCATCCATCTTTTGCCGTTATAACGATTTATCTTGTTATTGTAAGCCCTATTCGCCGAACTCTTCGTAGTCTATCATGCCGACTTCGTCGTCGAACTCGTCCTGAGCCTCGTGCTCGAGGGAGCTCAACTCAGCCATCTCTTCCTCAGTTATTGGGACGTCGCCGTCGTAGGTCTTCGAGACGTCTACGCCGTCCTCCCCGTACTTGAACTGGACGATGACTCCCCCGGAGTCCTTGACTGTCATGTCGTTGTGGACTATCAGGTCTTGGAGTGCGTTGATGAGCCTTCTTTGGAGATAACCTGACCTGGCAGTCCTGATAGCCGTGTCGACAAGGCCCTCTCTTCCGCCCATGGCGTGGAAGAAGTATTCTGTAGGCGTCAGACCGCTCTTGAAGCAGTTGCGCACGAAGCCCCTCGACTCCGGGCTCTTCTCGCCCTTCTTGAAGTGCGACGTGGTCCTGTTCGTGAAACCCCTCTTGATCCTTTCACCCCTGACAGCCTGTTGGCCGACTGAACCGCAAATCTGCGTGAGGTTCAGCATTGATCCTCTTGCCCCAGAGCGGGCCATTACCACTGCATGGTTGTCGAGGCCTAAATACTTCCCTGCTATCTCACCGGACTTGTCCCTGCTCTGGCCGAGGATGCCCATTATGTAGTTCTCGAGGCTCTCCTCCGGGGTCTTGCCCGGTATGGTGTCAAGCTCCTTGTTCTGGTACTTCTCGATGAGCTTGCCAACCTCGCGCACAGCGCCGTTGAGGTTCCTCTCGATTTCTTTTAGAGCCTCTTCAGGCAGGTCTGAGTCTGCAATAGATGATGTGAATCCGAAGAAGGTTATTGCAGCAGCACCGAGGCGGGCCGATGTATCTATGTACTCCTTGCCTATCTCGTTGCCGTACATCGCCACTATCTTGTGCAGGAGAACGCCGCCTATGCCCTCAGCGTCTATGACGCCGTTGACCAGCTTCCCGTTCTTTATCTCTACGGTGACCATCTTCTCGATGGTGCTCCGGAGTTTCCTGTCCTCTTCGGGTATCATGTCCACGTACTTACGCAGCTTGTTCTTGTAACTGACGTTGAATGTCCTCGGCAGCAGGATAGAGAATACGTCCTTCCCGCTGAACGTCTTCTTTCTCCAGTCAAGGCGGTTCTCGTATTTCTCGAGCTTTGCCATGCCTATGAGGGTCTCGACCTGTTCCTTTGTTAGCTCGACATCATCGCGAGTCAGTAGGAACATACCGGAGACATGGTCATGCTTTCCGCCTATTATCGGGCCGCCGTATCTAAGAGACAATATTGATTTCTTTGCATCCATGAGCTCCTCCACTTCTGCAGCAGCCTCTGGGTTCTGCGGCACATGGAGGTTCATCTCGTCGCCGTCGAAGTCGGCGTTGTATGGGGTCGTCACAGTAGTGTTTATCCTGAAGGTCTTATACGGCAGTATTTTGGCCTTGTGGCCCATCATCGACATTCTGTGCAATGATGGCTGGCGGTTGAATATGACAAAGTCATTGTCGATGAGCTGGCGCTCGACAAGATCCCCTTCCTGCAGGGCCTCGATAACAACGTCCTTGTTCTCTTCCATGACCTTTATCCTGCGGTTCTCAGCCTTGAATATGTACTTGGCGCAGGGATAGTTGGGCGTGTTCTTTATCATCCTTATGAGCTTGTCCTTGTTGAACTTCGTGACGCGCTCAGGTACTGATAATTCCTCGGCTATCTCTCTTGGGACGCCAACCTCATTCAAGCTGAGGTTCGGGTCCGGGGAAATCGGCGTCCTTGCCGAGAAGTTCACCCTTTTTCCCGAGAGGTTGTGCCTGAAGCGACCCTCCTTGCCTTTGAGTCTTTGTGTGATGGTCTTAAGCGGCCTTCCTGAGCGGTGTCGCGCAGGTGGTATGCCCGTTATCTCGTTGTCAAAGTAAGTCGCTATGTGGTATTGCAACAGGTCCCACGTGTCCTCTATGGACAGCTGTGGCGCGCCGCCCTCAATGTTCTCATAGAGCCTCTGGTTGATCCTGACTATGTCGCCTAGTTTGTGGGTTAGGTCGTCCTCGCTTCTGTCACCTGTCTCCAGTGTTATTGATGGCCTTACAGTCACCGGCGATACTGGCAACACCTGCAGCACGAACCACTCCGGCCGTGCGCTCTCCGGGTCAAGGCCGAGTAAGAACAAGTCGCTGTTGAGTATCAGCTCGAAGCGCGAGCGTATCTCCGTTGCCCAAAGCCTCCGGCGATCCTCGAAGTAGTAGTACGGCTTCTCCCACTTTATCTCCCCCTGCCTTTCCTTACAGTGCGGGCATGTCTTTTTCGCGCGGGCTTTTTGGAATGCGTCTCTCTCCACTATTGGGCCATAGATGAAGCTCATCTGTTCTACCTTCTCGCGGTAGCGGGCGATGTCCTCGTCGGGCATCATGAACCTTCCGCACTTCCGGCACGTAGTTGCGAGTATCTGGTAGACCTTTTTTGAGTATCCCACGTGCACAACCGGCCTGATTAGTTCGATCTTCCCGAAGTGCCCCTTGCATTCCTTTATCTTGCCGCCGCAGGTCTTGCACCTCAAACCCGGGTCTATGACGCCCATACGGAGATCCATCAAACCGTTCTTGATAGGGAGGCCGTCCTCGTTGTACGTGTCAGGCACTTCTATCGTCGCGACAGCTACCTGCCTGATCCTCTCAGGCGAAAAGACCCTGAATTTTAGTTTCCTGATCTCTTTCTTTGTTATCATTTTGCTGTCGTGTATATGTACTTGCAGGTATCCTTATCCTCTTGATTATTTGCCCTTCTTTTTGTCGTCCGTGAGTATCGACGTCGAGATGCACATAGACTTTATCTCGTCAAGCAGGAGCTTGAAGGCGTGAGGCACCTGCACCAGTGCAGGACTTATCTCCCCGCAGATCGGGCACATGAACTTGCCTGTCGCTGCGTCGCGTATGGCCTCTTCGCCGCAGTCCGGGCAGACCAATAAATCTGAGCGGTCCGACTCGTCAACAAGTCTCTCCTTGAGCAGGAGCGATGCGCCATGACCTATGAGGCAGTCGCGTTCCATCTCACCGAATCTGAGACCACCTTCGTTTGCCCTCCCCTCAGTAGGCTGGTGGGTGAGTAATGTGACCGGTCCTCTTGACCGGGCGTGCATCTTGCCTGCCACCATGTGGTGCAACTTCTGGTAGAAGATCGGGGCGATGTAAATGTCGCAGTCGAATTTCTTTCCCGTCTTGCCGTTGTACATTGTCTCCTTGCCTGTACCCTTGAAGCCAGCTTTCTTGAGCGCCTCGCGGATATCTACTTCCTTCTCCCCCTTGAAGACGGTACCGTCTATTATCCGGCCCTCCATGCACCCGACCTTGCTGCCTATCATCTCCAGCAGGTGGCCTACGGTCATTCTTGACGGGATGGCGTGGGGATTGAGTACGAGGTCCGGCACGATGCCATCTGCTGTGAAGGGCATGTCCTCCTGGCGCACCAGCAGGCCCACAACCCCCTTCTGGCCGTGCCTTGAGGCGAATTTGTCGCCAAGCTCTGGATACCTCGCCTTCCTGACTTTGACTTTGACAAAGCGGTTGCCGTTGTCCAACAGCGTGAGAATTACCTGGTCTACTATCCCTGACTCCCGCGGGCGCACGCAGAGCGAGGACTCGCGCCTCTTGTCGCCGAGCAGGCCAAATTCCCCTATTTCCTCCAAGAATCTCGGCGGCGATGACTTTCCGACAAGCACATCTGATGATCCTACAAGCGTGCCCGGGTCGACTATCCCGTTCGGGTCTAAGAGGCGGTATGCGTCTGGGCCCCTGAATCCTTCCACGTCCTCAGCGGGAGCTTCGAACTTGTCCTTCTGCCCGCCTGGGTATCTCTTCTCCTCGAGTTCGTACGTTCTGAAGAATGTTGAGACTCCGAGCCCCCTCTCCACGGACGACCTATTGAATATGACGGCGTCCTCAAGGTTGTATCCCTCATAGCTGAGTATTGCAACGACGAAGTTCTGCCCGCTTGGGAGTCTGTCATATTCTGCTATCTGGAGGCCGTGCGTAGTCGTCAGTGGCTTCTGCGCGTAGTGGAGTAGGTTTGCCCTGGTGTCAGTCCTCGTTGCAAAATTGGTGGCGTAGTAGCCCAGCGACTGCTTGCTCATAGCCGAACCCATTGTGATCCTAGGTGATGAGTTGTATTCTGAGTAGGGGATTATAGATGCACCGACACCGACTATGAGTGAAGAGTCCAGCTCAAGATGTGTGTGGTCTTCAACAACGTCTTTTATGTCAACAGCAGTATATGCGTTCTCCTCCTCAAGCGAGTCCATGTACTCGACCTTGCCCTCTTTCACAAAGTCGTCTATGCCTATGTCCCCCTTCTTTATCTTGTCAAGCTCTGCTTTGGTTATGAGGGGTTTGCCGTCCTCGACTATTGCTAGGGGCCTCTGGACGCGGCCCTTGTCGCAGAATATCTGTATCTCCTTATTGTCCTCGAAAATACCTATATTGACATCAACGCTGATCTTGCCCTGCCTGCGGAGGTTCTTTATCTTTTTTGCCACACGGTTCGGGTTGTCTGCGTGCCCTATTATCTTGCCGTTGACCTCGATGACATATTTGCCCTTCTCGTCTGCAAACTCCTTAAGAGCCTCCTCCACCGGTTTTGCGGAATGCTCTCTGGTTATTCTGGCCGAGAGCGCCAGGTTTTTGACAAGTCCGCAGTTCTGGCCTTCTGGAGTCTCAGACGGGCAGAACCTGCCCCAGTGCGTGCCGTGAAGGTCACGCGCCTCGAAGTGCGGGTGGGTCCTTGATAAGGTTGATGTCACTCTTCGCAGGTGCGCGAGGACTGCGATATAGTTAGTCCTGTCGAGTATTTGAGAAATACCTGTTCTTCGGCCCGGCCAGTTTCCTGTGGCCAACGAGTACATGACCCTCTTTGTGAATACCTCAGGTCTTACAGCCCTTCGCAGGTCGATCTTCTTTCGCCTTGCGTAGTTCTTCTCTGTTTGATACTTAATGTCCTTAATCAACGCGCTGAAAGCGGTCCTAAAGAGCTCCTCCATCATGTCGCCCGCGATCTTCAGACGCTTGTTCATGTAGTGGTCTTTGTCGTCCACTTCCCTCTTACCTAGGTCTATCTGTATCGCCCTCTTCGCCATGCGGCCGAGGAACTCCGCCTTCTCGCGCCTCATGTCGGCATTGTTGCCTATGTGCGGTAAGAGGAACAGGTCAAGAACCTGCTGGGCGCGTGTCTTCTGTATCTCGCGCCTCTGGCCGACTGCGACACGAGCGCCTATATACTCCAATGCATCGTCCTCGTCTTTTACCTTGCAGAGCTCGAGGTTGACCTTGACTTCGGGCTTTTCCTCATCTTCAAAGAGATCGAGTATCTCCCTGTCCCTCAGACCGAGCGCGCGAAGCACCACTGACAGGGGGAGTATCCTCGGAAGTCCGGGGAACGAAACATATAATGTTTCGCCGGTCCTCATCTCTTTTCGGGTTACGGCTATCCTGCTCCTGAATCCCTGGCGGGTTGAGAAGACTTTTACAGTGATATTGTCCTTGCCTGCAATCTCGTCAAGGCTGCTTATGATGGTATTGGGGGCAAGGTCTTCCAAAATAATCACAACCCTCTCCCTGCCGTTGATTATGAAGTATCCACCGAAGTCAAGAGGGTCCTCACCGACCTCAGCCAGCTCCTTCTCGTTCAAACTGTTTAACCAGCAGAAGTCGCTCTTGACCATGATCGGGAATTCTCCGACCATGGCGTTTATTGGCGGCCGTTCGACTCCGTCCTGCACCTGGACTATCTCAAGGACCAGCTTTCCGGCGTAAGTCATGTTCCTCAGCCGCGAGTCGTTGGGGGTTATCCTATGGACTGTCGAGTCCATCTCCTTCAAGTCCGGCCTCTTAAGGGATATCTTTCCGAACTTTATCTGAAGGTTGGGTATCCTCGTGTCCAGCACGCCGACCTCGTCGACTATTGTCTGCATTACGTTATTGACAAAGTCGTTGTATGAGTTCAGCTGGTGCCTGATAAGATCATCCCTCTTGACTTGCATTTTATTCCCTCACTCGACGACGACGCGGTAGTACATGGCTGTACCTGCGGTCTTTGAGTTTCGTGTGATCCTGATTATGTCGCCAATCTTGACTCCGTCCGGGAGGGCAGGGTCGTATTTCTTTATCTTCGGGAGTTTTGAGCGGTCTACGCCGTATTTCATGAGTATTGCCTGGGCTGAGGAATCGTCTAGTATCTCGTGTTTTGGGACTAAAAAGTGTGTATTAACCTCAGTTGCCATTTAACCCTCAGGGAGCGCGCAATCTGCCTGCGAGGACATGCATGGATTCAGATAGCCGGAAAACGGCTTTAATTAGAAGGGCGGGGTATAAAAACCTTTCGGTTTTTGGAGGTTTTTTATGGCGTCAAGAACAAGGGAATTTTTGGCCG
>Ga0172363_10005360_pt1 | contig 10371 bp, 15 predicted proteins | sample LakKivs2_kivu2a2_FD_114541 | JGI IMG/M metagenome (GOLD analysis project Ga0172363, IMG submission 114541) | Sediment microbial communities from Lake Kivu, Rwanda - Sediment s2_kivu2a2 | ecosystem: Environmental > Aquatic > Freshwater > Lake > Sediment | place: Rwanda: Western Province, Lake... | reverse complement strand
TACTTTTTCTTTATATCCACATTCAGAACAAATTTTATATTTTTTTCCCCATCTTATTCCAAAATATATTTCTGTCGAACCACATCTGGGACATTTATGTGTAAATGACATATATTTTATTTTTTAATTTTAATACATCTAATTCTCAATTTGTAGATAATGCAATACCACCGTCTAAAAAATTTAAATTTGTCATGTTATCCTCCACTATCTATTATTATTTTTACCCTTATCATAACTTCTTGCTATTGTATAAACACTAAAACAAGCCCCAAAAACTCCCCATAAAGCAACAGGAATAGCAGTCATCCATGCTTGCATTCCTTGTGCAATTTGTATAGCAGCCTCTTTACTAAATATACATAAAATCCCCATTGGTATACCAAATAAAATATAAATATACATCACATACATAAAGCTTGGTCTTGCCCTTGATGTGTATTTATCTTGTGATTGTGCTTCTGCTAAAAATGGAGCAATAATAGCTTTTAATTCTTCCAAATTTCCTGTCATAGCAAATTTTTGAAATTCTAATTTTGCTTTTTCTGCTTCTGTTTTATCTGGGAAAATTTTATCAACTACTTTTCCAAAAAAATTTCCTATGGCAGCAGTATCAATATTAATTGCTCCAAATCCCATTTTATTTCTCCTTTCAAGTTGTGATATCGTACTTCTTTAGCACATCATTGATTTCTTTTTGTGCAGCAAGAGGAAGTGCCTTAAACTGATTAAAAAACTTACTAAAAAGTTTTGCGTTATTTCTATAAACGAACATTCCAGCAATAAAACAACCTATTCCTACAATTAAAGTAACAATAATCCACCACATAATAAGTCTCCTTTCAATATTTTAACTATATCATATTTCTAATAAAATGTCAAGAAGGATTAAAATTCCTGAGTAATATTGAGAGGGTTATCTAAAAAAAAGAGGGGTAGGGGGGCGGGTATTAAATAAAAAATTTAATCTTTTTTTAAAAAAAATAAAATATTTCTTTCAAAAAATAATCAAAAAAAATCTCCTAAGAAATTAATCTTAGGAGGGTTAGATTTGTAATTATTAGTTTATAATCTTTTCATCTTACGAAGTTTTTCTTCTATTTCAAAAACTTCATCTTCAGTTAGATATAAACTTATAATTATTTTTTTCTCCTTCAAATCTTTTAATACTTCTTTAATTTCTAATCTATAAAGTTTTTGGGTTTTCATTTTTTTGTAATCCTCTCTTATTAAATTTTTTGTTTAATATATTAAACTAATTTTTTCACCTCTTTCCTTTTTAAATTTCCCGAGGGGCGTTTTTTTGTCTCCTACTTCGATTGGAGTCGTTTGACCTCTGCCTGAATTTCGGTTTCGGTTATCACAATCTTAGCCTCGGCGAGTTTCCGATCTTTGAGGCTTTGGATTGCCTTGAACCGAAGAGCATACTTTCGATTCATTTCTCGAATATGCTTCCCATATTCAGCGTCGGTTAGATTCTTTTTCCCTACCATCTGGATCACCTCCTTTTGTTTTTGATAATTTAATAATAACAGATCTCAGCACTTTTTACAACCATTAAATTCACTAAGCATTTCAAATGGTTAGAACTTTATTAATGATTTCAACAAGTTACAGTCCGGAAAAAGGTGGGCTTTGAAAATTAGGTAGGATCTTTCTAAAAACTTTAATCTAAAAGTGCTAGTGGTTAAGAACCACTTTGTAGGACTTACCTAGTGGGTAGTATATATAGATCCGATGGTTAATTATTTAGCTTGACAACGATGAAATGATGTTGTATAATATTATCAAAATGGATACTGAACTCAAACCTACTATTAATGAACCAGAAACCACCCAGGCAGTGCTAGGTCCGAACTCGCAACCGAACCTAAAGTATTACCCCGCAGGTACTCAACGGCAGTACCAAATATCCCACCGGGACTTTTACATTTTATCCCTTCACTTAGCAGGCTATACCGCAGAAGAGATTTCTGAACTAACCAACAAGTCTCCTGCCTCAATCTATGCCACCCTCAGGAAGAAAGAAGTAATCTTAGTTCGGCAGCAACTCCTTGAAGGCTTAGAAGATGAATTTGAGGCGCTTCAAAAGCAAGTGATCCAAGTGGTTCGAGACAAACTAAAGTCCCAGGATGAACGAGTTCAACTTGAGGCAGTAGGTATTTGGATGAAGGCCCATGGTAAGTACCAAGTCAAAAGGGAAGAGGCTGAGATCACAGGTGAAGATGTAGTTAATAAGATCCTAAACCAACAGATTAGTGTCCAGGTGAATGTAGATGCTAAGTAACGAAGCTAGAGCTATACAGACGCTCTTCTTCATACAGGATAAACAGGGGAGAAAGGTTCCCTTCCTACTCCGCCCTGCCCAAGTATTCTTAGACCAAGAAGAGACGAACCGCATCATAATTGCCAAAGCCCGCCAAAAGACCTTCTCCTCTGGTATTACTGCTAAGTTTGCAATCCGCTGTATGGGTAGGGAAGGTACTCATGCCGTAGTAATGAGTCATGAAGCCTCAGCGACTCAAAGGCTAATGGATAAGGTTCAGTACTACTTGAAGTATATGAGAGGACCTAAGCCTATCTTTGGTAGAAACTCAAGACAAGAGTTATACTTTCCAAAAACTGAAAGTACTTACTATATAGGTACTGCTGGCAGTAGAACCTTTGGTAGAGGTGACTGGATTACTGACCTCCATTGTTCCGAGTATGCCTGGTGGGAAGATCCAGTTCAGCACCAAGCAGGAGTATTCCAAGCAGTTCCTTCTACAGGAAGGATTGTAATTGAAAGTACTGGAAATGGAAGGAAGAGGGATTTTTATTATATTTGGAAGCATGCCGACGCCATGGGTTATAAGAGATTATTCTTTCCTTGGTTCGGAGACGATGAGTATACCCTACCTGTGAGTTCTTGGCAACCAGACCTTCCCAAGTACAATGGTTATATGCTTGACTTACAAAAGAAGTTCAAACTATCGGACCAGCACATGGCCTGGTATGAACGGAAGTTAAAAGAGATGAGGGAGAATCTGAAGTTGATGCAGCAAGAGTACCCCTCTGAACCAGAAGATTGCTTCCAAGCAACAGGAGGTGCTTTATTCCATGCAGAGACATCCTACCACTCCTTTTGGAAGACAGAAAGGACCTTTGATTATTTTACAAATAAGTTGGTTAATCATCCGATTCCTAATCTTACTTATGTTATTGGTTGTGAGCCTTCCGGTGGTGTTGGTAATGACGATACTGCGTTCCAAGTCTTCTGTGCCCAGACCTTAGAACAAGTATTAGAACTTTTCAACCCAAATATTAACCCCATAGAGTGTGCCCGCTTACTTGCCAAACTTGGTGACCTTTACAACAAGGCTTATTTAGTAGTTGAAGGTAATAACCATGGTTTAGCAGTAATTCCTCTTCTTAAAGAACTCTACGACAAGAATCTAATCTACAAGAGCAAATTAGCAACTAAAAGTAGTCCTTCTAGATATGGTTGGTGGAACAGTGACCACACCAAGCATGCCCTAGTAGGTTTGGTTACAGAAGAACTTGAACAGGTAGTCCTTTATGGTAAACAAACAGTAGATGAGTTGAATAGTTTTGAAGAGACTGAGGAAGGGAGGATGGAGGGTGAGTCGGATAACTGTGTTATCGCCACAGGCCTTGCTATGATTGGTTTAAAGAAGTTTGAATACTTAAAAGGTACTCATATTCCAAAACCAAAAATAGCAAGACCTAGGTCTAATTACATGTCTTTTACCTTGGATGAAGTCTTAAAGGAGTTTGAGAAAAGAAGGGGAGGTTCGGGAATCTTTGGGAGACAGGTTGGAGAAGGATACCCTTATGCTTAGTTTAGAAACTTTGGTAAGTTGGCCTGTAATCGGTGGAATATTTATTTGGATTGACAAAAGGATAAATAATAAAGTAGATAGAAAAGAATGCTTAAGGGTCCACGAAGAACTTAATGAGCGGTTAAAGTTGATTCATGAAGATACTCAGTACTTAAGGGAGAATTTTAAAAATGGACTTCCGAGATGAGATTTACTTTTTAATTTTAACAGTTGAACAAGAGACAGGTGGAGAACTTTTTTGATGGTCAACTGGGAGTAGCCTATGTTATTATGAACCGCTCGAGGTTAAGTAAAAGTTCAGTCATTGATACTGTCTTAAGGAGTATGCAGTTCAGTTGTTGGAATACTGATTCACCAACTAGGATGAATATTGATACTATCCCAGATAAAGTCTTAAGGGATTGTTATAAGGCAGCAGTTGCAGCATTTTTTGGACTTTTGCCAGACCCAACTAAAGGAGCAACTCACTATCTAAATGAGGGAGTAACTAAAAAACTAAGGAATGGGACCCTTCCTGGTTGGTTTGACGAGACTAAAGTAACTACTAGAATTGGTAACCATACCTTTTTAAAACTTGAGTAAAGACTGAGGAAGGAGGTGAGTTAGAATGATAGTGTTAATAGGGTTCATTTGTTTAGTAGTTGGTCTTATTGTTGGTTTTATTGCTGGAGTTTTAGTATATAGAAACAATGCTAAGAAGTTCAAAGAACTAGAGGTTCTGGCAAAGGCGAAGGGAAAAAGCATCCAAGATCTTCTTAGGTAGGAGGACAGTATGGGATTTGGAGCAGTAAACATTGATACCGCCGCAATAGGTGGGGTTTTAAATAATATTATAGATAAGATCTTTCCTGACAAAACAAAGGCTGAGGAGGCCAAGGCCGAACTTGCCAAACTTCAACTAAGTGGGGGGTTAGAAGAGTTCAAGCAAATAATGGCAGTATTTATTGCTGAGGCCTCTTCTCAGGACAAGTGGACCTCCCGGGCAAGGCCTTCTTTCCTATATGTAATGTATGTCTTTATTCTATGTGCCATACCCATAGGAATTCTGAGTATTTTCAGTTCTCAGTCTGCCTTACAGATTGCAGTAGGGATGAAGGCCTTTTTAAGTGCTATTCCAGAGGCTATGTGGGCAGTGTTTGGTTTATCCTTTAGTGTCTACTCCATTTCCAGGAGTTATGACAAGAAAAAGCAAGTAGAAGGCCTTGGTTCTTAAAGAGTATTAAATGGCGAGTATCTTAATCTTATCTTTACACGGTGATGGAGTTTCTTTAGCCTTAAGGCTACAGCAAGAAGGGCATATAGCTAAAATGTGGATCAAAGATCCAAAAGTAAGACCTTCACTAGAAGGGTATAAAAACCCTAGCAAGGTTAATGATCCAAGAAAGATGCTGGATCAGTATGACCTAGTTCTTTCAGATATGGCAAAGATGGGTCCCTTGTGTGATGAATTAAAAGACAAAGGCAAGTTAGTCCTTGGTGGTGGGAAGTTTAATGATAAGTTAGAGCTTGACCGAGAGTATGGCCAGAAAGTTTGTAAGTCCTTATTAAAGGTTAAGTTACCAGAGTCAGTAACTTTAGATACTCCAGAGGAATGTTTGAAATATCTTGAGGACCAGGTAGATCCTCAGGTTATTAAACCTTTGGGAAATGCTCCTGTTAATTTAACCTTAGTCTCTAGTGACCCAGAGAATAGAACTCTTAAGTCCTTTGTAAAAGAAAGGGGTAAGGAGTTAGTTCCTTGTATTATTCAGCGCCAAGTGGACGGTGTTGAAATTTCTACAGAAGGCTGGTTCAATGGTCGAGAATGGATCAAACCATTTAACCACACCATGGAAAAGAAAAGGTTTCTTGAAGAGGATAAAGGCCCAAATGTTGGTTGCATGGGTAATGTGGTCTGGACTACCGAAGGGGATAAACTCACAGAATTAGGATTAATCCCTTTAACTCCTCTATTGCAGAAGGTTAACTATGTAGGACCTTTGGATTTTAACTGTATTGTAAAGGACCAAGATGCTTACTTCTTAGAATTCACCCCAAGGTTTGGTTACGATGCTATCCAGGCCTTGGCAGAGTTATTAAAAGAACCTTTGTTTGACTTTTTATACTTCTTAGCATCAGGTCAACCAATGGAGGTTCCTTACTATAAGGACCAATTTAGTATTGCAGTCAGACTTTCAATTTTACCCTATCCTGGTTCAGAAGACTGTAGTGAACTTAAAGGAATTCAGTTCCTTCAGATTCCAGATGAGGCAAAGAAACATATTTGGTTATCTGATGTTATGAAGAACAAAGACCAGGAGGAGGTGTGTGCTGGAGTTGATGGGGTTCTTGGTGCAGTAACTGCAAGAGGAGAAACTGTTAGGGAATGTAAAAGAAGGGCCTATCGGACTTTGAGTAACATAGTTATTCACAAGGATCTTCAATTTAGAAGAGATATTGCAGATGATGTTGAAGAAAAGGTAAAAAAGTTAAAGGAATGGGGATGGCTGAACCAGGAGAAGACTTAGCAAGTCAAATAGTTGAGTTTTTGGGTCCAAGAGAGGCAGAGGCAGGTCCCTATGGTAGGGTTGGTAAGATCTTAAAAGCAGGTAAAGGTGCAGCAATGAAAAAGGCCTCAAGCACAGCAGAAATCTTTAGAGGTAAGAACCTATTTGGTAAGACAGTAAGTGATATCAAGATTGGTAAGGGAGATTGGAGGTATATAGTTTATAAAGATGGTACTGAGCAAGCAGTTACTAAGGATGTTTTGAATGAACTTGCTCAGGAGGCTGGTACTGCAGTCAAGATGATGGAATTTAAAAGTAAAGACCTTGGGGGTCAACTTGCCCAGGCCGCTAAAAGTTTACAGTTCCATAAGGCAAGGCAGAATATGTTTACTACTAAACAGGCCAAGGAGGAATGGTTAAAAGTTAGGAATACCCATGTTAAACAGATGGGAATGGAACCCACTCCTTATGTCTGGGTTGAGTCAGAGAAGATGTTCCTGCCAGAGGAATATGCCAAAGTTCTAGATGATGCTGGGATTGTCAAGATTAAGAAAAAATGAGATAAAAGATGCCTGAGAAGAAGAAAACTAAAAATGAATATGTTGATAGTTGGATGAAGAGACTAAAGGCTGGTCTTGACTATAGGAAAAAGTACAGTTCCTTTCAAAGGTGGTCAGACTACAGAAAGATGTACCGAGGTCAGTGGGACGAAGGAATTGTTCCTGTGAATAGGGTTTTTAGTTACGGTAGGTCTTTAGTACCAAGGGTTTACTTCCGTTCACCAAGGGTTTGCATTACTGCTACTAATCCTGAGTTAGTTTACCATGCTAAGGTAGTAGAGGCAGTAGACAACCAAATGATTAGAGAAACCTTGTTGAAGGATACTTTAAAAAGAGCAGCACTAGATGCATACCTTTGTGGCACTGGGCCTATTAAGTTAGGTTATGATAGTGAGTTCGGGTATCTTCCTGAGCAAGCAGTTTCTGAGGATGGCCAAACAGTAACTCAAGTTGGAAGAAAGGAAGGGGAAAAGATTGAGTACCATGAAGGGATAAAACCAGGAATGCCTTGGGCTTTGAGGGTAATGCCTGAAGATGTAATCATTCCTTGGGGTTCAACTAGTCCTGACTCTTTACCCTGGGTTGCCCATTATATCTTGAGGCCTTTAGAAGATGTCCAGCAAGATCAGAAGTACAAAAATACAGATAAACTAAAAGGGACAAAGACACCAGATAGAGAGATGGGTAGGACTAGACCAGAATTTAGACCAAGGGAGCAAAGGGACAAGGATGTAATATTTGCTGAACTTTGGGAGATTCGGGATTTAAAAGCAAAAAGGATGATTGTCCTTTCTGAGGACTACCTCTTGATGGATACTGAAGATGTTCTTCAATTTGAAGGCCATCCTTGGGAGTTTATTCAGTTTAATGTTGACCCAGAATATTTTTGGGCAATACCAGATGTTTCTATTCTTGAACCTCAGCAAAAGGAGTTGAATGAAGTAAGGACTCAATCCTCTAGACATAGAAGGATTGCACTTTTAAAGTTCTTATATCTCCGTGGTGCAGTGAAATCTGAAGAGTTGGAAAAGTTCTTCTCAGGTGAGGTGGGTCCAGGTATTGCGATAGATAGTGAGTCCTTAGCAAATGCAATTACAACTTTACAACCTCACATCCCCCCTGAGTTATGGCAAGAAGCAAGAATGATTCTTCAAGATATGACAGAAGAGTTAGGGTTTGGTTCAAACCAAATGGGGCAGTTCAAAGGTGGTACTCCTCCAACTAGAGGGGAGGCACAGATTGTTGAGCAAGCCTTTGACGTAAGGGTGGATGAGAGAAAAGATATAGTCGGTGATACTTTGGTTAGTATTGTTAGGAAGTGGAATCAAATGATTTTCAAGTTTTGGACTGAAGATAGGGTTACTCAGATAGTGTCTCCTGAAGGAACTCCCTTTTGGATTAAGTACACAGGAGATCAGTTAAAAGGTGAGTACTTTTTGTCAGTAGATCCTGAGTCAGGAATGCCTCTTAGCCGAGCACTTAAATATCAGATGGCAAAAGATCTTTTTAATCTTTTAGGTGGTGATCAGTTAATTGACCAGGTTCTTCTAAGAAAGATTTTGTTACAACACTATGAATCTGTTGAACCTTTGGCAAGTAACCTTCTTGCCGCTGCACCAGGCCAGGATGCTCGGGCAGTCTCTGCATTGAGGCAACCCTCTCCTATGGGTGCTGAAGGTGCTGGTGGGAGTAGGCAAAGGCCTTTGGAATTTGAAGAAGCAAAGAGAAAGTTTACACAGGGGATGGCATGATGCCAATCTATGATTTTGAATGTGAAAGGTGTGGAAAGACTTTTGAAGGGGTTTGTAGGATTAGTGAGAGGTGTAGTCAAAGATGCCCTGACTGTGGCGGGAAGGGGAAGGTAATTATTACTAAGGTGAACCAGATAGATAAGGGTTACCCTTTCATTCATGAGGACTTAACTCCAGATGGGCCTGTTGAAGTTAAATCAAGGAAGCATTATAAGGAACTTTGCAAAAAGTATGGTGTTTATGCCCCTCATATCTTTGGTCAGGGGTATAACATTGGTGAAATATGATGGAAGAGATCACTAGTAGGATTTATTATGTTTCCCCAGCCTTTGTAGTTATGGGTGATCCTCACAATGGTAATGCTCCAGTAATAGTTTGCAGAAACTCAATGAAGCCCAATAAGTTAGAAGTGCAGCGAATTTTAAGAATGTGTGGTATGGAATTGATAGGCGAGGCAAGTTGTTGTGAAAATGGTCTTTGGTGTCACCATGTAAGGGAGGTAAGGCGATGATGGAAAAGACTTGCTTTATTAGGTTTGTAGAAGGTAGAGGAGGGGTAGAGGTTAAGTTTGAAGGAGACTGGACCAAGGCAGATATTGAGAAGGCTCGGACAGTCATGTATAGAGATTTGGCGATTCATCTCCGAGATAGGCGAAGGGAACTGGATGAGTTAAAATTCAAAGAAAAGGAGGTATTAGAAAATGAGTAATGGCGATAAGAAAGAAGAAGAGGTAAAAGAAGGCGAAAAGAAAGAAAAAGTTGAAGGTAAGGTTGTAAACCTGTCCGAGGAACAGTATGGACAACTTTTGGATCGGATTGCTGAACTTGAAGAATTAAGTTCAACCGCTAAGAGTAGGGTAAGTAAAGAGGTCTATGATATTGACGAACTTGCTGAGGAAGGGAAAAGGGAGAGAAGAGAGAAAGGCAAGGAGGAAGAAGAGGCCAAGCAACTTACTTCTGAGGAAATTGATAATATGTCCAACACTCAGTTAGTTAATTTTATTTTCCAGCAAGGGGATCAGAGAATCGGGGATATGAATGTGAAAGTAGAAACTCTAAGGGTATTGAGAGAGATTGACAAGGCTGAGGATAAGTATCCTGACTTTTGGAAACATGAGAAAGAGGTAAGGCAAATGGCAATTGAGAACCCCTCTCTTTCTATTGACAAGGTTTATAAGTTAGTAAAGTTGGAAAAAGGCGAAGAAATTCCTAAGGGTGAAAAGAAAAAAGAAGGCGAGGAAGAGGAAGCAACTGCGAAGGTTACTAGAACAGAAAAAATTTTAAGATTGCCCCCAAGAGGTTCCATTGGCGAGAAACCTGGCGTGGCCTCAAGGTCAACTAAGGGTAGCGAAATTAAAACCCTTAAAGAGGCTTCGAGTCGGGCTTGGGATGAAATAGTGGGGGAAGGGAAGGAGACATTCTGAAAAGAAAGGAGATGAAAATATAAATGGCACCTCCAACCTGGACCCAGACAATAGACAATCTCTTTACAAGTACTTGGGCATACAGAAAGGCTGAGGCTACTGAACAGGCCTTTCTAAAAACTCCTTTTATCTTTTGGTTAAGAGAAAAAGGAAGGATAGAACACCTTTCTGGTTACCGCCGGATTGAAATTCCTCTTGAGTATGGATCAAATGAAACCATCAAGTGGATCTCAAAGGGTAAGAACGTTCCTATTCAGGATTCAGAACTTGTGACCATGGCATATGAGAATTGGAAGTATGTTGCGGTTT
>Ga0172363_10005358_pt1 | contig 10374 bp, 9 predicted proteins | sample LakKivs2_kivu2a2_FD_114541 | JGI IMG/M metagenome (GOLD analysis project Ga0172363, IMG submission 114541) | Sediment microbial communities from Lake Kivu, Rwanda - Sediment s2_kivu2a2 | ecosystem: Environmental > Aquatic > Freshwater > Lake > Sediment | place: Rwanda: Western Province, Lake... | reverse complement strand
CGTACGCGGGCTTCATGGGCGATCCCATCGTGCGCACCCCGAGTCTCGACGCGCTCGCCGCGCAGGGCACGACGTTCGTGAATGCGCAGAGCCCGTCCAGCGTGTGCCTCCCCGCGCTGCGCACGCTGCTCGCGGGAATCCACACCGAGCAATGGGATCGCCAGCGCGCCGCCCTGGCCTCGGCGTTGGGACCTCTGCAGTTGCGTACCGAGGTCGAGTTCTACCGCACGGTGGCGCGCGAGCTGGTGCGTCGCGGCTACTTCGCCTGGCAAGGCGGCAAGTTCTGGGAGGGCACCTTCGCGACGGCCGGCTTCACGGACGGTCTGGCTACGTCGGTATCGTCCGGTTTCTCCAGCGTGGGCGACGACTTCGGCCGCCTCGGATAGGCAGGGGGCACCGCGCTCGCTCCGCTCGAGGCGTTCCTCGACGAGGTCGGCAGCGAGCCCTTCTTCCTGTGGGTCGCGCCGATGCTGCCCCACGTGCCGTACGACGCCCCGCCCGAGTTCTCGGCGCTCTACGACGGCCTCGGCCTCGACCCCCGCCGCGCGCTCTACTATGCCAACGTGAGCTGGCTCGACGCCTTCGTGGGCGCCGTGCTCGCCGAGCTCGACCAGCGTGGACTGCGCGAGGACACGCTGGTGGTGTTCGTGTCCGACAACGGCAAGGACGCGGAGCAGGAGCTCGCGGGCGTCGGCCAGGGCAAGGGCACTCTCTACGAGATGGGCTTCCGCCAGCCGTTGATCCTCAACTGGCCCGGCCGCGTGCCTGCCGGCGTGACTCGCGAAGATCTCGTCTCGACGCTCGACCTGGCACCGACCCTGCTCGACTTCGCCGGCGCCGACGCCCTGGACGATGGGTGGGGAACGAGCCTGCGCAGCGCGGTGGAATCCGGCGCGCCGGTGGGACACCCGCGTCTGGTGAGCCGATACCGCGGCGCTACGGCTTCGAACGACGGCTTCTGGGTCCGCACGCCGGAGTGGCGCTACCTTGCCGTAGCGGACGGCACAGAGGAGCTCTACCGGATCGACCTCGACCCGTTCGAGCAGGTGAACCGAGCGCCGCTCCACCCGGATCTCGTGCAGGACTTCCGTGCCGACTTCGCGGACTGGCAGGCCTCTCTCGTGGCGGGCCGTCAAGAGGTCGACATCGCCGGACGGATCACCGACTTTCTGAACGCACCGGTCGCCGGTGAGAACGTCGAGCTGAACGGGCGCAGCCGCGCGGGACAGCGCATCCGGCTGCGCGCGCCCGCATCCCCACGCGGCGACTTCCTGTTCGAATCCGTCCCGCTCGGCTCGTACACGATCCGCAGCCGGCGCAGTGCCGCACCGCTCGTCTTTCGTTCGGTGCTGGGCCGCATCCCCGTCGATCTGCCCACGGGCAGCCTGGATCTCTTCCTGCCGATGCGCGGAACCCAGCCGGCCGCCGCCTTCGCCGCGGGGAATTCCGTCCTGCGCGGCACCGTGCTCGACGGCGCCGGCGTCCCCGTCACCGGCGCGATCGTCCGTGTGAGCGGCAGCACCGCCCGGCGCAGGGTCGAGGTCACCGTGCGCACGGGTCCCGACGGCAGCTATCGCGCGGAGTCGCTTCCACCGGTGGAGTACCGCGTGGTCGCTGGCACGACCGCGCCGCGGCGTTCCACCCGCACGACGGTCACGATCGATCCCGGGGACGACCGCGTCCTGGACGTCACACTCCCCGGCTGATCGTCACGCCGACGACCGCGCGACCTGCAGCGTGACCGGGTCACGGCCGCGGCGCGAACCCGGGCGCGACTCGCCGCCGCGCTCCGCGAGCGCCGCCGCATGCAGCTCGGCGAACGACTCCTCGACGGCGCGCACGAAGTCGTGCAGGTCGGGCACCACGTCCCAGTCGGCGTTGAAGCCCCAGTGCAGGCGACCGGCGTAGCTGAACAGCGCGACGCCGAGCCCGAGCCGCGCGAACAGCGGCACCAGGGGGTAGATCTCCGCCATGCGCGCACCGAGAAGATACAGCGGCACCTGCGGTCCGGGCACGTTCGTCACCACCAGGTTGAACGGCAGCCCGCGGTGCGCGAGCCTCGTGCCGAGGGCGAGCAGCGTCGACGGGGTCCAGTCCGTCACGCGGGTCAGGATCTCGGCGCCCATCGCCTGCTTCGAGTGCTTGAGACGCACCGTGGTCTCGCACACCTTCGCGTAGCGGCCCGCGGGCTCCGGGTCGCCGATCGGCAGGTCGGCCATCCATGCCGCGACCTTGTTGCCCAGGGTGCCGCGCTCGGAGCTCGAACGCACGCTGACCGGAACCATGACGCGGAAGGTGAGCCCGCCGGGATCGGCGCGGCGGCGCGACAGGAACCGGCGCACGGCGCCCGCGACGGTGGTGAGGACGACGTCGTTGAGCGAGCCCCCGAAGCGGTTCTTGACCTCCTTCACCCGGTCGATCTCGAAGGTCACCCAGTCGAAGCGTCGGTACGGCCCGATCTCCTGGTTGAGGGGGGTTTCCGAGGGCAGCTTCATGCCCTCGAGAACCGTCTCGCCGAGCGCCTTGACGCTCTCGCTGACCTCGCCGATCGCGCCGCGCGGGTCGCGAACGATCCGCCCGAGCGCCTGCAGCGGTGCCGTGACGCGGTCGAGGATCTCGTCGCGCAGCAGCTCGAAGGAGCTCGGCACGCCGCGCGGAATGTAGAGCGGGGCGTCCTCGCACGGGGCGTCCGGACGCGCGTCGAGCAGCACCTCGAGCAGGTCGACCCCGGAAACGCCGTCGACCATGCAGTGGTGAACCTTGGAGATCATCGCGAAGCGGTTGCCCTCGAGCCCCTCGACGAACCAGACCTCCCAGAGCGGCTTGCCGCGGTCGAGCTGCTGCGAGGCGATGCGTGCCGAGAGTCGCTTCAGCTGCCGGTCGTCGCCGGGCTTCGGCAGGCTCGTGTGGCGCACGTGGTAGGCGAGGTTGAAGCGCTCGTCGTCCACCCAGACCGGCTGGTTCTCGATCGGCACCCAGGCGAGCTTCTGCCGGTAGCGCGGGATCCGGTGCAGACGCGAGGCGACGAAGTCGCGAATGCGATCGATGTCGAGCCCGCCCTCGGACGTGGTCAGCGGACCCGCGTCGAACGTTGCGGTCGAGGCCACGTGCATGTGACTGCACCCGTCCTCGAACATGAGGAACGAGTTGTCGAGGGCGGACAGGCGGTCGTAGGCGTATCGCGCCATGGGGGCTTCCTCCCGGCCGTAGTCGGCGGCCGCTCCGGTTCCTGCTTCGCACGACTGGAGGCCGGTGTCGATTCGCGATAAGTGCCCGATCGACCCCCCAGGAGGTGGACATGCTGGCGATCCGGATGCGGCAGAAGGAGAGCGTCTTCTATCTCGCGGCCTACAGGGCCTCCGACCTGCTGCGCAAGGTGCAGTTCTCGGGCAAGTCCCACCCCGGCGAGGACGACGCCGATCCCAGCGGCGACGAGCTGGTGAGTGCCTTCTTCCGCAAGGTCCAGAGCGGCAGCGGCTTCTTCCAGCGCCGCCCGTACGCGCGCAAGGTGCAGCAGATCGTCGAGTTCTACGGCGACCCGAAGGGTCAGCCGCTGATCCCGGGCGCCGTCCTGCTGTACACGCCGGAGAAGCTGGCCTTCGATCCGGCATCCGGGTCCGACCTCATGGGCAACCTGCACGACCCGCGCGAGCCGTTCCTGATCATCGACGGCCAGCACCGGCTCGCAGGCCTCGAGGTGCTCGGACGCAAGGACCCGGCCGCGCTCGAGAAGATCGACGTCCCCTGCGTGGTGTTCGACAAGTCGCAGGCGGACTTCGCGGTCGAGATGTTCGTCATCATCAACTCGACGCCGACGCGGCTCAACCGCTCGCACCTGATCGACCTCTACGAGCGCCTGCAGCGCGCGACGCCGGTCGACAAGGCGGCCGCCAAGGCCGTGTTCCTCTGCTACACCGAGAGCGACTCGCCGCTCCTGCGCAAGGTCGACATGCTGGGGCGCCACAAGCGCACCGAGCGCTGGATCCGCCAGGCGAGCCTGTTCCGCGAGCTGCGGCGCCTGGCCGAGCGCAACCCGCGGCTGTTCGGCGAGTCGCCGCGCCCGAAGGACCTCTACGAGGTCGTGCGCGACTATCTGCGCGCCGCGCGTCGCACCTTCGGTGACGCCTGGGACAGCCCGCGCCACCGCGTCACCAACGACGTCACCCTGATGGCGCTGCTGCGCGTGCTCGGCGACTATCTGAAGAGCTCGCGCGGTCCGCGGACCTACGAGGCAGGCGATCGCCAGCGCGCGTTCGAGAACCTGCTCGAGCCGTGGCGCTCGATGGTCCCGGACTTCCGCGAGGAGGGCTTCTACGAGCGCTTCGCGGCGCGCGGACAGGTCGAGCGCGTCGGCATCATCCAGCGTTCGCTCGCCAACGCGATCGGCGTGACTGCGAAGCCAGCGGCGGAGTAGGACACCCCCCGCGAGGTGATCACTGCCGCGGCGCGAGCAGCATCTGCAGCTCGGGCACGCTGAGCGTGTAGACGGCGTTGCAGTACTCGCAGATCGACTCGGTGGGCTCGCCGGAATCGACCAGCTCCTGCAGATCCGCGCGCGGCAGCGCCGACAGCGCCGCGACGAGGCGTCCGCGCGAGCAGCGGCAAGCGAACCGCGGTCGCTCCCGCGCCACCTGGTCCCAGAGGAACCCGTCGAGCAACCGCGTCGCCCACGCGCGCCCGTCGGGGTCCTGGGCGGTCATGCCGCTGGCGAGCGAAGGCATGCTCTCCACGCGCGCGAGGATCTCGTCGAGCTGGGCCCGCGTACCTTCGGGTGTCAGCTGGACCAGATAGCCGCACGACGACGCGACCACGCCGCTCTCGACCGCGACCTCGAGGTGCACCAGGGCCACGATCTGCTCGCTGCGCACGAGGTACTCGGTGACGGCCGCCTCGATGCCGGCGGCCTCGTACTCGAGCGCCGACCGGTACGGCGCGCCGTCGCGCGCGACGCGCGTCACCTCGAGCAGCCCGTGCTCGAGCAGCCTGCCGTCACTCCCGGCAACGACTCCAGGATTGGCGATCGCCGCGCGCGCACCGCCCTCCCCGGCCCACACGTCCGCGATCAGGCGACCCGCGCTGCCCGGGTTGCGCAGCAGCATCTGGAGCTGTGCCGCCGGGTTCAGCGCCGATCGCGCGAGGTAGCAGGCCGTGATCAGCTCGCCGACGATCCTCGTTGCGTCGTCGCTCGTGCCGAGGCGCCGCGCGCTCTCCGCGAGCAGCGCCCGGGTGCGCGCCACCAGAATGCGAACCTCGCCGGCACGGGTGAGGCCACGCCACATGGTGTCCTCGCCGAGGGCAGGCGCGGGGTCGAGCCACTGCGGTGGCCCCGCAAGGCGCTCGGCCCGACGTCGCTTGTAGCGCTCGACGGCACTCTCGGTGGTTTCGTTCGCCATGCCCCGGCAACGCTAGTGTCGCGAGCGCGACAGCACAATCCCGGCCCCGCCTCCAGCGCGCGAAGGCGCGTGAGCTTGCACGATCGGCTCGCGCCCGGTGTGCTCCGGTCGCCGCACGACGCCGGCCATCGCGACGGCGCGTCTGGCCTCCGCGCGCACCCGCCGATCGCCGCGGCGCGTCCGGCCCCCGCGCGCCCGCCGTGCGCGACGTGCGGACGCGGTCGGCGCACACGCCGGCCGCGCCCGCGCATCCCTCAGGAGCGGCGCCCCTGGGCGCGTCTCGGAGCTCCAGTACGCGCACCGACGCGCCCATCGTGCGAGCCGCTGCCACGCGGCGCGGAAGTGCTTCCGTCCCCGGCCGCAGGCCCGTTCACGTGACGGCCGGACTGCCCCCGCTGGCCACGCGGCACCGCGCGTCCATGCGGCTGCGCGCCGCGCGCCGCGTGGGCGCCCTGCCCGCGCGGCGCCGGGCCGTGCCCGACACGGGCGTCGGGGCGCGGTCCGTGCGCGGCGCGCGCCGCGTGCGGACGGTGTCCCGGGGTCTCGCGCGGTGGCCGAGCTTCCAGATCGGCGTCCGACGCGGCCTCCAGATCACCCGCGAAGCCGTCGACCGTGACGCGGTCCAGGCGGCGGCCGAGCACACGCTCGATTGCGCGCAGCTCGCCCTCCTCGGCCCGCGAGACGAACGTCCAAGCGTCACCGGTCGCCTCGGCACGCGCCGTGCGTCCGATGCGGTGCACGTAGTCCTCCGCGCTCTGCGGCATGTCGAAGTTCACGACGTGGCTCAGCTTCTCGACGTCGATGCCGCGCGACGCCACGTCGGTCGCGACCAGAACGCGGAATCGGCCGGTACGGAATCCGGAGAGGGCCTCCGTGCGCTGCGCCTGGCTGCGGTTGCCGTGGATCGCCGCGCACGAGACGCCGCGCTGCTGGAGCATCTTCGCTAGCCGGTTCGCGCGGTGCTTGGTGCGCGTGAAGACGAGGGCATTGCCGACATCGTCGCCGCGCAGGAGGTGCAGCAGGAGGCCGGTCTTGTCGTCGTGCGCGACCGGATAGACCGCCTGGCGGATACCCGCGGCGGCGCTGGTCTTCGGCTGCAGGTCGACCCGCGCCGGATCGCGCAGCAGCGTGCGCGCGAGCTCGACGATCGGCCGCGGCAGCGTGGCCGAGAAGAGCATCGTCTGACGCTCGGCGGGAACCTGGGCGAGGACCCGGCGGATCGCCGGCAGGAAGCCCATGTCGAGCATGCGGTCCGCCTCGTCGAGCACCAGGACCTCCACGTCGTCGAGACGCACGTTGCCCTGCTCCATGTGGTCGAGAAGCCGCCCGGGGGTGGCGACGAGGACGTCGACGCCGGTGCGCAGCGCCCGCACCTGCGGCCCCATCGCGACGCCGCCCACGATGATCGCGCCGCGCAGGCCCGAGCGCGAGGCCAGCCTGCGGAGCTGCTCCTCCACCTGCCCCGCGAGCTCGCGGGTCGGGGTCAGGATCAGCGCACGGGCGCCACGGCGCGGCTTGCCCTGCAGCAGGCGCTGCAGCAGCGGCAGCACGAAGGCCACGGTCTTGCCGGTGCCGGTGGGCGCGCTCGCGAGCACGTCGCGGCCGGCGATGGCAGGCGGCACGGCCGCCTTCTGGATGGGGGTGGGTGCCGAGAAGCCGCACGCAGCGACGCTGCGCACGAGGCTCTCGTGCAGGCCGAGATCTTCGAACATGGATTTTCCTTCGCGACACGCGGACGGACCGTCTGGGTCGTCGGGTCGGGCTGGTCCGGCGTGCTTGGTGATTGGAACGAAGGGGTTACCGGTGAGGCCTGCGTTCAGACTCGGAGAGTCTTCGATCGGTTCGTCACGCCGCGCTCGAGCTCGGCCGAAGCCGGCGAGCGACGCGTGGCAGATGACCGGGTAGCACGTCCGCCGCGCACGTCAAAACCGCGCCCGCCGGCGGTCAGGGGATCGCGGCGCGGAGCTCGGCGCGAAAGTCGGGGTGAGCGATCCCGATCAGCGCCTGCGGACGCTCGTCGTCGGGCAGCACCGAGAGGTCCACCGCCCCGTGCTCGGTAACGATCCACTGTGCGTGGTGGCGCGGCGTGGTCACCATGGTGCGCGGGGGCAACGCGGCGACGATCGTCGAGATGCGCTCGTCGCGTACGCTCGCGGTAGAGCGCAGGCAGAGCAGGCTCCTGCCGCCCGGGGCCGATCCGGCCCCGGCGACGAAGGACTCGTGTCCGCCCGTGCCGGAATACTGCCGGCCCTCGAGCGCGTCGGCCGCCACCTGTCCGGCGAGGTCCACCGACAGCGCACCGTTCACGCTGACGAGGCCCGGCAGCCGCTGCAGGACGCCGGTCTCGTTCACGTCGGTGACCGGCAACATGCGCACGTAGGGGTTACCGTCGAGCCAGCGGTACAGCTCCGGGCTGCCCAGCGCGAAGGTCGCGACGCTCACGCCGGCATGGAGCGGCTTCCGGTTGGTGACCTTTCCGGCGCGGTGCAGGAGCATGACGCCGTCGGAGATCATCTCGGTGTGGATCCCGTAATCACCGCCGTCGCCCTCCGCGAGCAACCGCGCGATCTCGTCGGGGATCGAGCCGATACCGAACTGCAGGATCGCACCCGGTGCGATCAGCGCCGCCGCGTGGCGCGCGATCGCGAGGTCCTCCGCGGTGGGCTGCGACGCCGGCAGCGTGACCGGTGTCCGGTCGTGCCGGTACCACGCCGTGACCTCCGACACGTGCACCCGGTTGCCACCGAGCTCCGGCAGGCCGTCGACGCGCGGCATGTGCGCGTTCGCCTCCGCGATGGCGATGCGCTGCGGGTCGCGCGCCGCAGCCATGAACGGTCGGTAGCTCGCACCCGCCTGGATCCCGAAGCTCATCCAGCCGTCGGCGTCCGGCGGCGTCGTCACCGCGAGGGCGACGCGAGGCGCGAGCCGCATCGCGCGGTGCTCGAGGCCGTTGAAGTCCGCCGGCAGGTAGCTGACGCGCGCGCCCATACCCCGCGCCATCCGCTCCACCGGGCCGAAGAAGCCGCTCACGATGCGCACGCCGCGGTTGCGCAGCAGCGAGTACGGTGCCGCAAGCAGGCCCGTGTAGACCGCGACCTCCTCGAGGTCGGTACGGAGGCCGAGCGCCTCGAGGAACCCTGCTGGCTGGCCGGCAACCAGTCCGCACACAAGGACGTCGCGCGGCCGGACGTGTGCGACCGCCTCCTCGATCGTGACCTGATTGCCTGGCCCGCTCATCGCCCTTCCGTGCGGGGCTGACCTGCCTCGACGGCGTCCGTGCGGTGCACTAGGACCCGGACGCTGCCGGGGCGTCTTCCGACGCGCCGATCGCCGCGAGCCGCGCACGCGCCTCCTCGGCCTGCGGCGTTCCCGCGTACCGTTCCAGGATCTGCTGGTAGAGCTTTCGCGCGTGCGGCAGGTTGCGTTGCAGCTCCTCGAAGCGCGCGGTCTCGAGAAGCTGCTCTGCGCCCCCGCCCGAGCACCCCGACAGCGCCACCAGAACGATCGCGCCCGCCACGAGCGCGCGTGCGACACCGATCTTCCTGCGACGCTTCATCCGAGCCACCCGTCGCGATCCGTTCCTCGCGGTGCGCCCGCCGCTGCCGACGTCAGCGGACGACCTGCTTCACCGCAGCGCCGTGCGCCGCCTCGATCTCGCGCGCGATGCGGTCGATCACCGTGCGCTCTTCCTTCGAGACCTTCGGGCCGACCCCCAGGATGCCACCCGAGGCCTCGGCAATCGCCAGCGCGAACGCGAGGAGTGTCGTCCTCGCCTTGACACGGGCGTCGTCCCCCATCGCGGACAGCAGGTCTCCGATGAGCCGCAGCGAGTCCTCGAAGAAGCCGTCGAGCGGCTTCTGGTCGAGCCAGCCGACGAGCTGCCGGTAGGCGGGCGACGACTCCTCGACGCCTCGCAGACGCGCGGCCTCCAGGATGCCGGCCCGCTCCGCGGCGCTCACCGATCCGTCGGCCCACGCGACCTGGAGCAGCGGAACGAGGTGGATCACCGTGACCGTCTCGCGCGTGTAGCCGAGGTCGTGCAGCGCCTTGAGCACCTCGTCGTCGGAGATGCCGGTCGCCTGACCCATCTCGTGCGCTTCTGCGAGCTCCCGCGCGCGCGCGCGCATCTTCTCGATCAGCTCACGCTCGCGACGCTGGAAGTACTCGGACTCGTAGCTTCGTCGCCGCTCGTCCCAGAGATCTCGATCCGCCATGCCTCTTTTCCTCGCACCCTCTCGGTCGCGGAGCAAGCGCTCCTGTCGGGTCACTCCTCGGGTGGGTGTGCCGGGACCGGGGCGTCCGGTGGCCGGACACCGTCGAGCGCACCGATGAACGGCATGTACGTCTGCGAGTCCCTGCTGCGCAGGTCGTCGATCGCGATGCCCAGCAGCACGAACACCGCGATCACACCCGAAACGAGGATCGCCCGCGTCATGTTGGTACCGTAGCGCAGGTGCATGAAGTAGGTGACGACGAGCGTCGCCTTGGTGAAGGCCACCAGCAGTGCGACCACGATGTTGAAGTGGCCGAGGTCGACGTGCGCCGACGCCACCGTCACCGCCGTCAGGACCATCAGCGCCCCGAAGACCGCCAGGTACGTCGGCACCGAGACGCTGCCGTGCTGCTCCGACGTGACGCGCGAAGTAGGTGGTTGCTGCTCCGACGTGACGCGCGAAGTAGGTGGTTGCTGCTCCGACATGGCGCCCTCAGTGCCGTCCGATCAGGTAGAGAAGCGGGAACAGGAAGATCCAGACCAGATCGACGAAGTGCCAGTACAGGCCCGTCATCTCGACCGGCACGTAGTACCCCGCGTCGAACCAGCCGCGCTGCGCAAGCACGACGAGCGCGCCAAGGACGCCGATGCCGATGACCATGTGCAGCGCGTGCAGCCCGGTCATCACGAAGTAGAGGCAGATGAAGAGCTGGTGCTGCGCCGCGTCCGGCCCCTGGTACGTGAAGTACATGCCCGGGACGAGTCCCT
>Ga0172363_10005356_pt1 | contig 10375 bp, 7 predicted proteins | sample LakKivs2_kivu2a2_FD_114541 | JGI IMG/M metagenome (GOLD analysis project Ga0172363, IMG submission 114541) | Sediment microbial communities from Lake Kivu, Rwanda - Sediment s2_kivu2a2 | ecosystem: Environmental > Aquatic > Freshwater > Lake > Sediment | place: Rwanda: Western Province, Lake... | reverse complement strand
TACTCGAGCCTCCAACCCAGTCTGGTGTACAAGACCGTGCCGACGACGAGAAGCGCGAAAGAAAGAGCTATGGTGAGAGTCACCTGGCTAGAAGTCAAAGGATCATACGCAACCATATCTGGCCCTGCCAGCAGGTGTACAATGGATGCCTGGGCTGAGGAAATAGGATAGACTCGAGCAAACATCTGAAGCGGCGCAGGCAGAACTTCGTAAGGAGCGAATAAGCCTGATAAGGCAGACGTCACTACCGCAATGCCGACGCCTGTCATAATGGCGCCCTGAAGATTCTTAATCAACGTGCCGGCTATAAGCCCGACTCCAGCAGAGGCGCATATTACCAGAAGGATGAAGCCGATGGCCTGCGGTATCTGAACTCCGGTTCCTGCGAAACGTGCACCGAGCGCGAAGCCAATGACTATGACCAAAGCTGCTGCAAGCAAGGAAAGGGTGATAACGGCAGAGATTCTACCGATGAAATCCTTGTAAGGTTTAATGGGCATTGATATAAGCTTGGCAAGCAACCCGTTTGCCCTGTCCCCGGCGATACTGGCTGGGAGATTGGACATCCCGGCTATCATCAGCGCGAAAACCATCATCGAAATAGCGATAGAACCCTTTATGTAGGGAGTCACTTCTGGCGGTGCACTACCTGTGAATGAGAAGCTGCCAATAACTACCCAGATTATCGGCCAGGCTATCGTCCAGAACAGCGCTGCCTTCTCCCTTAGAAGTTCCCTGAGTGTCTTTTCGTAGGCCGCGGATATTTGGCTCAATTATCGGGTTGCCTCCTGTAAGTGTTTTTCGGTAAGTCTGAAGAAGACGTCCTCTAAGGTTGGCCGCGCCATTTCAATGCGCATCACCCTGTGCCCGGCCTGGTCCAGATTTCTTACCACATCGGCCAGTACTCTGTCGCCGTTTTGTGAGTAGATTTTGTAGCCAGCCTCCGATTCCGCCACCTTTCCGTCGATGCTAAAATCCTTCAATGCCGACAGTACGCCATCGGACTTCACAGCTGTCTCCACGGTAATGACATCCTCGACAGCGTGTTTCCTTTTGAGCTCATCAGGGGTGCCTTCGGCTATCATTCTCCCATTATCGATCAACCCCACCCTTGAGGCTAGCTCCGCGTCACTTCCAAGGTGCGTAATCAACAGGATGCTGGTTTTCTTATCCATAGTTCCTTGGACAATACTGAAAAAGGACCTTCTGGCGGCGGGGTCGAGTCCGGTCGTCGGCTCATCCAAGATAAGGACTTTTATGCCAGGGAAGATTGCCGCGGCAACTTCTAACCTTTTTCTCATCCCGCCGGAGTAGTTCGCTACTCTCTTATCCGCTTCCCCAAAGAGTCCCACAGCTTGAAGCATTTCAGCCACCAGTTGACTGGCCTCATCCCGCGAGTATCCCAAGAGACTAGCGAAATACACCAGGTTTTCTTTTCCGGAAAGCCTGGGCGAGGAGAAATTCTCCTGTGGTACGTAGCCTATGAATTCCTTAGCCCGTGCCGGCTTCTTTCCATAGACTTCAACAACACCACTGTCTTGCATCCTCACTGCCGCGATTATTGAAGCCAGTGTGGTCTTGCCGGAACCATTTGGTCCCATCAGGGCATAGAACTCACCCTCGGCCACATCGAGGTTAACTCCGTCGAGCACGCGGCGGCTATTGTATGTCTTGACTAGATTCTGTAAGTGTATGGCAAGCACCTAGAACTACCTCGCCTCTGTAATCGGATTGGCGTCAACATTCTGCCTTGTCAAGACAGAACCTTCTCTGCTTCTTCTCTATAAGCATCCATGATGTAGGGAATGCCAGAGATCTTTGTTGCCTCCTCGGTCAGTGCCATGACATCATTGCGGGAAATTGTGGAAAGGCTGAAGTTTCTGCTGCCGGCCATCAATTGCTGGAGCCCTATCTTGATTTTCTGACAGAACGTATACATGCCAACGGCACCGAGCGGTATGTTCCCAATTTCTCTACCGTACTTGGCTTTCAGAGTATCATAGGTGACAAAGATTTCCTCTGGAGTGCTGCCGTACTTGGAGACCGTCTTTGGCAGTTTATCGGCCTTGATCCATTGTCCGATATTCTTTCCAACCATGCCTGGAATCAACAAGGCCCGGCCCATGCAGATTGCCTTCACATACGGAGCTCCCATAGCGATTGCTTTAAACACACTGGCTTCCTCGGAGAAGCCGCCAGCCATAGCTAGATCAGGGACCCTAAATCCCTTTCTCGTCAGTTTCTCGGCGAATTGATAGGCGAGAGCCTCCAGGTAGAAGGTCGGGATGCCCCACTCGTTCATCATCGACCAAGGGCTCATTCCAGTTCCACCGGGAGCGCCATCTATAGTGAGAAGATCTATCTTCGCTTCTGAGCCATAGCGGAGCGCCATAGCAAGCTCTACTGCGGAATAGGCTCCGGTCTTAAGCGTGATTCTCTTGAATCCGAGCGTGCGGAGACGCTCTATCTCTCGCAGGAAGCCGTCTCTGGTAACGAAACCCAGGCGCGAATGCCGCTCGAATTCCTTGATCGCCCCGGCTTTGTATGCCGCTTGGATATCGGAGCTTGTTGGGTCGGGGGTAATCATGTAACCTCTTCTCTCAAGCTCCAATGCTCTATCAAGAGAGGCAATCCGTATCTCACCGCCAATACACTTTGCGCCCTGTCCCCATTTCAGCTCAATGGTATCAATGTTATGTTTCTGCAATACATATTCAGCCACACCAAAGCTTGTGTCCTCGACATTCATCTGGATGAGAATCTCCCCGTAACCCTCGTAATACCTTCTGTAGGCCTCTATGCGACGGTCCATGTCCGGAGACCTCTTGACCTTGCCATTCCTGTCTAGCTCAAGCCCGGGGTCGATTCCGCACACGTTCTCACCGCATACTACTGTAATACCGGCGATAGCAGCCCCGATCGCAAAATGCTCCCAGTTCCTCCGGGCTATTTCGGTGGAACCCAACGCGCCAGTGAAGATAGGTATCCGCAACTTGACCTTTCTGCCCCAGCCGTATTCTGCCTCTGTATCAACGTTGGGAAAGAGTGCCGTATCGGGGCCAGCTTCAATTCCTTTGGGCAATCCCTTCGCTCCAACTGTGTACCCTTGAATATTGAGATGAGAATAATCGACAGGATAGTTCTTGTCGGCACCGGCGGTTGTTTCTCCATAAGGTCCCGGATAGATAACCTCCCGACCTCGAAATGAGGCTAACCAGGCCTCGCAGCGTCCTGTGCAGCCGTCAAGGCAGGTGGTGCAAATTCCAGACATAGGGACGACGCTCCGCGAGCGATTGGCGGTTTCTGTTGCTTCATTGGCATTTGGTCGTCTTAGGTTCATAGTTCGAACCTCCTTAGATTATCACAGGTATACCGTTCTTCAATTGCTGATTATTACATAGATTACGGGTATATCCCTCTTAAAGCCATAGCGGCTGCCAGTCTGCGCAGTGCAATCACATAAGCCGCTCTCCTCATGTCGATTTTCTCTTGGAGGCTGGTTTGTAGCACCTCAGCAAAGGCTTTGGTCAGAATTTTCTGTAAGTAATCATTTACTTCTTCCTCCTCCCAGAACAGGAATTGCAGACCCTGTACCCATTCAAGGTATGATACTATCACGCCACCCGTGTTAGCTAATATATCAGGAACAACAAATATGCCGTTGTCAGCCAGAATCCTGTCCGCCTCAGGTGTAGTCGGATTATTAGCACCTTCTATAATCAGTTTTGCCTTTACTGAACTTGCATTAGCTTTGACTAGCTGATTCTCAATAGCTGCTGGCACCAAGATATCACATCGTAGCTCCAAAAGCTCAGCATTAGTTATGATTTCGGCATTTCTTGAGCCAATTACTGAACCCGTCTCTTTTTTTCGAGCCAACAAGAGTTCGAGATCCAGACCCTTTGGGTTGTAAACGCCGCCCTGAGAATCGCTTATTGCTATTAACCGGCAACCCTCCCTGGTTAGAAGCTTAGCCGCCACCGCCCCCACATTGCCAAGGCCTTGAACGGCAACGGTTGCCTCCCCGGCATTTATGCCTACATGCTTCGCCGCTAGCAGGGCAGTGATCGTGCAACCACGTCCCGTAGCCTCGAACCTACCTCTACTGCCGCCTATTTCCAGAGGTTTGCCTGTGGTGACGGCGGGTACGGAATGGCCCTTACCCATACTGAAAGTATCCATAATCCAAGCCATGATTTGAGGATTGGTACCTACATCGGGAGCCGGAATATCGGTTTCAGGGCCAATAAAAAGAGTGATTTCAGCAGCGTAGCGCCGAGTTAGTCTCTCTAGCTCATTTTGGGACAAAACCTTCGGATTACAAATCACAGCTCCCTTGGCACCACCGTAGGGGATATTGGCAACCGCAGTCTTCAAAGTCATCAAAGCGGCTAGGGCTCTGACTTCATCTAGGGTAACGTCCGGGTGGTAACGGATGCCCCCTTTTCCTGGCCCACGACTATCGTCATGCAATACCCTGAAGCCCGTAAAAATCCTTACCGTGCCATCATCCATTTTTACCGGGAAGTGGACTGTCACCTCCCGCTGACATTCCATCAGTCTCGAACGGCATACTTCACCAATACTAACCCTGTCACAGACATCACGAATTAACTTTCTTACATTGTCGAACGCTTGCTCGCCCACACTTGTACTCATAAGCTAACCTCCTGTTGCTTTCGCTATATTTTTACTGGTATTCCCTTCTCTTTTAGATATCGTTTTGCTTCAGGTATAGATATTTCGCCGAAGTGGAAGATAGAAGCAGCCAAGACTGCCGAGGCCTTGCCAACTGCTACAGCTTGGTAGAGATGCTCAAGCTTGCCTGCCCCTCCTGAGGCAATAACTGGGATGCTGACAGCCTCGGCTACGGCCCTCGTCATCTCCAAGTCATATCCTTCCTTTGTCCCGTCGGCATCTTTGCTAGTCAAGAGAATCTCTCCGGCCCCCAGTTTCTCTACCGTCCTTGCCCACTCAACTATATCTAGTCCCGTAGATGCGCTACCGCTTTCAACTACGACCTCTAACCTTGGGAGACCAGTTCCAGGCCGGTTCTTGCGACCATCGATGGCAACCACCAGCTTCTCCTTGCCAAATCCTTTCGACGCCTCTCTTATGATGTCAGGACGTCTTACAGCTGCGGTATTGACCGAGACTTTATCGACGCCAATATCAAATAAGGCTTTCATATCCTCGCTGTTCCTGATCCCACCACCCACGGCAAAAGGGATCGTAACCTTTTCCGCTACCTTCCTGACCCACTCCAATCTAGTTCCTCTGCTCTCCACAGTAGCGGCGATATCGAGGAAAACCAACTCATCGGCTCCTTCCCGGCAATAGGCTTCAGCGGCCTCCACAGGGTCTCGGGCATCCCTAAGGTGCGCGAACTTCACTCCCTTAACTACCCTGCCATCCTTCACATCCAAACACGGCATGATCCTCACTATGTTCATTTCACAAATCCCGGAATCTAGTCAAATCTTCATATTCCATCATAGTCGTCATAGCCCGATTCTCCACCTCTATACCAGATTCAACAGCAGCAGCCACGGGGTTAAGCCCGCCTGCGAGTACCATACCTACCTTGTTCACTTCTATGGAGACTCCACATACAGCTTTGCTCACCTCACCTATTATAAGCACTCCACCTAGACCAGCGGTTTTCGCTCTGGCGATGACTTCTTCCGCTAGGGGTTGGCACATAGCCGGTATTTCCCGAAAATTGGCCAGAATCCTGCCTTCCCCTTCTCTAGCTGCTTGACCAACGCTAGTCATCTTGCTAGTGATGAATATTACCGAAGGGTCCAAAGATGAGCCTGAGTATTGGATAAGCTCCACAAATCGCAACGGTTGGCGGTTCTTTATCTGAAGAATGCCGCCGAACTTGGAATCCATAGGAATGCCAGCCTTTAGCAGAGCACCATTAATCACAATACTGCAAATGGTGGCCAGCCCTATCTTGCCCGGGGGCACAATTATCGCCCCCAACTTCTCGCCGTGGCGACCTATAGCTATAAGCTCACTAACACAGATCCCGGCCTGGAAAATTCCCTTCATAACCTCGATTGCCTTCCTGAATTGTCTCTCAGGGAAGAATGAGATATTCACTGGGATCTTACCCTGGCGTTTGTGTAGATCAAAGTCCGTTTGATACGCCAGAAGCTCAATCCTGGAAGCCGCAAAACCAACCTTGTCGCTGACTAAAGCACTTTCTAATTCTTCGAGGCCTAGCTGAGTGATTAGCCTTCCATCCCTTCCCACGCCCTCTGTGAACCCACGCTCGTCCATGAGCTTGAGGTGGTACCGCACAGCACGTTCAGTTAGCTCAATGCCTTGTTCCTTCAGATTGCGAGAAACGACTCTGGCACCGACAGGCTCACTGGATCGACTTAAAATCCTGAGGATAGCCGTTGTCTTTCTTTCTACGTCCTGTGTTTCGAAGCCCATGGTAGCACTTCGGTGTTCTGGGTAGTAGGAAACCGTTTTCCGCAATACCACAATACCACAATACAGCAATGTTTGTCAATCATGGCAGGAGTTTGCTCGGTTCCGTTGCTTGGTGTATCATGATGATAGGATTATGAGACAATCCCGGGAGTCTGCGCTGGAAGCGCGAGTTCAGCCATCAAGAATCGACTCGGGAGACCCACAGGAAATCCACAAGATATGCGTGTAGGTGTTCTGGCTCTACAGGGAACCTTCAGAGAGCATATCAACAGTCTGCGACAGTTGGGTGTGGAGGCCCCTCCGATTCGACTGCCCCATGAGCTAAATACGCTGGATGGGCTTGTTATCCCCGGCGGGGAAAGCACTACCATGCTGAGGCTGATGGAGAATTTTGACTTGATTCAGTCCATAAGGGAGATCGCCCGAAATGATTTACCTATCTGGGGAACGTGCGCCGGGATGATCTTGCTTGCCAAGGACGTTTCCAACTATGAAATGGAGACTCTGGGGCTCATGGATGCGAAGGTAAGGCGCAACGCCTTTGGCAGCCAGGTCGATAGTTTTGAAGCAGACTTGCAGGTGCCACTTGTGGGCGAAGAGCCATTCCACGCCGTTTTCATTCGAGCCCCGATCGTCGCAGAGACCAAGCCGGGTGTAGAAATCCTATCGCGTCTTCCCGATGGCACGATCGTCGCCGTTAGGCAAGGTCGGCTACTGGCGTGTGCTTTCCATCCGGAGTTCACCGATGACTTGCGGTTTCATAGCTATTTCATGAATATGATCAGACAAGAACGGTCGCACCGTCTCAAGGGTCAGATCCTTCCGGGTAGCCAGCTTAGATCTTGAAGGATGGTACGGTCCTTGAGATTGCAGAAGGGTGAATCTCTTGTTTTGTATCGAGGTCTCAGTAAATGCGAGTTTCTCCGACCCCGATGTATGCGACGCCACTGGCTGGGTCTTTGCCCTTATGCCGCATCCGGAGCGATTCGTACCCTGCACAGCACCCAAGATGGACCACAGAGCCAAGGCGTGATTATAGAGATGGGGTTCGCATTTTTCTGAACACTGTGGAGTGGACCAAGAGCATTTGACTAAGAAGGCGGGTACCCAGTATTAGCCCCTAGCAACTACGGAAAACGCCTGCTAATGTCTGCTATACTATTCGTCATTGCCATAGGGAGGCAAGTTGCGTAAACTCAGGTTTGCGATAGCCCAGATTAATTCCACCGTGGGTGACCTAACCGGTAATACTAGTAAAATAGTAGAATTCACTCACCGGGCAAAATCGCTGGGAGTCGACCTGCTTACCTTTCCTGAATTGGCTATAACTGGCTATCCCCCCGAGGATTTGTTGCTTAAGCCGCAATTCATTAAACAAAATAGGCGATGCCTTGACAACATAACGGAGCACACCTCGGGCATAGCGGTAGTAGTAGGCTTTGTCGACAGCGATGCCGATATATATAACGCTGCCGCGTTGCTCTACGATAGGAAATTGGCTGGGATTTACCACAAATTCCATTTGCCAAATTACGGCGTATTCGATGAAAACAGGTATTTTCAAGCAGGGAAAGAATGTCCCGTCTTCGTCATTTATGACGTTGGCGTAGGCATAACCGTCTGCGAAGACATTTGGTATGAAACCGGGCCGGCAACAGTGCAAGCTTATGCCGGGGCCAGATTATTGATTAACATAAGTGCCTCTCCATATCATGCTGGCAAGGGATTCTCCAGGGAGAGGATGCTGGCTACCAGAGCGGCCGACAATGTAGCTATCGTTGCCTACAATAATCTAGTCGGGGGACAAGATGAGCTTGTATTTGATGGCAATAGCGTGATTTTCAACGAACAAGGGGAGCCTATTGCTCGGGGCAAACAGTTTGCCGAAGACCTTGTGGTGGTCGATCTGGATATGGAATCGGTATTTCGTTCACAGTTGCATGACCCTCGCCGGAGGAAAGAGACACCATGGGTCAAAGAAGAGTTGGAACGGGTTACCAGGGTTGGAATACTGAGCAAATGCTCTGTAGCAGCTAGGCCAGCTTTGCCAGCAAGGCAAGTTGAGAGACTAAGCGAGATTGCCGAGATATACCAAGCACTTGTTCTTGGCGTCACAGATTATGTGCGCAAGAACGGTTTTGAGAAGGTAGTCATCGGCTTATCTGGCGGAGTTGACTCAAGCCTCGTGGCTGTTATAGCAACGGACGCCTTGGGGCCCGAAAACGTCGTAGGTGTTTCCATGCCATCTCGTTACTCATCACCCGGCAGTAAATCGGATGCTGAGGCTTTGGCCAGAAATCTGGGTATAGATTTCAAGGTGATACCTATTGAGAAGGCATTCAGCTCGTATTTGGAAACACTGACTGAGGCTTTCAAGGATACCCAACCTGATATCACCGAGGAAAACCTCCAAGCAAGGATCCGAGGAAACATCCTTTTTGCCCTGTCCAATAAGTTCGGCTGGCTGGTGCTTGCTTGCAGCAATAAAAGCGAGACAGCGACGGGCTACACGACCATTTATGGAGATATGGCTGGAGGATTCATTCCTCTCAAAGATGTGCCCAAGACAATGGTTTACAAGTTAGCGCAGCACAGAAACCAACAAGAGAGAAAAGAAACAATACCGGCCGGAGTTCTCGCTAAGGCACCATCGGCTGAACTCAGGCCAAACCAGCAGGATATCGATACTCTGCCGCCCTATGACATACTGGACCCCATCCTGAAAGCCTATGTGGAGGATGACTTGGACGTTGACCAGATTGTGGCTATGGGCTTTGACCGTGATACAGTAATAAGAGTCGCTGGCTTGGTGGATAGAAGTGAATATAAGCGTCGCCAGAGCGCTCCCGGTATAAAGATTACTCCCAGGGACTTCGGCCGGGATAGGAGATTACCTATCACCAATCGATTCGGGGAAGGGCAGCCTGATACAATAGCGAAACAAGGAGGAAAAGCATGACAGACAAGAAAAGTAGAGAGGAAGCAAAGCAATATGTTCTAAAGACGGCCAAGGAACATAACGTCAAATTTGTCTGGCTGTGGTTCACCGATATTTTGGGTTTTCTCAAAAGCCTTTCTGTCGGCGTAGACGATCTGGAGACCACTTTGGAGGAAGGAATGGGTTTTGACGGCTCTTCAATTCAAGGCTTCGCACGTATTGATGAAAGCGACATGGTGGCTATGCCGGACCCTGACACCTTTCAATTGCTTCCCTGGATGTCGGGCGAACACACAGCAGTGGCCCGCATGTTCTGTGATATCTCGAGGCCCGGCGGCGAACCTTTTGAGGGCGACCCCAGGTTTGTATTGAGAAAGAACCTGGAACGAGCTGCGAATCTTGGCTACACCTACTACGTTGGCCCTGAACTGGAGTATTTCTATTTTAAGGATTCAAAGAGCTGCGAAGGCTTGGACGCGGGGGGATACTTCGACATGACGCCGCCAGGTACGGGCGACGACCTAAAGCGGGAAACAGTACTCGCTCTGGAGGGCATGGGCATTGGTATCGATAAATGCCATCATGAGGCTGCCACCAGTCAGCACGAAATAGACATGCGCTACACCGATGCTCTGACCATGGCTGATAATGTGATGACCTATCGTATTGTGGTCAAGGAGATGGCGCTGAGACACGGAGTCTATGCCACTTTTATGCCCAAGCCGATCTATGGCATCAATGGTAGCGGCATGCATGTGCACCAGTCGCTGTTCAAAGGTAGCCGCAACGCCTTCTTTGACAAGAGTGGCAAGTATCACCTCTCCAGGATAGCTTTGAGGTTCCTTGCTGGACTTCTGAAATATGCTCCCGAGTTCACCACCGTTACCAACCAGTGGGTTAATTCGTACAAACGGCTGGTACCAGGCTGGGAAGCGCCGGTCTACATCTCCTGGGCAACGCGCAACCGCTCTGATTTGATCAGGGTGCCGG
>Ga0172363_10005355_pt1 | contig 10375 bp, 5 predicted proteins | sample LakKivs2_kivu2a2_FD_114541 | JGI IMG/M metagenome (GOLD analysis project Ga0172363, IMG submission 114541) | Sediment microbial communities from Lake Kivu, Rwanda - Sediment s2_kivu2a2 | ecosystem: Environmental > Aquatic > Freshwater > Lake > Sediment | place: Rwanda: Western Province, Lake... | reverse complement strand
GATTTACGCCAAGGCGAAAGCCGAGATGCTCAAGCATTGCGATGGGAAGCTGCCGCCCGTCCTAGACCCATTCGCCGGCGGCGGATCGATTCCGCTGGAGGCGGCGCGGCTGGGCTTCGAGGCCCACGCCGCTGATCTCAACCCCGTGGCGGTGCTCCTCAACAAGTGCAACCTGGAGCTTGCGCCTCGCTGGCTCGATCAGCCGCCGGTGGCCCCGAGGTTCGGAAGAACGGGCTGCAGAAGGGGCAATGGCGGGGGGCGCAGGGTCTGGCGGACGACGTCCGGTACTATGGCCGGGTCATCCTGGAGCGCGCCCGCAAGAAGATCGGCCACCTGTACCCCAAGGTCCACGTCATCCAGGACAAGGACGGCGCTTGGCGGCACGCGACGCCGGAGGATGTTCGATCCGGCAAGCGCAGCGTGCGCGAGGCCAACGTCATCGCTTGGCTCTGGGCAAGAACGGTCGCCAGCCCCAATCCTGCCGCCAAGGGAGCGCATGTGCCGCTGGTGAGCACGTTCTGGCTGTCTTCCAAGAAGGGAACGCTTGCGTGGCTCCAGCCGGTGGTTCACCCGAAGGGCAACACATGGCGCTTTGAGGTTAGGACAGGCGAACCGCCCGACAGAAACGCGATAAGGCAGGGGACGAAATTGGGGCGCGGGTCGTTCCACTGCCTCCTGACCGACACTCCGATTGAATACTCGCACTTGCGCGACCAAGCTGCCCAGAAGAGTCTCAACAAACGTTTGGTCTGTATCGTGGCTGAGACAGGAAGAGGAAGGACATACCTCAACGCAAGCCGAGAACATGAGCAGGCAGCCCAAGTTGCGTTGCCACATTGGTGCCCCGAGGAAAGGGTTACCGCGCCCTGCCATGACGTGGACCGCCTGCGCATGTACGGCATGCCAACGTGGGCGGATCCATTCACCCTCCGCCAGCTTACGGCGCTGGTGACGCTCAGCGACTTGGCGAGGGAAGTGCGGCAGGAGGCGCTAAAGGATGCCCGCGAGGCCGGCCTGTCAACCAAGGACGCGGAGGAATACGCCAGGTCTGTCCTCACTTTTCTCTCGCTGGCCCTTGACCGCAGCGCAGACTTCAACAATGCATTGTGCCGGTGGACGGCCGGCAATCAGAAGGTCATGAACCTCTTCGGCAAGCAAGCCATCCCGATGGCATGGGACTTTGCCGAAGCGAACGTCCTTGGCGACTCCGTGGGGGCTTGGAGCACATGCAACGATTACGTCGCCGACTGCATCGAGGTGATCGCAGCGTCGGCGCGCAACGGCGGCAAAGGCAGGCAGATTGACGCCGCGAGCGCTTGGGACGATCTTCGCGGCGTACTGGTCAGCACCGACCCGCCGTACTACGCCAACATCGGCTACGCGGCGCTCAGTGATTTCTTCTACGTCTGGCTGCGGCGGACCATCGGCGACCTCTACCCGGACCTGTTCAAGACGATCCTGGTGCCGAAGGAACCTGAGCTGGTGGCCGCGCCGGAACGCTTCGGCGGCGACAGGGAAAAGGCGAAAGAACACTTCGAGACCGGCTTCCGCAAGGCATTCACCGCCCTGCGGGAGAAGATGGACGAGCGGTTCCCGCTGACGGTCTATTACGCCTACAAGCAGGAGGACGAGGAGGCGGGCGCGGATGAGGACGAAGCGGCCGATGGGCGATCCGCCAACGGCGTGGACCTCACGACCGGCTGGGAGACGCTGCTTGAGGCGCTTTTGGGCAGCGGCTTTCAGATCACGGCCACCTAGCCCGTCCGGGCGTCGCAGAAATGGCGGATGGTGGCCATGGGCACCAACGCCCTGGCCTCGTATATCGTGCTGGCCTGTCGGCTGCGGTCGGCGGACGCGCCGCAGTGCAGCCGCCGCGAGTTCATCGCCGAACTCAAGAAGGAACTGCCGACGGCGCTCCGGCACCTCCAGCAGGGCAACATCGCCCCTGTAGACCTCGCTCAAGCGTCCATCGGGCCGGGCATGGCCATCTTCTCCCGCTACGCGAAGGTGATGGAATCGAGCGGCCGGCCAATGACCGTGCGGACGGCGCTGGCGCTCATCAACCAGACGCTGGATGAGGTGCTGGCAGAGCAGGAGGCGGAATTCGATGCCGATACCCGATGGGCACTGGCGTGGTTTGAGCAGCACGGCACTGACGACGGCCCCTTCGGCGACGCCGAGATGCTCTCGAAGGCCAAGAACACGGCGGTGAACGGCTTGGTGGAGGCGGGGATCATCTCCGCACGGGCTGGAAAGGTTCGACTGGTCAGCCGCGACGAGATGCCCGGGGATTGGGACCCCGAAACAGACAAGCGGCTCACCGTGTGGGAGATGACGCAGGGCCTCATCCGTGCTCTGGAAAAGGAAGGGGAAAGCGGTGCGGCCGGCCTGCTCAGGAAACTGGGCAGCAAGGGTGATACGGCACGGGAGTTGTCATACCGTCTCTTCAAGGTATGCGAGCGCAACGCGTGGTCCAAGGAGGCAGTATCCTACAACGGCCTTGTCGTGGCCTGGCCGGAAGTGGTGCGATTGTCACAGGCGATCCAGGGCGAGCTGTTCAAGAGCGAATGAGGAGACCAGATATGGCGAAGACGAACCGTGATCGCGTCGGAGAAGGCATGGAGCTCTTGAACAAGGGTTTGCAGCCGTTCATCGAGCGCGAGATGAAAGCCGTCCACGGTGAGAAATGGAAGGGCATAGCCGAGCAGTCTGTGACGGAGGGCGGGGCCAAGAAGAAGGTCAATTGGTCTGACCCACACACAACGCTGATCGTGATGTGGGATCAGTGGAACAATGTGTTTAAGAGTGCGCTCGGGCATGCCGAACGCAGCCTCGTGAGCGAGCTTCGCGACATCCGCAACAGATGGGCTCATATGGAGAATTTCAGCACGGACGATGCCTACCGCGCCTTGGACAGCATCGGTCGGCTGCTGACAGCAGTCTCGGCTCCGGAGGCGAGCGACATAGAGAAGCAGAAGATGGAACTGCTGCGTCTGCGCTTCGAGGAGCAACGGCGGACCGAGGAGCGCAAGGCGGCCGTCGCGCCCGTGGAAGGCCGGCCGGCGGCGAACCTCAAGCCCTGGCGCGAGGTGGTCACGCCGCACCCGGATGTGGCCTCGGGGCGGTATCAGCAGGCGGAGTTCGCGGCGGACCTCTGGCAGGTGTACCTGGGCGAAGGGTCGGACGAGTACAGGGACCCCACCGAGTTCTTCCGCAGGACGTTCCTGACCGAGGGGCTGAAGCAGCTTTTGACCCGGGCGGTGGAGCGGCTGTCGGGCAGCGGCGGCGACCCGGTGGTGGAACTCCAGACCAACTTCGGCGGCGGCAAGACGCACTCGATGCTGGCCTTGCATCACCTGATTTCCGGGACGGCGGCGGCCGACCTGCCCGGCGTGGACGATCTGCTGAAGCAGAACAGTCTGGCCCTGCCCAAGGGCGTGCGGCGGGCGGTGTTCGTAGGGACGAAAATATCCCCTGGCCAGACGCACAAGAAGCCGGACGGCACGGTTGTCCGCACGTTGTGGGGGGAGATCGCCTGGCAACTTGGCGGAAAGGAAGGATACGAATTCGTCAAGGAGGCGGACGAGACGGCGACGAATCCCGGCGACAGTCTGCGGGAACTGTTCAACCGATACTCTCCGTGTTTGATCCTGATTGACGAATGGCTGGCCTACGCCCGGCAGTTGCACGACAACGGCGGGCTGGCGGCGGGCACGTTCGACACGCAGTTCACGTTTACACAGGCATTGACGGAGGCGGCCAAGGCGGCCAGGAAGACGCTCCTGGTGGTCAGCATCCCCTCCTCGGAAAGCCCAGGCGCGCGGGACGGCAGGGAACGCATCTCGGACATCGAGGTGGGCGGCGAACGGGGCCGGGCGGCCCTGACGCGCCTGAAGAACGCCATCGGCCGCGTGGAGGCGTCTTGGCGGCCAGCCAGCCCGGACGAGGGGTTTGAGATCGTCCGCAGACGCCTGTTCCAGCCGATCACCGACCCCGCCAGGTTTGTTGACCGCGACCAGGTGGCCAGGGCCTTCATCGAGATGTACGGCGACCAGCAGCAGGAGTTTCCGGGCGACTGCCGCGAGGCGAGTTACGAGCGCCGCGTCAAGGCCGCGTACCCGATCCATCCCGAACTGTTCGACCGGCTCTACAGCGACTGGTCCACGCTGGAGAAGTTCCAGAGGACGCGAGGCGTGTTGCGGCTGATGGCGGCGGTCATCCACTGCCTGTGGGAGCGGCAGGACGGCAACCTCCTCATCATGCCGGCGAACATTCCGGTGGACGCCCCCCGGGTGCAGTTCGAACTGACCCGGTATCTGGACGACCAGTGGGTGCCGGTCATCGAGAAGGACGTTGACGGGTCGCATTCGCTCCCGCTGGCGCTGGACCGCGAGAACCCGAACCTGGGGCGGTATTCAGCCTGCCGGCGCGTGGCCCGAACGATCTACCTCGGCTCGGCCCCGACCCAGCGGGCGGCCAACCGCGGCATCGACGACAGGCAGGTGCGGCTGGGATGCGTCCAGCCGGGCGAGAGCGCGGCCGTCTTCGGAGACGCCCTGCGGCGGCTGACGGACCGGGCGACCTACCTTTACGTTGACGGGAACCGGTATTGGTATTCGACCCAGCCAACGGTGACGCGCCTCGCCGATGAGCGTGCCAATCAACTCCTGAGCCGGGAAGATGTGGTCTTCGAGGAGATCAGCCGCCGCCTGCGCCTCCAGGCACGCACGAGAGGAGATTTCGCCCGCGTCCACGCCTGCGCTTCCGGCGGGGACGTCACCGACGAGAGGGAGGCCCGACTGGTCATCCTCGGACCCGAACACCCGCACGCCGCCAGCGACGCCAACAGCCCGGCGCGGCAGGAGGCTAGCCGCATACTTGAGTCGCGCGGGCCTTCCCCCAGGACGTACAAGAACACGCTGGTGTTTCTGGCCGCCGACCAAGCGCGGCTGAGGGACTTGGAGCACGCGACGCGGCAGTACCTGGCGTGGAAGTCCATCTGGGAGGAGCGAGAACCGCTGAACCTGGACGCGTTCCAGTCGCGCCAAGCCGAGACCAAGTTCAGGACGGCCGACGAGACGGTGGACGCGCGCGTTCCCGAGGCGTATCAGTGGCTGCTCGCGCCGAACCAGCCCGATCCGAAAGGACCGGTGGCCTGGGAGGAGATGCGGCAACAGGGCCAGGAGGCGCTGGCGATTCGCGCGTCAAAGAAACTAAGGAACGAGGAGATGCTGCTCGCCCAGCTCGGCGGACCGCGACTGCGGCACGAACTGGACAGGGTGCCTCTGTGGCGCGGCGACCACGTGGGCGTGAAGCAGTTGGCCGAGGACTTCGCCACGTACCTCTACCTGCCCCGGCTCTGCGACGACTCGGTTCTCCTGGACGCCATACGCGACGGCCTTTCACGGCTGACCTGGCAGTCCGACACGTTTGCCTATGCTGACGGATGTGACGAGCAGAGGAAGAAGTACATCGGCATTCAGACCGGCCCGCAGGTCCGCGTCCTCATGGACGAACAGAGCGTGCTCGTCAAACCGGATGTCGCCGCCGCACAGATGCAGGCGGACAGACCACCCGCTGGGGTTGGGCAACCGTCAGTGGGCGAAGGAACCGGCACGGCGGTGGGCCAAATCGGCGTGACGGCCGAGCCGGAAGCTGGCGCCGAGACGCCCACGGCCGTTGAGCAGCCGCCCCGCCGGTTTCACGGCACCGCCGCTCTTGACGCGACGCGCGTCGGCCGGGACGCGAGCCGGATAGCCGAGGAAGTCGTACAGCACCTCGCCGGGCTGGTCGGCGCCAGGGTGGAGGTGACGCTTGAGATTCACGCCGAAGTCCCCGACGGCGTGCCGGACCAGACGGTCAGGACGGTCACCGAAAACTGCCGGACGTTGAAGTTCAAGAGCCATGGGTTTGAGAAGGAATGAAGAGCATTGGGCGCCACCTGAAGACGAGTGAGCATTGCGATGGGCCAGATCTCCCTATCTCGAAGTTGCAGGCCAGTCCGGCTGGGGTTTATCGTACGACCCGGGCACCGTGATGATATCCGCAAAGCTGTGGAGATCAACACGGTTCTCTGGGGCGGTACCTACAACCCGTTGATCCCGCTCTACGCCAGAGTACCACCGCTTTGGAAGGACAAGCATCTGGGCGGCCCTACTGCTGTAGAGGTCGTACGTGGCTATGTCAGTACATTCCAGCCTGATTTTCTCGTCAAGCCGAAGGGAGTGGAGATACCGGCTGGGATCTTGCCAAAAGAACGGGTGATCACGACGGTAGGTGTCCTGTCTCCGCCAGACCCGCAGGAGTTTGGAGCGCTGCGTAGCCCGATATACTTTGGTGTTGACATCATGGACGTCTACGCTGACGCATATCGAAAGGTATTCCGGTTCGTACGGCGTCACCCTCATGAATCTCTGATCCCGATCGTGCGTGGTCGCGCCAGTCTTTTCGCTGCTTGCCTTTGGGGGGCCTTCCCGATTGCGGACAGGTTACCCGATTACCCGGCACATTTCGCTGACGCGTTCGAAGCAAAGACTAAGAGCTTCCGATCACTCGAGTCACTCCTGCCGAAGGTGCTCACACCACTCACGCTGACAACATACAAGCTGGAATCAAGTGTCGATACGCCCGAGCCATGTGCATTTGTCCTGGACGAGCAAAACTCCTTGGACCTGATTGACTTCTGGAATCTCAGGGCTTGCGGAGGATCTTGCGTTCCCGTTCCGGCCTCATGTATCAAGCAACTGGATTCAGAGATACTGGAGTTCATGGACGGCTTTTCAAGAAAACGCGCGGTAAATACCGAGAAGCTGAGCTATCCTTGGGTGATATGCTCACGGACATTGGGATGGAACAGATGTGCTGAAATCGCCAAGCAGTTGCCTCTTTCTAAGGAAAAGGAACTCATCCTTGCACACTACCCACGCCTTTGGGAAGAGCAGGAAGCCTCATGGGACGGTTTCAGGCCCACATCATCGTATTACGAGGCGAAGTCAGACACCGTGAGTGTGCAGGGAGAGCACTTGGTATTTGACCAGCTTGATCCCGAATTCGTGTCCAAGTTCGGACGACCCGGCCCGCGATGGATGAATGTCGTCAGCATGCATGAATACGGTCCCTGCGGGTTGCCAGCCAATGTAATCCCCGATGGGTTCAGCCGCGTAGATCGAGTTCTGAAAATGGCATCCTTGCGCGGTGCATGGACCACTGATGGGGGCATTGCTGTCTGCTGCGAGCACAAGAACTCGCGCCATTACTGGACAGTGCCGGATGCTGTACGAATCGGCGAACAGTGGGCATCGGAGCACGGCTACAAGTGCGAACTATCAGATGCGGGTCACATTCTGCAGAGCATGACAAATGTGGCTGGTGGTCTCCCATACGGATCCTGGTTTGCAGATGAAGGCATCATCAAAGCTCTTGGCCGGATGGCCAGCGGTGTGGTTTCCGTCGGTGAGTTCCGGCAGAGAGTGAAGGAGGCGAGAGACAAGGATCCATCTTCATTGGGTACGGTCGAAAGGTGCTTGCAGTACTTTCAGGACCGCGGCATCATCTGTCTGTGCATGAAGGTGCAGTGCCCCCACTGCCGGCAGCATCCTTGGTACACACTGGAGGAGCTTGGCCATGAGTTGAGGTGCCGACACTGTCTCCGTAGCTTCAGGTTTCCAGCAGCAAGTCCTCCCAAAGGAGGTTGGTGCTACCGTTCGACCGGGCCTTTTGCCTCTGCCGATTTTGGGCAGGGCGCGTATTCGGCGTTTCTTTCCATGAGGTTCCTCAATGAGCCATTAGACGCTCGAACGACGTGTGTCCCAAGCTGCAAGCTCGTTGGGAACGGTTCCGAGCTGGAGGCAGACTTGATCTGCTTCTGGCAGAGGCCCTCTTGGCGGGACCGTGGACAACATATCATCGTTGGCGAGTGCAAGTGCTTCAGCGATTTTGAAGACAAGGACGTTCTTCGGATGCGGGAGATTGTGGCGAAATTGCCGGGCACGATCATTGCCTTCTGCACGCTCAAGCCTTCGCTCACGAAAAGGGAGAGAAGTCTCCTTCGAACACTTGCTATAAGTGGGAGGAGGCCAACCAAGGGTCTCGTGTGGCCGACCCCCGTACTCGTCCTGACAGGGAACGAATTATGCACCACATCGTCGAGCCCCTTCCAATACCGGTTTAGGGACGAGAATATGTCTGGATTGGCCCGCAGGATGCCCGGAGGTGATACAACCATTCTGGACCTGTGCAGTGCCAGCCAAGAAGAGTACCTCGGCCTCATGTCATGGCATTCGTGGCTCCAGGAGTACTACAGGAAAAGAGCCAAGAAGAAGAGCATGACCTGATGGCTGAAGAGCCTTGAATGACTCACAGTCTACTACTTCGCGTTCTTTGCTTCCTCCACCATCGGCTCAGGCTGCTCTGTCGACACCTGCGTGCAGTTGAGCTTGGCGGCTTTCTCGGGGGCGAGACGCTTGAGTTCGGCCCAGAGCTGGGAGTGGCGGGTGTAGGGGCCGCCGCTACTTCCCAACGAGCAGCGTTTCCTTGTGAGTGGGCGTGCCGCGGTGACGCTCCGGGTGCACGGCTGCGCGCCCGAGTTTCGGCTTGACAGAGGCCGGTTCATGGTGTAGACTTACGGTGGTTGGAGGAGGACGTTCGGCTCCCGCCGTTACCGAGCCTGACCGGTGGTTCTCGCCGCCGTACCGGGCTGACCCACCCTGGTCCTCCCTCTGTTCTCATCCGTTCGCGGTCGCAGGAGGGGGAGGAGGATTCCATGAAAACGTTCATCGGCGTCATGATCGTGATCGGGTTCGTTGCCTCTGTGGCTCACGGGGCAATTGTGTACGTCGGCCCCGGCGAAGCCTACGCCACCATCCAGTCAGCCATCGACGCCTCGTCGAACGGCGACGTCATCATCGTCCGCGACGGCACCTACACCGGCCCCGGCAACCGCGACATCGACTTCAAGGGTAAGGCCATCCACCTGAAGTCGGAGAACGGGCCGGCAAAGTGCGTGATTAACGTACAGGGCAACGAAAGCGCACGGCACCGTGGACTCATCTTCCACAGCGGTGAGACGCAGCATGCGATTGTTGAAGGTTTCACAATCACGGGTGGCTACATGGACGGGCTTCTCGATGAAGAAAAGAGAGGCGGAGGAATCCTCTGCCGGGACTCGTCGCCCACCATCAAGGGCAACATCATCGTGAATAACAGGTCCGTGAACGATGGGGCGGGCATTCACGCTCAGGGGGCAAGTTCATTGCTGATCGTAGACAACAGCGTGACAAGCAACAACCCCGGTGGTATCCGCATCCTCCAGTTTTCCGGCTCGCCTGTGCTCATGAGCGGCAACACCATCTCGGAGAACACCGGAGCTCCAGCAGGAGGCGGAGTCTACCTGGAGTGTGTATCTGCAACGGTCGCGGGAAACGTGATAACTGCGAATCATGGGACTGGTCATGGTGGGGGTGGAATCTTTGCTGCGGGCACCGATCTTTCGTTGATCGAGAACACTATCATCGGCAACATTGGGGGGGATGGTGCTGGTATCCACATCGAGAGCGGCTGCGCCGGCTCCGCGATCGTACTCAGTAACACGATCCGCGGCAACCAGAGCGATTCATTGGGGGGAGGCATCATGATCCACGGAAACATTACTGCCGAAGTTCGCGGAAACGACATTGAGCTTAACGAGGCAAGTCATGGTGCCGGGCTGTATCTGGGAGACTCCGCCCGCCTCGTGATTGCGGGAAACAGGATCACCTCAAATACTGCGGGTGGGGAGGGCGGGGGGATTCAGTGCAGGACAACTGGAACGACCCTGATCAAGAACAACCTTGTGTGCGGAAATACCGCACACTACGGGGGAGGAATGAACTGCTGTTTGGGCTCGCCCACCATCACGAGCAACACCATAGCGGGAAACAGCGCGAGGGGCTCCGGTGGCGGAGGTGGCATATACGCGCTGCTATCACTGCCACTGGTCTCTAATTCTGTTCTCTGGGCAAACAGAGCAGATACTCCGCCGCAACTATCGCCACCGGGAGCACAGATTACGGTGTGGGATTCAGCCGGCGTGACGGTCACGCACTGCAACGTGCAAGGCGGCGAGACGGGAACGTACGTGCGGGGCGGCTCCTCCTTGTACTGGCGGGAAGGGAATATTGATGCTGATCCGCTCTTTGCGAACGCGGGGAACGGCGACTATCATCTCAAGTCAAAGTACGGTCGATGGGATCCGACCGGCGAGGGCGGTGGGGGAGAGTGGAGAGTCGATTCAGAGCACAGCCCCTGCATCGACGCTGGTGATCCCACAGCGGACTATTCGAGCGAGCCGCAGCCCAACGGCGACCGGATCAACATGGGAGCATACGGGAATACTGGG
>Ga0172363_10005352_pt1 | contig 10377 bp, 9 predicted proteins | sample LakKivs2_kivu2a2_FD_114541 | JGI IMG/M metagenome (GOLD analysis project Ga0172363, IMG submission 114541) | Sediment microbial communities from Lake Kivu, Rwanda - Sediment s2_kivu2a2 | ecosystem: Environmental > Aquatic > Freshwater > Lake > Sediment | place: Rwanda: Western Province, Lake... | reverse complement strand
GGGCGTGATCGAGCAGCGCGTCCATCAGCGGATAGTCTTCCGCGTTGCGCTCCGGCACGACGGCGAGGCCGGCGGGCTTGTTGATGGCGAGGCAGGCGGCGTCTTCGTAGAGGATGTCGAGCGCCTCCCGGCGGCGCGTCTTTGCGGGTCGCACCTCCTCGTCCGGCAGCGCCGCCTCCACGCGGTCGCCCTCGCTGACCTTCATGTTGCGCGTGCCGGCGATGCCGTTGACGCGCACGCCGCCCTGGATCATCAACCTGCGGAGGCTGCCGACCGACACATCGGGGTATCGCGCCGCGACCACGTGCTGCAGCCGTGCGCCGTGCTGCTCGCGTTCGATGAAGAAGACGTCGGTCATTCGGATGGTCCGTCGCTATGGGAACTTGCCCGCAGCCGAGCTGCAATACCTCGTGGTCCAGCCCGCTTCATTCGACGACCTCGAGGTGCGTGGTGAGCACGTCGTGCTGATTCCCGCCCACCATGATGGTGAACGTCCCGGGCTCGACCTTCCAGCACATGTCAGCGCCCAGGCACTGCAGTTCCTCCTGGGTGAGAATGAAGCTGACTGTTTTCGTCTGGCCGGGCGCGAGATGGATGCGGCGGAAGCCTTTGAGTTCCCGCACCGGCCGAGTCACGCTCGCGACATCATCCCGGAGATACAGTTGCACGACCTCGTCGCCCTCTCTCTTGCCGGTGTTGGTCACGTCGACGCTCACCGTGGCCTGCTGTGTCGAATCTATCCGATCTGGCGTTACCAGCAGGTTCGAGTAGGAGAAGGCGGTGTAGCTGAGGCCATAGCCGAATGGATACAACGGCAGGCTGTCCATATCGACGTACCGGCCCCGTTCGGCGCTCTTGGCGTTGTAGAACACCGGCAACTGTGCGGCCGACTTTGGGACGGTCACGGTGAGCCTTCCCCCGGGGCAGCAGTCCCCGAAAAGCACGTCGGCGATGGCGTGCCCGCCTTCCTGCCCCGGGTACCAGGAGTCGAGGATGGCGGCGGCATGGTCGGCGATCCAGTTGATGGCCATCGGCCGTCCCTTGATCAGGATGACCACCATCGGGACGCCTGTCGCATGGATGCTTTCGAGCAGCTCGCGCTGAACGCCCTGCAACTCGAGGCTCGCGAGGTCGAAGCCCTCGCCGCAGTCCATGTCGCTGATGGCGGAAGCGCCGCTGACAACGGCCGCTCCCGTTTCGGGGTTGCCGCCCTCGGGGCCGAAGTCCCGCGCACTCGACCCGCCGACGACCACGACGGCCACCTCCGACTCCCTTGCTGCGGCCACGGCTTCGGTGAATCCAGCCCGCGACGCATCCTTGATGCCGCAGCCTCGGGCATAGCGGATCCTCGTCGCAGGCGACACCGCCATCCGTATGCCGTCGAGCACGCTCACCACCTCGCGGCGGCGTTGCGGCGCCGTGTAATCCCCGAGCTGGTTATAAATCGCATCTGCGTTGGGCCCGATGACGGCGACCGATCCGATGTTCTTCCTCAGCGGCAGGATGCCGTTGTCGTTCTTGAGCAGGATGATCCCCTGCCGGGCCACGTCGCGGGCCAACTGCCGATGTGCGGCGCATCCTATGACATTCTCGGCACGGTCGGGATCGGCAAATGGCTTCTCGAAAAGCCCCAGCAGGAATTTCACCCGCAGGATGCGGCCCGCAGCGGCGTCGAGCTTCTCAACCGCGATCTTGCCTTCACGGATAGCCTGAAGCAGCGGTTCAGTGTAGCAACCGCCCGACATCTCCATGTCCACGCCTGCTTCAAGGGCTTTCACCGCCGACTCCCGGGCGTCGCGAGTCACGCGGTGCGACCGATGCAGCAGCGCAATGCAGCCCATATCGGAGACGACGAATCCCCTGAAGCCCCACTCGCTGCGAAGGATGCCGGTGAGCAACTCGCGGTTGCAGGCCGCAGGCATTCCGTCGATGTCGTTGTAGGAGCACATGACGGATTCCGCCCCCGCCTGCACGGCCGCGCGGAACGGCGGCAGGCAGGTCTCGCGGAGCTCCCGCGGCCCGACGTGTGCGGTGGCGCCATTGTGACCGCCCTCGGAGCATCCGTATGCTGCGAAGTGCTTGATGGTCGCCACGATGCTGCCGCTGCCGTCGAGACATCGCCCCTGGAGCCCCCGGACTGCAGCCTCCGCGAACCGCGAGCAGAGGAAAGGATCCTCTCCGAAGGTCTCCTCCGTGCGGCCCCAGCGCGGGTCGCGTACCACGTCCAGCACAGGAGAGTACGTTGCCGCGCCGCCCTGTGCGCGCGTCTCGGCCGCGATGGCCGCCGCCATCCGCTCGTAGAGGTCCGGATTCCACGTGCTCGCCACGGTGATCGGGGCTGGGAAGACCGTGGCCCCGATGGCCTGGTGCCCGTGCGAGCATTCCTCGCCGAAGAGGATGGGGATGCCGAGGCGCGTGTTCTCCAAGGCATAGCGCTGGATGGCGTTCACCGCCTCCGCGCCCTGCCGCGGCGACAGGCCCGTCTCCAGAGTCACCGCGGTCCACGGGTCCGCCCGCAGCACGCCATAGAGCGACCCGATGCCGTGACCGGAGAGCAGCTTCTTGAACTCCTCGGCGACTTCCACGCGGTCGCCGCGCTTCGTGCAGGCTTTCCAGGCAAGCTCCTGGTTGAGCTGAGCCACCTTCTCTTCAGTGCTCATCAGCGCCAGCAGATCGGCCACACGCGCGTCCACCGGCAGAGAGGCATCCTTGTACTTCGGTCCCATGGCACAGGCCTTTCCTCAAGGGCATCCCGTTGATGCGCGGAAGCGATTCTCCAGCAACGGCAGAGCGGATTCAGGGCGGGACGAGAACCGTGATTGCGGACCCCTCCTCGCTACCACCGAAGCGCGAGTCCCACACCAGACCACAGCATGGCCTGAATCAGGGATGTTATGCTCCACTGACACCATCCTGAGTAGTGCACATAGGGTCCTAGCCTGTCTGAGATCATGATGCCAGGCATCTGAAGCACCGTCGCTGTCCAATTGAACGGCGGCTCCATCGGTTCTCTGCCATAGTGCAAGGAGTACAGGCCGAAAGACACCGCCAAAGCCAGAGCCTCGGCAATGAAGCCGAAAGTCAATGCTCTAGGAATAATCCGTGACGCGCACATGAAGCGTTGCCTAACAATGATTGGATAGCCTGTATGCCCGGTCGAGGAAGACTGCGGATTCTCCCTATGCCGTTGAGTGGACGCAGCTTGCTTGCCCCAGCCCGTTCAACGGAACCGAAACGCTTGGATGAAGCCCCTCACCACCACCTTGACCGCCCGGCCATGACGTCGACGAACATCCGGAAGTGGTGGGCGGCGTCGTGGGGGCCCGGCGAGGATTCCGGGTGGTGCTGCACCGAGAACACGGGCTGCGTCCGCATCCGCAGGCCCTCGCAGGTGCGGTCGTTGAGGTTGAGGTGCGTCACCTCCGCCACCTGCGGGTCCAGCGACTCGCCGTCCACCGCGAAGCCGTGGTTCTGGCTGGTGATGTCGATGCGGCCCGTGGCAAGATCCATCACCGGCTGGTTGCCGCCGCGGTGCCCGAACTTGAGCTTGACGATCCGGCCGCCGAGGGCCAAGGCCAGCAGCTCGTGCCCCATGCAGATGCCGAAGATCGGCTTTTTTCCGATGAGGGCGCGGATGGTCTCGACGGCGTAACCCACGGCCTCGGGGTCGCCCGGGCCGTTCGAGAGGAAGATGCCGTCGGGGTCGAGTGCGAGGATCGACTCGGCGGAGGCGCTGGCGGGGGCGACGGTCACGGAGCAGCCGGCCTCGACGAGGTGCCGGAGGATGTTGCGCTTGGTGCCGTAGTCGATGGCGACCACGCGGAAACAGTCGCCGGGCGGGTCGGCCGCGTTGGCCGCGGCGTGGGGGGAGAACTCCGAGACGAATCCCTCCTGCCAGTCGTAGTTGCGGGCGGCCGTCACCTCGGCCACGAGGTCGCGGCCCACGAGGCGGGGGGCGCCGCGGGCCTTGTCGACCAGCGAGGCGTCGTCGAGGTCGGCGCTCGACAGCACGCCGGTCATCACGCCGCGCACGCGGAGGCGGCGCGTGAGGGCGCGCGTGTCGATCCCCTCCAGCCCCACGATCGAGTGCCGCTTCAGGTAGTCGTCGAGCGAGCCGGTCGCGCGGAAGTTGCTGTAGATGCGGCTGGCCTCGCGGACGATGAAGCCATCGACCCACGGCCGGGCGGACTCCACGTCCTCCTCGTTGACGCCCACGTTCCCGATGAGCGGGTAGGTCATCGTCACGATCTGGCCCGCGTAGGACGGATCGGTGATGATCTCCTGGTAGCCCATCATGGAGGTGTTGAAGACGACTTCGCCGCTGCGTTCGCCCTGGGCGCCGAAGGCCTTGCCGGTGAACACGGTGCCGTCTTCGAGGGCAAGCTTGGCCTGCATTGTTCCTCCCGTTTCCAGGCCGCCGTCGGCCTCGGGTCATTATAGCAGGCAGGGGGCGGAAGTTCTACCGGAAAAGCGGCCTCTGAACCTCTGAACCTCTGAACGCACCGGGGAGGTTCGTCCGCCGCAGGACACGGGGAACGCTGGGCCATTTCGCTGTTTTTGCGGTTGACTTCATCCGAATCTATGCTATAATCGACTTTTCTGCAGCCACTGTGTCTGCCGGAAATCGCAGGCGGGGGGCGCTGGTGCTTCCCCGGCCTTTTTTCCACTTCAGGCGCGGCCGGCCGTACCTGCCAGGATGCCGCGGATGACCGGGCAGAGGCCTGGTTCCGCCGCGGTTACCTCGCGGCCGAGCCCTTTTGATGGAGGTGCAATCTTGGCAATAGCGACGCTCAGGGAGCTTCTGGACGCCGGCGTGCACTACGGCCACCGCACGAGCCGCCGGAACCCGAAGATGGACCGCTTCATCTTCAGCAAGCGCAACGCCATCCACATCATCGACCTCCGCGAGACGATCCGCGGGCTGGTCAAGGCGTCGCGCTTCATCAGCAGGATCGCCGAGGACGGCCAGCAGGTGCTGCTGGTCGGCACCAAGCGCCAGGCCGCAGGCGTCATCGAGGAATGCGCCCAGCGCTCGCAGCTCCCCTGCGTCAGCAACCGCTGGCTGGGCGGCACCCTCACGAACTTCCGCACCATCCGCAGCAGGCTCGGCCGCCTGGAGGAACTCGAGAACCTCGAGGCCTCCGGCGAGATCCAGAACTTCTCCAAGAAGATGATCTCGGCCCTCACGCGCGAGAAGCGCAAGATCAAAGAGAACCTCGAAGGCATCCGCTCGATGACGCGCCTACCCGGGGCCCTCATCATCATCGACCCTCACCGCGAGAAGAACGCGGTCAACGAAGCCTGCAAGCTCGGCATCCCAATCGTCGCGCTGGTAGACACCGACTCGGACCCGACGATGATCGACATCCCGATCCCCGGCAACGACGACGCGATCCGCGCCATCCAGCTCGTCGCCAACAAGCTGGCCGACTCCTACGTCGCGGGCCGCTCCCTCTACATGGAAGGCGTCGACGCCAAGCCCGAGCCGGGCGCCGTCGAACCCCCCGGCGCGGCCAAGCCCGCCGACGAGCCCAAGAAAGCGTGACACGAACATGGCTCCCTGAAGCCGCCAAGATACGAAAGGAAGCTGGATGGACATCTCCGCTGACAAGGTGAAAGAACTCCGCGAGAGAACCGGCATCGGCATGATGAAGTGCAAGGAAGCCCTGGCCGCCAGCGCCGGCGACTTCGAGAAGGCAATCGAGTACCTCCGCAAGAAGGGCCTCGCCACTGCCGAAAAGAAGAGCGTGCGCGCCACCAACGAAGGCCGCGTCGCCTGCTACGTGCACACCAACAACAAGATCGGCGTGCTGCTCGAGATCAACTGCGAGACCGACTTCGTCGCCAAGGGCGAGGAGTTCGCCGAGCTGGCCAAGGACATCTGCATGCAGGTCGCCGCGTCGCGGCCCGTAGCCATCCGCCGCGAAGACATCCCCGACAGCGTCGTCGCCAAGGAGAAGGAGATCTACGCCGAGCAGGTCAAGGGCAAGCCCGCGAACATCGTCGACAAGATCGTCGAGGGCAAGCTCAACGCCTACTTCAAGGAGGTGTGCCTCCTAGAGCAGCCCTTCATCAAGGACACGGCGAAGTCGGTGCAGGACCTCATCAAGGAGAAGATCGCCAAGTTCGGCGAGAACATCACCATCCGGCGGTTCGTGCGGTTGCAATTGGGAGAAGAAATGTGACAGCCGGCGCCAGCGGCTGGAAGAGGATCCTCCTCAAGATCAGCGGCGAAGGGATGTGCAAGACCGGCTCGACCGGGATCGATCCTGAGGAAGTCGACTTCGTCGCGGCCGAGAGCAAGGCCGTCCACGCCCTCGGCATCCAGGTGGCGATCGTCATTGGCGGGGGCAACATCGTCCGCGGCAGCGAATTCGCCCGCCGCGGCCTCCACAAGGCCACCGCCGACCACATGGGGATGCTCGCCACGGTGATCAACGCCCTCGCCCTGCAGGATGCCCTCGAGCGCCGGCACAAGATCGAGACGCGCGTGCTGACGGCCATCAACATGGAAGACGTGGCCGAGCCCTACATCCGGCGCCGCTGCATCAGGCACCTCGAGAAAGGGATCATCGCCATCCTCGCGGCCGGCACGGGCAACCCGTTCTTCACCACCGACACCGCGGCGGCACTCCGGGCCTGCGAGATCGGCGCCGACGCCCTCCTCAAGGCCACGAAGGTCGACGGGGTCTACGACTCCGACCCCGCCACCAACCCTGCAGCGAAAAAATATGACCACCTCAACTACATGCAGGTGATCAAGGACCGGCTCAAGGTGATGGACTCGACGGCCATCGCCATGTGCATGGAAAACGGCGTACCCATCAACGTTTTCAACCTCAGGAAGAAGGGCAACATCAAGCGCATCGTGACTGGGAAGAAGGTGGGAACGCTGATCAACGGAGACTGAACCGATACCCTACGACGACATCCTCCTCGACGCCGAAGACCGGATGGAGAAGGCCGTGGCCGCCCTCAAGGCCCAGTTCCGCACGCTCCGCAGCGGCCGCGCCAACCCGGGCCTCGTCGAGAACATCAAGGTCGACGCCTACGGCACGCCCACGCCGCTGAAAGGCGTGGCTTCGATCTCCGTGCCCGAGCCGCGGCAGATCCTCATCCGGCCCTTCGACCGCGGCCTCATCGGCGAGATCGAGCGGGCCCTGCTGAAGTCCGACATTGGCCTCACCCCCAACAGCGACGGCAAGATCATCCGCCTGCCCGTGCCGCCGCTGAGCGAGGAGCGCCGCCGCCAGATGGTCTCGCGCATCCGCTCGATGGGCGAAGACGCGAAGGTGGCCGTCCGCAACATCCGCCGCGACGCCAACAAGCAGGCCGACAAGGAGAAGAACGACAGCGTCATCACCGAAGACGACCTCTACAAGCTCAAGGACGAGGTGCAGGCGCTGACGAGCGGCTTCGAGAAAAAGATCGACGAGGCCCTCGCCGAGAAGACCGACGAGCTGATGGAAGTCTGACGCGCCGGCGCGCACCAAAGCGAACCGGAAACGTTTATAACATGGGCAGGTCGCGGCATCCTCACCCGCCGCGCCGGAACCGAACACCGAACGGGGGCGTAGCTCAGTTGGTAGAGCAACGGCCTTTTAAGCCGTAGGCCGAGCGTTCGAGCCGCTCCGCCCTCACCACGCAAGCCCTTGCAGGCCGCAGGGGCTTGGTTCATTTCGCCCCCTGCGCTCTTGATTCCTCCCGCCATCACCCGCTAAAATCAGCCCCGTCGTTCCGTCGCGGCCGCGATGGCCGCGGGGATGGCTTCGAGAGGAGAGCGACATGACCGACTGGAACCTCTTCGACGCGCGCTGCACCGTCGGCCGGCACCTCACGCTCCGCGAGGGGGCGCCGCATTCCGCCGCCGACCTCCTGGCCGACATGGACCACTGCGGCATAGCCGAGGCCCTCGTGCTCGAGGCGCTCGGCCGCGAAAACCACCCCGCCCAAGGCAACCGCCGCGTCATCGAGATCGCCGCCGGGCAGCCGCGCCTCCACCCCGCGTGGTCCGCCCTGCCCCCCGGCACCGACGAGCAGCCCGAGCCCGCCGAGCTCCTCCGCCAGATGCGCGAGCACCGCGTGGGGGCGCTCTTCCTCTTCCCCCGGCAGTACTGCTTCAGCCTGTCGGACTGGTCGCTCGACGCACTCCTCGAGCCCCTCGCCGACGCACGCGTGCCCGTCTTCATCAACCACGACCAGGTCATGGCGCCGTGGGGCACGGACCTCACGGACATCGACGCGGTGGTCGGCCTCTGCCGCCGGTGGCCCGCGCTGCCCGTGATCGTCAGCGAGTTCCGCATCCGCCGGGCGCAGCGCTCGTTCTACCGCGCCCTCGACGCCTGCCCGAACCTCCACATTGAGCTGAGCGGCTACTGGCTCTACCGCGGCATCGAATACATCACGCGGCGCTGGGGCTCCGAGCGCCTCATCTTCGGCTCGAACTGGCCCGCGTTCAACCACGGGATGACGCTGGCGATGCTGACGTGCGCCGACATCGACGGCCGCGACAAGCGCAACATCGCGGGCGACAACCTCCGCCGCCTCATAAGCTGGTGCAGCCCCAACCACCCCGAGGTGCGGCCGGCGCCGCCCGCCGACGAATTCGCCGCCTTCGCCCGCACCGGCGAGCGGCCCGCCGCGATGGAGTTCCACGATTGCCACGGCCACATCGGCGGCCTCGCCTGCCATTACCACATCCCCGGCGGATCGCTCGAGGAGACCGTCGCCGAGATGGACCGCCTGGGCGAGCGCACGGTCTGCGTCTTCTCCTTCGAGGGCGTCTTCAGCGACGAGGCCGCCGGCAACGACGTCGTCGCGGAGGTTGTCCGCCGCCAGCCCGACCGCTTCGTGGGCTTCACGCTGCTGAACCCGCACCGCGGGCGCGACGCGATGCTCCGCGAGCTCGAGCGGTGCGCAAAGCTCGGCCTGCGCGGCGTGAAGCTGATCGCCCATTACCAAAGCTACCCCGCCGAAGGCCCGCTGATCGACGTGGCATGCCGCTGGGCGCACGAGCGCCGCCAGATCATCCTGAACCACGACTGGGGCTCGGCCGGGCAGATCGAGCGGCTCACGGCGGAGTATCCCAATGCCTGCTTCATAGCGGGCCACGCGACCACCGCCTACGCCGATGTGATGAAGAGACGCGAAAACCTCTTCGTATGCTCGTGCCCGCTGCTCGGGCCGCGCTCGTGCGAGGAAATGGTGCGGGCGATCGGCGCCGACCGGCTGCTGTTTGGCTCAGACCTGCAGGACCTGCCGATCCCGTGGGGCCTGGGGCCGATCCTCGCGGCGCGCATCAGCCCCGACGAGAAGCGCCTGATCCTCGGCGAGAACCTCAAGCGCATCCTCCAGCGATACAGCCTGAAGGCGTGCTAGGGAGGGCGGCCACAAGGGCCGCCCCACAAGCCTTGTGAGCACCATTCAATTCAGAGGGGCGCAGCAAGCTGCGCCCCTACAGATTTGCGGAGGACCCGCAACGAATTCGTTGACTCTTTTCACTGGCACGAAGTACTCAGGAAATTTCTCACGTAAACGAGATCGAGGATATTGATCCTGCCGTCCTGGTTCACGTCGGCCCACCAGTTCTCGCCGCTTTCCACGTCCTGGTTCAGCCTGTTGCGGATGAAGATCAAGTCGAGGATGTTCACGCGGCAGTCCATGTTGGCATCGCCCGGTATCGGCCACGATCTTATCACCTCGGCGTCCACCTCAACCTCGTCGATCATTGAACCATAGTAGTTGGCAGTGATCGCGATCTCTGGCGGGGAGCTGTTCTGTGCGGTCCACCGCGTACTCGATAGGAACCAGCCGCCGCCGATGATGTCAATCTCTTTCACCGACAGGGCAGGCTGCGGTTCTATCGGTTCGGCATTCGCCACGCTCACGGTGGGGTCCTGGTGCAGCTCACGCAGGAAAATGACGCGCACCTGCACTTCCCCGTATGCCTGGCCTGGTGTGAGCTGAGGCAGCTGGATGGCAATCGTGCCGTAGCGGCCGAGGTCCCACATGCCCGTCCGTTCAGACAATGGCATTGTGTCGTACCAGCCGTTGCCAAACTCGCCGAGCAACATCGCGGCCTCAAGCTGTCCGTGCGGATTGCACTCCGTTTCCGGTGCAGCGGGGTTGACGTTCGTGCCGAATCCCCAGACCGCGTGCATGGCACCGCGCTGGCAGCGCCATTCCGGTGCAGGCAGTGCGGCCGCCCAAACGGTCGATACGAAGACCGCCGACAGGCACCACACCGCAATGAATCTCAACATTCGCATCGTTGTTTCTCGCTTTCCCGTTCAGTTTGGGAAGTTGTTGTCCGCCATCCGGCCTTTGGAGGCCGGATGGCGGGCATGTCAGCAAAACGAACCTCCTTCCGGGCGGTCT
>Ga0172363_10005349_pt1 | contig 10379 bp, 2 predicted proteins | sample LakKivs2_kivu2a2_FD_114541 | JGI IMG/M metagenome (GOLD analysis project Ga0172363, IMG submission 114541) | Sediment microbial communities from Lake Kivu, Rwanda - Sediment s2_kivu2a2 | ecosystem: Environmental > Aquatic > Freshwater > Lake > Sediment | place: Rwanda: Western Province, Lake... | reverse complement strand
CGGGCCAGGGCCAGGAGGATAGAGGCAGCTTCGTCAGCCCGGCCCAGTTCGCCCAGTGCCACGGCGACCCCCACACGTGCCTCCGGGTCCACCCCCTCATCGCGCGCCAGGGCCAGGAAGATGGAGGCGGCTTCGTTGGCCCGGCCCAGGCGGCGCAGAACCCGGGCGGCCTCCACGCGCACCGACAGGTGCACCCCTTTGTCGAGGGTCAGGGCCAGGAGGACGGAGGCGGTTTCGTCGGCCTGGCCCAGTTCGCCCAGCACCTGGATGGCCCTCTCGCACACCTCCAGGTCCACCCCCTCGTCGCGGGCCAGAGCGAGCCAGGCCTGGACGGCCTCGTCAGCCCGGCCCAGTTCGCCCAACGCCTCAGCAGCCTCCACGCGTACCTCCGGGTCTACCCCCTCATCGCGGACCAGGGCGAGCCAGGCCTGGGCAGCCTCGTCGGCCCGGCCCAGTTCGTCCAACGCCGCGGCGGCCCACCAGCGCACCCCCAGGTCCACCCCCTCGTCACGGGCCAGGGCCAGGAGGATAGAGGCAGCTTCGTCAGCCCGGCCCAGTTCGCCCAGTGCCACGGCGACCCCCACACGTGCCTCCGGGTCCACCCCCTCATCGCGCGCCAGGGCGAGCCAGGCCTGGGCAGCCTCGTCAGCCCGGCCCAGTTCGCCCAGCGCTGCGGCGGCCTCCTCGCGTATCCACGGAGCCATCCCCTCGCCACGGGCCAGGGCCAGGAGGATAGAGATCGCTTCGTCGGCCCGGCCCACGCGGCCTAGCGACTTGGCGGCTGCCACGCGCACCCACGGGTCCACCCCCTCGTCGCGGGCCACGGCGAGGAGCCGTTGAGCGGCGTAGGGCTCCCTCCCCAACCGCTCCAAAGCGATGAGTGGTTGAACGGCCGGCAGCGGAGTTCGTGTACGGGCCAGGTGCTCCAGGCCGTCCACCACCTGCCGCCGCACCGCCTCGACCCCGGCTGCTCCCTCGGCCAGCGCCGCCGCCGCCCGGAAGAGCGGGCGCTGGTGGGCCTCGTCTTCCTCGTGGGCCACCAGTAGCCGCTCCAGGAGCGAAGTAGCGTCGTCCAGGTGGGCCAGGGCCAGAGGGACGACCTCAGCCCATTCTTCCTCCAGCAGATGGGGCTCCAGTTCGACCCACAGGCCGTCGGCGCCCTCGCGGTGGGCCTCGACCAGGGCGCGGGCGGCCAGGTATTCCCGGAAGGTGGGATGCAGGAACTCGTACTCCCCGCCCCGCGCCACCAGCACCCCACTCCACCGCCCCATCACCCGCAGCCAGCGGGTGGCTACCTGCTCGGCGGTGCCACGACGCAAGCCCATCTCGTCCTCCAAGAGGGACACCACCGCCCCGGCCAGGGTTGCTTCGTCGGTAGCCCGCTTCCGGTGAGCAGTCAGGGCCACCACTTCAAGAAGCACCTGGGCCACCAGTATCAGGTCGGCTGCACGCCGCCCGTCGTGCAGTTCCTGCTCCAGTGCCCCTGTCACACCCCGCCGCTCGGCCTCCTCCAGAAGCACGTGGATGAACTCGCCGTACAGGTCTTTCCGGCGGGCAGGGAACGTGTCCCGCTCGTGGTAGACCGCGGCCATCACGGTGACAAGGAGCGGGTTGGAGAGCAGGCCGCTCAGCCCACGGTCGTCGGCCGCTCGGAGCAGGCCCTCCGCTTTGGCTTCCGCCTGTTCCTGCGGGAGGAACGCGCCGAACCAGCGGCGGGCGAAGGCCGCGGCCTCTTCGGGGTCGAAGGGTTCCAACTCAAAGGTGGCGAAGCGTTCCCCCTGGAGGGCGACGGTCTCGTACCCGGCGGAGCGGGAGGTGACCAGCACGCGGTGAGGACCCTCGGCCAGCCCCTCCAGCCAGCGGGCGACGTTCCGCCGCGTCTCCGGGTCGCCCACCTCGTCCAGCCCGTCGCAGGCTAGAAGCCAGCCCGGCGCGTCGGCCACAGTGGGCCAGGTCTCGAAAAAGTCCCCTGGCAGGGGAAGGCCCAGTTCACTCTCCAGTATGGCCCGCAGCCGTTCGGGGAAACTCCCCCTCTCGTGGGACAGCGGCCCCAGGCGGACCAGGACGGGCAGCAGGGGCTCGGCGACGCCCACGTCTTCGCCCCGCCCTTCGGCCAGGCACTTAACGGTGTAGTGCAACCAGGTGCTCTTGCCCGCCCCCGGCCTCCCCAGGAGGACCAGGTGGCGATGGTGCCGGACGGCCTCGGCGGTGGGGAGGCGGGCCCGCATCCCTCCCCCTTCCCCTCTCCCTCGCTGGAGAGGGGAAGGGGATGGCGGCGAAGGCAGCGGGGGTGGGGTGAGGGCTGGTTCGTCGGGCCTCCGTTGCACCCGGCGGCGGACGTAGAGGGTACTCAATCTAGGGCGCTTCCCCCGCGCCCCAGGCAGGCTCACGCAGGGCAGTTCCTCACAGTAGCGGACGAGCGCGCGGCGATAGAGGGCGATTTGGCGGATGGCTTCCGCCCGGCGACACTGGGGGTCGGGCAGGGCCCGGACCAGTTGGGCCAGCCGGCGCCCATCGGCGACGACGACCTGGTTATTATCTCCAGTGATGATTACGCTGCCGACGACGTCACGCCCGGCAGACACGGAACGGACGCCGTAGCCCATCCGCGCCAGGGCGGTGAAGAGAGCCACGAGGCGGTCCTGTTGGTCGGCCAGGCGCTCCACCGCCGGCAGTAAGGTCTCCATCCCCTCCACCCGTGCGCCCTGCACCTGCAAATCCACGATCCGCTTGAGGCGGGCGGCGATAAGGTAGGTGTGGAGTTCAGGACGCGCCTCGGCCTCATGCTCGAAGGCACGGGCGAAGGCGCGGACGGCATCGGGCAGGCCCAGCCCTGCGCGCCAGGGAAGGGTGGCTTCTGCCCCTTCTCCGTGACGCTCGGCCCAGACAGCCTGGATGGGGGCAGGATCGACGGCCTCTGGCCGGTCCTCGTGGAGAGCGGCGTCGGTCAGCGCAGCCTGCGCACGATCGTCGTTGAAAACGGGGACCAGAAGGTCTTGGACGTGGGCATTCCAGTCCTTAAAGGCTTCCGCATCCTGCGGCAGATCGAGGCACGTCAGAAAGGCTGCGGTGGCCTGGGTGTAAGCCTCGCGGAGGGCCTGTTCCTGGGGTGTGCCACGCAGGGCGGTGCCCAGGGCGGAGAAGGTCCGTTCCACCAGCCCGGCGGTCAGTTCTCCGGCGGCACTCACAAGAAGGGCTTTCAGATCATCTGATATCATCGAATGACCGCTCCCAGCAGCCCGAGGTCCCACAGCCGCCTGGCCTTCTCCGACTCGATGGACTGGCCGGCCAGGCAGAGGATTTCGTAGGTCTCAGGGTCGTAGGCGGCGTGCGCAGGGGTGCAACCGCCCGGCGGCGGGCCGGCCAGCACCCAGCGGGGACGCTGGTCGGGGTCGGCGTTCTCGAAGAGGTCGGGGCGCTCGCGCATCGCCAGGTACAGGCCGAACAGGCCGGCGTCCCCCTCTGCCAGCGGCGGCTGCACCCACAGCACCAGCGCCTCAGTGGGCTGGGGCTCGCGCTGGCCGGCCATCGCCCAGGCCAGCGCGGCCAGTTGCGCGTCGGAGGGAGGGACGGCCAGTGCGCGCAGAAACCAGCGGCCGGCCAGGCGGACGAAGCGTTCGTCGCCGCGCAGCGCGTCCAGGAGCTGGCTGACGACCCGTTCGCCGTGCCTGAGGGTCACGTACTCGACCTGGGCCTCCACGTCTCTGGCCTCGCGCCGGGCCTCCACCAGATCCTCGACCAACCGGTGCCATTTCTGCAGGTCATCCGGACTGTACCTGGCTCGCGTGGAGTACGACCTGGGCTCTCCCAGTGCGTCTATCTGCACCGTCACCGTATGCGCCTCCACGTTGACGACCTCCCCCACGAGGGGCTCATACCACCTGTCGCTGCCTTTCTGAAAAGCGACGGCCACGATGGCGTGGTCGCCCGCCTTCCACTTCCCGGCCGGGTTCCACAGCCGCACGGAAGGGTCGGCGGCCCAGGCGGGTTGGGCCGGGGCGCTGGCCTCGTCGGGGCCGTGGCGCAGGCGGCCGCGCACGACGCGCCGGGCCAGCGCCGTCAGGTCGTGGGCCTGGCCCGTCTCGCGGACGTGCGCAGCGATGCGCTCCAGGTCCACCTGCGTGATCTGGAATTCGGAGAGCCAGTAGCGGTCGGAGGATGGGTCGGTCATGGCGTTTCCTGTGTTGCGTCGTCGCCGAATGAGCTTGTCCCGGCGACCGGACGGTGATGGCCTGTCTTGGCAGGCGTCGTCATCCTACGAAATGGTGCCCGATCCATTGGAGGCTCGGACGGCGATAAAGTCGCCGTCCTACGAAACAGCGCCCGATCAATCGGGCTAGCGGCACTCTCCTGGCCCCATTTCTGATTCCACGTGCGGCCCTGGCGTAGCGGTGACGGACCCCCGCCGTTGGCGGTGGCCTCACACAGTTCACCGCGCAAGCCCCCTGCGTAGCAGGGGGTCCGTGACAGCCTGCCCAGGATTGGCAACCGATTCCACGTGCGGCCCCATTGGCGGGGGCCTCATACAGCCTGGCATTCCCTATTCCTCGCTACTCTTGCCGGAGCGTCTGCCCCAATTCGTCCGTTACGCGCTTGACCAACTCGAACAGGGCATCGAAGAACCTCTGATCGTTATAGAGCCGGAGGTCAACAATAGGCTCCTGTGCCTTGCCAGACAACTGGAATCTCAGCCCCGTCAACGCTTCGACCAACCGGTCCACGTTGAAACCGACCACGTGGGCGTAGGTGCTCGTCGCGAAGTACAGACCAGGCTCCTGACTTGACACCACGAGATGGAACACGGCGATAGAGTGATGCCTGGGTGTATCCCAACTGTCAGACTTGTACAGGGCTGACTTTTTGAAAGGAATCCATTGCTTGCCTGGACGTATCTTGAGGCCCAGTTCTCTCACGCATTTGCCCAGGAACACGCGCAAGCGGCCCGCAGCCGCCGGCCCGATCGCCCCTTCCACCTCGTCGAGTGCCTTGTCTGCATAGTCTGGGAACAGATCCGGCGGAGGGAGTTCCTCAGCGCGCTCCAGCATCTTGAGCAGCAGGTCCACCAGGCCGATAATCGCCTTCCCTTCGGCGGGTGTGTAGCCCACAGCACTATGCGCCGTAGGGTTACGAAACAGCCTGAACGCACCGGAATACAACTCGCGCAACCCTTCGCGCTCCGCTTGATCGTGGGCCAGGTATTTGGCCAGCGGGCCATCGGTAGGGTTGAAAGCGTAATTGGCGAGAGAAACCCCGGTCACACCTTCCTTGCCGACGGCCTTGCGGAGCCGCCCCTCCAGGAGCACGAACGCGCTGCGCACCGCTTCGTCGAACGCGCCCATGCGGATGAGGTTCCCGCACTGGCGCACCAATTCTTCGTCCAGTCCGGCCTGCGCTTCAACGCATCTCCTGACCTGTTGCATCTCTTCGTCTGTCAGAATCATTTATCCTCCTTTAGGCTCCACAATCGCCACCTCCTCCTCCGTCAACCCGTACAGCCGGTACACGATCAGGTCAATCAGCCGGTCGGTGGCGGCCAGGCGCGCCTTGAGCGGCAGTAGTTTCCCCAGGCTGGCCTCGTATTCCTGTTCGAGCCGTTCCTGGAAGGCACGCGCGGACGGGTCCGCCCGCAAACGGCGCCGGTTGGCGCGCAGGACGTCCAGGAGTTCCTCCAGCGTGAGGTGCGCTTCCCCCTTCTGGTAGTCGCCCAGGTAGTTCTGGAGGCGCGTCTTGTGGGTGAGGGTGTCAACCGGGGCGCTGATCTCGCGCGCCAGCCACCCCAGGAAGCCGCGCACCTCGGCCTGCTTCTCCTTGTTCATGGTGATCATTTGTTCGGCCAGGTGGGCCAGGAGGTCGTGGACGACGTCGGATTGCCCGGGGTCAGCGGTGAGGCGGGCGTCGAGCCAACGGCCGAGGGGAGAACCACTGAAGGCACTGAAGGAGGATGAGGACACTGAGGCTGTCTTTTCAGTGCGCTCAATCCATTCAGTGGCCTCAGTGATTCCAGCCCCCACCAGCCGCGCCCGCTCGTCCGGTGGGGTGGTGAAGGCAATACGACAAATGGGGAGATGCTTCACGTAGATTCGTTTCAGTCGCATACGCCCCCGACGGTCCACATCTCCCAGAACCGCTGCACGTTGCTGAATGGACCGGAATAGCAGCGCAGAGTTCAGCAAAGCCAACAAATAGAAGTCCAGACAAGGAATAGTGAAGACAGTGCAATCAATGTAATAGCCAGCATCATCTAGTGTGAAACGCGATGTCATTGCAATATCAGGATAGACGATCTTGGGCTGTTCGAAAACCCGGTAGTAGTCGCATGGCCGCAGTTCCCACCAGAATTCACCTTTGTCCCAGCGCTTACGGGCTCGGCCGGCAAAGGGAGCCAAGTGATGGGCCAATGCCGAATACCTGGATGCAAACCAGTTCCAAGCTGCTGCTTCGTCGGTCATACCACATCGCTCTCGTGTCCATCCAGTTGGCACGACAATCAAGTAGTAACCTCGATCTTCAACGCCATAACGCCGTACATCATCACCAACTATCAGAGGCTTGAGCAACTCGCCATTGATAGGGTCATCGGCAATGAGCTGATCATAGGTGGTTGGATGAATAAAGAACGCTTCGTTCAAGCCCGTGATGATGCCTCGATACATCTGTCCTTCCACATGCTTGTGCAGTGGAATGCCTGCTTGCTCTGTCTTACGCACAACATCAGCCAAATCCCTCTTTGCCAGTGACCACCCTTCGGATGCCAAGCTGTTCCCAGTGATAGTGTAGGCTAGATTCCCGACAGCATCCTCCAGATCATCAAATTCCAGCGTTTTCATCCGCGCCACTGTAACCTCTTGGCCACTTTCAGGTATTCCCTTCTCAAGTAGCAAAATGGTCGGAAAGGTCGCTGCTCCGGGGAATACAGGTAGTTCACCGAAGTCCACGATCTGGCGCATGCGAGACTGCGTCATCAGAAGTTCACGTACTGGGCTGCCATAGTTCGCACGCATGAACTTGTTCGAGACGATGAAACCAAACTCGCCGTCCTCTCGCAAGATACTCAAGCCCCGCTCAATGAAGTAGACATAAAGGTCCGCCACACCATGGTAAGTAGCGAAGTAGGCCTGGAGAAAGGGCTTGTTGTCGCTGATTTGCTCCTGCCGCACATACGGCGGATTCCCCACCACCGCGTCGAACCCCGGGTTCTCCGCCCAGTCGCGGCGACGCAGGTCCACGAACACCTCCGGAAACTCCAGGTCCCAGTGGAAGAAGCGCTTCTCCCGCCACAGTCCCCGCGCCCGCCCGATGGCCCCCTGGTATGGTTCGCCAACCTGCTTCTCTCCCCGCAGCGCGGGCAGCACGTCCGCCCCGTACAGCGTCAGGAACTCCCGCGCCGCCTGGTTGCCAAAGTATTGGCTCACCCACAGGTCGAGCACCTGCTTGTAGGGCGTCAGTTCCTTCCGGAAACGGTCGAACGTCTCGGCGCTGTGGCGCACGTCCGCCAGCGTCGCGTCGGCCTGTTCGGCCACCTCGGTCATCAGCCCGGTCAGGTCCAATAGCCCGGCGAATGGGCCGGCGAACAGGCCGAACTGGGAGATGGCGCCGAGTTGCGCATCCTCGCCCCTGGGCGCCATCTGTACCTCCTGCTCCACCGTGCGCACGTCGCTGCCGATGAGCGAGTTGCCCCAGCGCAGGTGGTGGTCGAGGAAACTCAGCGGCGCGCCGACGGTGAACGAGTGCAGCCACAGGCTCACCTTGGCCAGTTCTACCGCCATCGGGTTGAGGTCCACGCCGTAGATGCAGCGCTTCATCACCAGCCGCGTCAGGATGGCCGTGTCGTTCAACTGCTCCGCCTCCACCGTGATGCCCTGGCGCTCCATCTCCGCCAGGATGTCGCCCCGCACCCGCTCGACCAACCCCTGGATGGGGTTCCACTCCCAGAGGACGGTGGGGTGGGCGTCGTGGTAGGCCTGCATGCGCTGGATGATACCGTCGGTCAGGTGGTCCACGGCGTTGACCAGGAAATGCCCCGACCCCATTGCGGCGTCCAGCACCTTGATGCCCAGGAAGGCCTCGCGCGCGTCCCGCTCGGCTTCGTCCAGTTCCCCGCGCAGCCGGCGCACCGTGGTCGCGTCGGACACGCGCTGGAGTTTGCGGCGCAGGCCCGCGCAGTGCTTCATGGCGGCGCGGAACGTGGCGTCCCGCTCGTCCAGGAGCGGGTCGAGCGTGTGCTGGACGATGTACTCGACGATATAGTCGGGGGTGTAGTAGGAGCCGGTCGCCTTGCGCTCCCCCTTGTCGTTGACGAGTTGGACGTTGGAGGTTGGACGTTGGAGGTTGGAGGTTGGAGATTGGAGATTGGAGATTGGAGGTTGGTTGACGATCACGAGGCGATTCTCGAGGAGGCCCTCGTAGATGGCGCCCAGGTTGCGTACGTCGAGGTAGGCATAGTCCACCGGCTGGCCGGCGTCGCGCACCAGCGTGTCCACGGCGCGGGCGACGGCGCGGTCGCTGAGTTTGTGCTGCTCCAGGAAACGGTTCTCGGCGCTGGCCGGGTTGAACAGGCCGCCGTTGTAACGCGGGATGCCCAGGCTGGGGTCGCCCCGGTCAATGCGGTGGAAGAGGGCCAGCAGCGCGTCGTAGCGGGTTGTGGCGTGCGTGGCGTCGCTGAGAGGCAGGCCGCGGTCCAGGTGTTCGGCCGCCCACTGCGCCAGGGTGGTCAGGCTCTGCTCGCGGTAGCCGGGGTTGGCGATGGGCAGCAGGCCGCGCGCTTCGGCGTAGAGGATGAAGAGGCACTTGTAGAGCAGGCTGAGGCTGGCCTGGTAGATCCCGCGCAGGCTCTCCTCCGTCTCCTCCTGCACGCCCAGTTCGTGGGCGCGATAGGCGACGAAGCCACCCGCCACCTCCGGCATCACCTGCTCGAAGACCAGTTCCTTGAGTGTGTCGCTGATCTGGCGGGCGTAGGTGGCGGAGCCCTCGTGCACGCGCTGCAGGAAGGATTTGCCCTGCGCGTCGGAGGTGAAACCGTCACGGCGGAAGAATAGCCAGAAGCGTTTGAAGGCGGTGAGGGGTGTTTCGTGTTGCGTGTTTCGTGTTTCGTGGTCCGTGGGGGGTGAGGGGGCAAAGATGTCGGCCAGGTCTATTTCATAGTATTCGCTGGCGACGCTGGAGACCTCGCGGCTGTAGAGCCGCCACACGCGGCCGTTGGTCAGGATGCCCCACGGGGCGCCGGTGCCGACCAGGTAGGAGACCATCTGGTGGCTGGGGTTGCTTTCGGCCTTCCAGGTGTTGCGCCCGCTGCGGTCGGTCTGGCTGAGGGGACGGCCCCAATACTTGGCCTCCGCGATGGCCAGGGCGCGGCCGTAGAAGGGATCGTCGTCCCCCTGGTACGGGTAGGCCGCGTCGCGCGCGGCGTCGTCGGCAAAGAGGGCGTAATCGGGGCGGGTGACGCGCGCCCCATGGCGCGCTTTGGGCTGGACGATGAAGGACCAGCCCAGCGCCGCCAGCACGGGCTTGACGAACTCGTCCTCGGTCTGCGCCTCGTTCCACGTGTCGCCATACTGGCGCGCCTTCTCCCACAGCGCGCGCACCGCCTCGAGGGCGGGCTGAGGGTCCTCGGACCACTCGGGGTGGTCGGGCAGGCGGGTCTCCAGGTAGTGACGGGAAAACAGGGTTTTGGTCTGCATAGCGCCTCGCTTGGCTGCTGGCGGGCTGGGTTTTTTGGAAGGGAGGGGAGGAGGGGAAGGGAGGGAAGGGAGGGGAGGGGCAATTGGACTGTCGGGCAGAACAGATTCAGGCGTCATGCCCTCTTGTACCGGCGATGGAGGCTCTGGCGGATGAAAAGGCTGTTCGAACAGTGGGCCCGGAGGCAGCAGGTCGGCGGCTACGAGTTGGCCGGTGCGGGTGCGCTCCAAGACAGGCACTGGAGTCGGCGGCTCTTCAGGTGGCGATTGGTACATCAGGCGGACCGGCTTAGTTTGATAAGTGACACCAGGTAGCACAGCAAGGATCGTCGCTATGTAGGGCGACTTGAACTGGGAATACTGGTCTCGCATGGTCGTCTGTCGCAACTCTCCCCGCTGCACCAGGACTCTCCACATCCTCTCCAGTTCGTGACGATAGATAGCGCCTTCCCGTCCGGTAGAGGCGATTTTGATGTGAGCTGCCTTGTCGTCAACGTCCAGCACATCGAAAATCGCTCCTTCCCCCAGAGTGTGGAGTACACGGCCCGCCAGGCCAACGACCTCGGCCCAAAATCCGGGGACAGGCTCAGATGGTAGCAGATGGCGACGGTAATGGCGTGAAACGGGCCTGACAGATTGTACCCGGTCCCCAAACTCGGGCCGGAAGCGGTAGCGCCCCCCTCCTGCCGGCTCGAAGGCCAGCCG
>Ga0172363_10005348_pt1 | contig 10381 bp, 12 predicted proteins | sample LakKivs2_kivu2a2_FD_114541 | JGI IMG/M metagenome (GOLD analysis project Ga0172363, IMG submission 114541) | Sediment microbial communities from Lake Kivu, Rwanda - Sediment s2_kivu2a2 | ecosystem: Environmental > Aquatic > Freshwater > Lake > Sediment | place: Rwanda: Western Province, Lake... | reverse complement strand
TAATTTTTTTGTGTAAACTATTTTGATCGAAAGAAGAAGAGGCTAAAAAAGTAAAAACAAAATAAAAAAACAAGAAGGCAAGATATTTTTTTTGCATATAGGTGTTAATAATTCTGAAATTTCGCCCATTATCCTTCAAAAAATAAGATAATATGCCTTCTTGATATCCTCTATTACCTTTTTATCTCCAATTGCTTTTGTAGGATTATCACTTAGTTTAACAACCGGTTTTCCGTTACAAGAAACCAGTTTAATAACAATATTCAGTGGTTCAAGACCCATATCGTTTGTAAGATTGGTCCCTATTCCAAAACTTAATCCGACTTGACCAGTAAATTCTTTCCATAATTTTATTGCTTTCGGAATATCCAGTCCATCGCTAAATACAATTGTTTTGGTTCTAGGATCGATACCAAGATTTTTATAATACTCAATCATTTTCTTTCCAAATATAAATGGATCTCCAGAATCTTGTCTTACGCCGGAAAAAGAATGAGCCAAAGTATAATCGAAATCCTGAAAAAACGCCTCGGTAGTAAAGGTATCTGTTAAAGCAATACCCAAATTGGTTCCATATTCTTGAAGCCAAACATAAAGAGCTCTTTTTTGTGCCTCTCGAATATTATCTACGAAAGCAATATGAGCAGAAATATATTCGTGAGCCTGGGTTCCAATTGCTTTAATTCCCATATCCATCGCAAATTTAATATTCGAAGTTCCGATAAGTTGAGGACAATGACTACGAAAATCTCTTATAACTTTTTCCTGCCAATTCCTAGAATATCTTCGACGAGTTCCAAAATCTACAAACTGAAATCTAGGATAACCCTGAATAACAGATATTTTTTCTGCCAATCTTCGTTCTCCTTCTTCTTTTAGATCTTTAAAATTGCTGTTGTCAAAATTACTATTGTCTTCGAAATAAAGTTGATTAACAATAGCTAGAAGAGGAACTTCCCACAATATAGTTTCCAACCAAGACCCAGCAATATCGATTTCCAAAACACCATGATGATCTCGTACTTTAACCTGTTGCGGATTAAAACGATATCCCGCCAGATAATCCAAATAATCTTTTTTCAAAAAATTAATGCCCTGTAAATATTTCTTCTCTTCGTTTGTAAGAGAAAGATATTTCATTCTCTCAATTTGTTCTTGAATTCGAGATGCTAAAACGCCCAAATAAATATTTTCATTTCTGCACTTAAAAGAGTAAGTTGCCTCGGCTGACGGATATTGATGATAAACACATTGCTGCATGGTTAACTTATACAGATCGGTTTGAAGAATGGAATCGATAATATTCATGTTAAAAATTATTTTATGACATTTTTTTTAAAAAGCAAGAAAAAATAAACACAAAACTATTCGGAAATCTTTAATGTTGTAATAGGGTTTTTGACAGAAGATCTTTTGGACTGAAACATTTGTTCGATCTTTTCTTCAGATAATCCTAGCTTTCCTTTTAAACAAGTTCCGCAAATCATATTTCCGTTTTGATCACAAACATAATTTCCATAATTATTATCGCAAACTGGACAATCAAATTTCTCTTTTTTTTCATCCCATTTTTCCGAAGAATGAATTAATTTGCTTCTAATATCGTAAAAATAAGATCCATGAATAACCTCTCGTATTTGTTCGTATTGAGATGAAGAATTCTCGCAATCCTCTGCGTCTTGTAATAAATTCCATTGATGATTATTAGAAGTTGTAATAAACAAAGCATTATTTTTCAGAATTAAATAAGTATCATAATTTGTAGATGGCATAACAATTCCAATTTTTCCATCTTTTATGTCGTCTCTTTTTAAAGCTTCTTTTAGATTTTTAACCCATTTTGCATAAGAAGGACGAACAGAACCTTTTTTAGCAGCAAAGTCTTTGTCCCAATCAGAAAAATCATCGATAACGGTTTTCAGCATATCAAGAGAAATACGATTAATATTTCCGTGGAATACCACAAAACTAGAACTGGAACTATTACTTACAAAACCATTACGGATTTTCATTTTTTAAAAATTCCTTAATCGAAATTAACTGATAAGAAGGTTCATTATATCGTTTGAATTCTTTCACGATTGTTTTCCAGGAATCTTCTTGACGATAAGTTTCTACTTCTGCACCAAAATTTTTAAACACCATAATGTGCTTGTCGTTTTTATGAAACAAATAAAAATAATGGCCATAATGAATAAGAGCAGAAAAACCAATATTATTTTTAACCAAAAAACGAATTACCTCATCCTGATTACAAGAGACATAATAACCAAAACTTCTAACTAAAATTTCTTTGGTCTTTTTATCTACAAGCGGATCCCATAATGACTCATCGGATAGGCTATTATATTCCAAATGAGTAGGATGTAATAAACCGTTAGGTATAAAGCCAAATTTAAGAAGTTTTTGAATGGTTTTTTTATCTAAAAGTCCATTATATGTTTTCGATCCTAGTTTATTTATATCATGAACTATAAAACTAGAACTAGAACTATTACTTACAAAACCATTACGGATTTTCATTTTTCCGCCTTATAATATATTAAATGCCACAAGAATTTCTTAAGTACTTTATCTTCTCTCTTCGAAAAATTCTATTCTCGCGTTGTTCTCTTGCCTTTTTCTGTTTCACTCTCATTACTCTATTGCAAAAATTTCTAAGTTGTCTTACTTCATTAAATGTAGATTTATTAATAAAATCCTGCACTTCTTCTGTATTCACTTAGATTTCCTTTTTTTAGAAATTTTAGAAGATTTACAATAATGTTTTTCTTCTATATCGATAAGTTTAGACGCCACAGACCTTTGTTTCTTTGGTGTTAAATAGCGAAACCACATGTCTGGATTTTTTTCTGAACGAGGACACCCAAGTTCTGCCAAATTTTCACAAAAATGCAGTATAATGGATGCATAAATGTCTTCGAGAGTAACGGTTATCATTTTTTCTCCTTTAATGATGACTAATTACAACATGTGGAATATTTCCAAAGATATTTCCGTGTTCCATGGAAGAATCAAACTCTCCGTCGTTATCAGAATAAGAAAGAATAATAAGAAAAGCATCTTTATTATCATTTATAAAAGACGTAGCATCTGCTTCGGCTAATTTCTGTCTTATTTCTTCTTCGTCTTGACGCCCTACATATAAATCTATTCTTTCCTTCTCTAATTCGACATATTTTTTATTTTCCTCTTTAAATTTTCTCAAAGCATTAGAGAATTTTTCATATTCTTGAATCTCTTCTTCAGTGTAAGGTTTCTTTGTTTTATAATTATGACCGCCACGATAAGCATATTTGGGTTCAGGACCATAATGAAATTCTTGTTTAATAATCTCGTTTTGTTTTTTATAAACATCCCGATATTCGTTTTCTCTCTCAACAATTACATCTCTCAATTTAGAAAGCAAATATTTATCGCTACCACAATAGGGACCAATTTTGTCATACCACGCCCCTCCTGAACTATCATTGGAACGACCCATCCATATACTATAATTTCCTGGAGGAGAATAATGATATCTGTTAGAAAATTGATAGACAATCTGTTCTTTTGTGGCCGGAACAGACATATCACTATAAGTATCGGACTTGTTTTTGCTCTTATCCGTCGACTTAATATCGTCCCACACCCTCATTGCTATTTTTTTATATGAAATCTCACTAAAACTAGTAAAAGGCTGAATGCTGCCTTCTTTTCCGTAAAACATCATCTCATAAACATCATCAAAACTTTTCGGTTTTTTAGGAAAAGCCACAACAAAACTAGAACTCGAACTATTACTTACAAAACCGTTACGAATTTTCACGTTGTCTTCTCTTTTAATGCTATTATTTTGTTTTCTCTAATTAAATTTTCAATTTTAGAAAACATGCTTCCCATTTTGTCAATATCTTTAACAATCATAATTTTCCAGTCTTTGTCGCTATATTTTTTCAGTTCTTCAATATACTTAGAAAGATTCGTTATTTTTTCATTAATATATTCTAACGATCTTTTCATGGTTTCAATTTCATCATTAACATAATTCTTTCCTTCTCCATCATGTGCCTCTGATAAACAATAATATTCCATAATTTGATCGTTTATAGATACATTTTGTGGCGTTCTCTTAGTTTTATAAATCGAATCCCATGCTGCTTTAAAAGCAACATTATATATTTTTCTTTTCTCAGGATCGTTTAAAATCGGAACAAATTGATTTAATGAATATTCAATATATTGTTTAGTCTGTTTCATGCCTTTAAGTTTGTCTACTGCTTCTGCCATTTCTCTTTTTATATCAGAATTATAGCCATATCCTTCTTTTGTTAATGCAGATGATAATAAATCGAAAAAATCTAATGGCGTAGAACCACAATGTGTGCATTTCTTAGGATTTTTAAATGCAAGAACAAAACTAGAAGAACTTGAATTACTCACAAAACCGTTACGAATTTTCATTTTACCCATCCCTCCATGCGCACTCATATGTTTCGCACTTTACTTCGTCTCCAAAAAGAGTTTTTATTTTTTCTTCAACACTTTGTTTAAATTGTAAACCTGTTTCATCGTCTTTTATTGTATCCCAAGATCGTCCAATATAATAACAATCGTAAGGACAATAAGCTTTGAAACCAGTTAATAACTCAATAGCATCTATCGGATCATCTCGAATAAAATCTACCAACCTGTTAACCTCTTCTTTTGTTAAGCCGTCTATTTTTTTAAGTAAATCAAAATAATCTTTTAACCATGTTTTCTTTTCCATTGCCTCGAGATATTTAGAAAATTTTTCAGGAAATTTTTCTTTAAAACCTTTTATCATGCCTACAGTAAACTTACTAGAATCTTCTAAAGATATACCATAAATCAAAAAACTACTGGTACTACTATTACTCACAAAACCATTACGAATTTTCACGTTATCTCCTTTACAAGAAATAATTATATAAGATTTATTTCAAAAATCAAATTTATTTTTATTTTTCTTTTTCCCACGAATTCACATAATCCGGATCAGGTCAACTACCCCTGCCTAAAGGCAGGGGCTTGGCTGAACGAATTTTGTAATTCGCTCAGCATTAATCCACTTCTTTGTCGCAACTTGCCGGAACTATTTCTAATTTCGGTAGAGGTTATTGGCTCCATGGATCTTTCTTTTACTTCTCCGGATGTTGCTATACGGGGAAGAGTACTACATGCATAAAGATTGGAACTAACAGTACTATATAGTCCAAATTCTAATAGATTCTTTGCCGCATTCAGATCTCTATCTAACTTAGTTCCACACTCAGGACAAATCCAAGTGCGATCAGATAGTGTAAGATCTTTATGATAATTACCACAAGTATTGCAGGTTTTACTAGAAGGGAAGAATCTATCTATTTCTACTAAATTTTTTCCTTGCCAGTCGAACTTATATTGCAGTATTCTTTTTAATTCTCCCCATGAACTATCTTGTATTGATTTTGCTAACTTGTGATTTCTTTGCATTCCTTGTATATTCAGATTCTCAACAAATACAGTAGTAATTTGGTTATCATTACATATATATTTGATGAGATTGTACAAAAAATCTTTTCTCTTGTTTCTAATGGATTCATGAACTTTAGCAACCTGAATTCTTTGCTCTTTATAATTCTTAGAATCTTTTGTCTTTCTAGAAAGAAGTCTCTGATGATGAACAAGTTTGTTTTCCGATTTTCTAAAAAACTTAGGATTAGAAATTCTAGTACCGTCAGAAGATACTAAGAAATCATGAAGTCCTAAATCTATAGCCAGAGATTTATCTGACTCTATCTTTGCCTTTTCAGGCAGTGGTTTATCTATTTCACAGCAAAAAGAGATATAATAACTTCCAGCAGGAGAAAAAGAAACAGTACAAGATTTGATTCTGCCTTCTAGTTTTCTATGAAAAATAGTGGGAATATTACCTATTTTACAAATTTTAGTATAACCACTTTCTGTATTAATTTCTGTATGCTGAGGAAAAGTAACAGACTGTCTGTGTTTCTTCGATTTGAAAACAGGATAACCACATCTTTTTTTATCTTTCAGAAATTTTTTAAAAGCGCTATCTTGATGCTTTAAAGTTTGTTGAAGAGTCTGAGAATTAACTTCATTAAGAAATTCTATGTTTTTCTTTAGATCGACTAATTGATTCGCTTTTTTAGTGTAAAAAAGAAATTTTTTAGTATCTTTATATGTCTGGTTTTCTAGATTAAGAAAATGATTCCAAATGTATCTGTTACAACCAAAAGTTTTGGATAACAATATCTTCTGTCTCTTTGAAGGATAGATTCTATATTGAAATGCTTTATGCATGTTAATATATATTATACAAGAATTATTAAAAAAATTCCTGGTATTATTTTAAAAATCTTATGCTTCACTGCGGCGATTCATCCCCTCCCTAAAGGGAGAGGTCTTCTCGCCGAAGCCGGATAAAACGATAACAAAGAATTTTCCATCTATTTTCCGGATTCTTTTGGAAATGGAAGAAAGGTATTCATGGTCTTTCGTCTCTTTCATGCGTACAATCATCACAATGATCTTGCCAGGACTTATTTAATAAACGATTTTTTAAAGAAATTTTTCTATGTAGATCCTGAATAATCTTTTTTAATTTTCTGTTTTCTTCTTCTAATGCTTGGATACAATCTTTACTATTTGGTGTATATTTGATTGATAGTTCTATCAGATGCCGTAATGCATATGTCGGACATTCGTAATCGTATGGACCAGTTTGATAAGTCATTACTTTGTTTTGCTGTTCACTTGGCCGGACTGTACGCCATAAAGATAGGATTTCATCATCGCTGATCTCATAATAATCAAGCGATTTGCATGATTGGTTTTTTTCGTTCATAATTATACCTCTAAAGATAAAATAGGAGAAGAAACTTTATTTTTATTAGATTCATAAATTATTTTTTGTTCATTCATTTTTTGGAAAAGAGTACATAAATCATCATAAACCGCTTTAAAAACATAATGAACTTTTTTATTCTTTCCACAGTGAATTTTATAAAGAGGATCTATATTTGGAGAATTATAATTTTTAGCAAGTCCTAAAAACTCAATAGTCTCTAAGTTAAAAATAGCCGTTCCTTCTTTCCAAAAAGAACAGATCGTGTCTTCATCATCCCACATTGCCTTAAAAAGAACCTTGTTATCAGAATAATGATGAACAATGTCGTCCACCACTTGATAAGAATGCTTTCGGTTTCCATAAGGTATAGGATATTCTTCAATCATTTTTATATCTCATAAATTGGACACTCTCTCGCTTTATGACAATTATTACAATTGGATAGAAGATTATCTCTAAACTCTTTTACTCTATCATTATACCATATTTCCTCAAGAAAATTAGACGCTTTTGTAACATCTATTCCCTCTTCCCATTTGTTAATACTCTCGCAAAAACTACAAGGATAATATTTTGCATCAACATCGATATATTGCGAAAATAAAGTAGACTCACATGGCTCACATACCATTTGAAACTCTCTATATTGAGGATGATCTTTAATTGCATCTAAAAATTTCTTTGCGCCACAAGAATCCATACCAAAATTAATATCATTTTGAATACAATAATTAACAAGATTAGTATAACATTCAGAAGACAAAGAATGAAAATGAATTCCTCTACCCTTTTTCTTCAACGACAAAAAAACAATAGCATTTAATTTTTTAAGTCTGGGATCGGTCTTAATATCTCGAAGAGTTTCCAAACAAGATTGATAACTCTCTTCAGAGATCATAAAATGCATATTGCATTGTTTTAATCCTCTGTCCGTAAGATATTGAATAGAATTATAACAAACATCTTTATCCTCATATCGACTGACTGAAACAGCTCCCATAACTGACACCAACTTATCAGCAGTTTCTTCTGAAATATTAGCAACTGTTATATTGGGAATAACTCCTTTGTCTCTACAATATTTTGCCATTTTCCATAAGTCAGGATTTGATCGTGCTTCGGAATCTGCACCAAAAGCAACCTGTGTCAATTGAGGTCCTATTTTGTCAATAATAGATTGAAATGTTTCAAAAGACATATTTTTTCCGTTTGGAGTATTGGACTTGTAGCAAAAACGGCACAATTTTCCATTGATACCGTTGCACGAAGTGGTAATTTCTATATCAAGTATCTCAGCGCCGATAGGAGAAAATTCTGGATCATCTGAATAAGTTTTTCCCCATCTTTTAAAATGTCCATTCATCTTGTCAAAAATATAATTATAATCTTCTCCCATGACAATTTTAGTTTTTTCACCATCTACAACTGTATAGGTTTTATTATTTATGGAATAGAAATATTTTTTTCCATTAAGAAAGTCATTAACCTGTTGTTTTGAATTCAACATGCTTAAAATCCATTGAACTTGCTTATTTTCATCTATATTCATTTTTCTTCGATGTATTCTTTTTCCGCTTGTTTTCTTTCCTGCTCTCGTCTTTCTTGTTCTTCCATCCATGCTCTATAATAACCGTCTTTTCCATGATCTATATCGCCATAGCACATGGAACAACTTTTTCCTTGTCCTTCCGGTATAAAACTACCACAACTGGTACAATAAGGCATAACAATCTCCCGAATAAAGTATAGAATAAAAAAGAAAAAAATCAAGACTTATTTTGAAGAATTTTTGAAAGACAAATATTTCTTATAGTAATTCGAATAAATAACCTGCTCTGACTTGCGAATTTTTATCTTAAGATTGTGACGAGCACATATGTCTTTAAATTCAAAAGAAGAAAGAGTTTTTCGACTCAACAAACAATCTATAATATCTTTAAATAATTTATCATTAGACTTTAAAATATCTTCTGCTTTTTGTTTGAATTTGACAATGACAGATTCAATAACAGAATTAACATCTTTTAGGTTTGTATTTACAATATCAGATCGAGTTGGATGCGCAATAAAAGACGAAAATTTTTCCATTCCATATCTTTTTGACATCAATCCAGCTAATTTTGTCGCCTCATGTAAATCATCAGCCAATCCCCAAGTCATATTTTCTTTCCCAAAAACCATTTGCTCGGCTATTCCTCCTGCCAGCATAACACAGATTTTGTTTTCTATCATTTTCTTTGCGCCACAAATTTCATGTGCCCATATAAATCCACTCATTTCAGAAGAAGCAGAAGAAGATAAAATTTGAGATGGTGCATGACGAAATAAAGTCGCATAAACAATTCCGTGCCCAGCTTCGTGAACAGCGCTTAAAATTCTATGGTTAATATTTCTGTTTTGCGAATCTTTTACAGAATCAATCGATCCGCGATAAGGATATTTAAAAACATTCTTATTGATTTGACCATAAATATTATTGTTTTTATAATAAATTTTAATTGTTCCCTTGTTCTTCAAAAAAGATTGCAGCAAAAACGTAGGAAGAGACGATTCGACGATTTCAGAAATAGTAGAAAAAACCGGTCTTGTACCCTGAGTTGGAAATACTCCGTTATTATAAATCAAATCATAAATACTATCATCAATACACATTTTAATATTGTATTTATTTTCAACATTTTTAATAATTTCTGCGATTTTTCTTTTAATAATAATTTCGTAATTTTTTTGACTAAGAGTAGGATAAATGACATGAAGATTTCCAAGTCGAGCAATTTGTTCTGGTTTAAAACGCATTCCTAAGGACTTTTTAATATCCAAAAGATTAATTTTTAATGATAATTCATGAAAAATATTTGCATCTACATCTACCTCGTTGGTTTTCTTGGCAAATATATATGCTTCATCGATATTTCCAGAAATAAAAATAAGAGATTTTGTGTAATCCATCTCCTCATATAAATCTTGATCATTTATTTTTTGAACGATAACAGATCGTTTTTTAGAACGACTCCATGTGGCAATTTCTTCTAAAGAATTAGGCAATTTTAATAGATTTTTAAAATGTTTCAAGTCCGAATAATTATCTATATGTGTTCTAGGAGCAACTGGAGTTCCAGGATCTGATGATCGTCCACAGTCAGCGGTAACAGGAATTTCTTCTACCCCCTCTTCTTCTTCATAAAGTTTGTCAGGGTTATAATCAAAAAGTCCTTCGTCTTCGTCTATATTGTCGTCTAGTTCATAGTCTTTTGGTTCGTTTTTATCGTCCTTAAAATCAGAAAATTCTTCAGCAGGAGGTTTTTGTTGTCTTTTAAATAAAGATTCGTCAGAATCATCAATTGTTGTCCCGTATCCGCTACCAGATTCTTTTTTGTCATCATATTCCCACAAAAGTTGAAAAAGATAATCTAATTCCACATGAAACGGCAATTTCCCATCACTTAATAATGCCCATATATCTCTAAACTTATATTCTGGAAGTTCATGTCCATCTTCACTAACGGTTCTAAAATTTTGTATTTCATC
>Ga0172363_10005346_pt1 | contig 10385 bp, 9 predicted proteins | sample LakKivs2_kivu2a2_FD_114541 | JGI IMG/M metagenome (GOLD analysis project Ga0172363, IMG submission 114541) | Sediment microbial communities from Lake Kivu, Rwanda - Sediment s2_kivu2a2 | ecosystem: Environmental > Aquatic > Freshwater > Lake > Sediment | place: Rwanda: Western Province, Lake... | reverse complement strand
GGCTTTAGTCTCAGCCTCTCTCCTAGATTCAGCGTCAAGAACCACGCTGTAGACTTTACCAACATTTACGCTTTCCACTTTATATCCAAGTTCCTTCAACAAGCGTGCGGTTGTTTCACCTTCAGGGTCGCTGTGACCCGGCTTTAAGCTGACTTCAATTTTTAGGCGATATTTCATAGGTTAAGTCTAAGTTTTAAGAAATTTAAACACTTTTATCAGTAACAAAGCAAACTGCTATTTCAAAATGATTTTCCTTTTCTTATGATGAATCTTGATTCCTTCAGAATCCGTTACAAAGCCTATTTTTTCAGCTTGCACTCCAGTTTTTTCGAAAACATCTACTGCTTTGTCTCCATCAACTTTGTTCACTATTACTGCGAAGCCCCATCCCATATTAAAAGTCTTAAAAATCTCCTCATCAATTATCTCGCCGCCGAGTTCAGAAGCAGTTTTCTGAATCAATTCAAAGATAGGATGCGGATTAAAATTGTCAAATTCAAAACCTATACCTTTCGAAAACCGCGTTAAATTGTCAAACTTCAAGTAAGCATCACCAGTAATGTGCACTGCAGCCTTAACTTTAAGCTCGTTCGCAACGGCAAGCAATGGCTTAACATATATTCTAGTCGGCTCCAAAACTTCATACACTATTTCCCTGTTCAACCCATCTGGGACGTCATAAGGTTCATATCTCCCGCCCCACTTCTTGAAAAGGATTTTTCTTGCAAGGGACACGCCGTTACTGTGGATTCCAGAGCTCCGCAAACCTATGATGATGTCACCTGATTTTACGCTTTTTCCCAAAATCATGTTTTCTTTAGCTACTTCGCCTATTGCCGCCACAATCATGTCGAAACCTTTGCCTTCTGATAAACCCTTTATCACTTCCGCAACGTCACCGATTTCACCACTTGGCACAACGCACTCAGCTTCTATTGCCCCTTTAACTATACCCTTCATGAATTTCTCGACTAAGGCTGGTTCTGAAATTTGTGCATGAATGTTATCCGCAACTGCCAAAGGCTTCGCACCTGACCGAATTACGTCGTTAACAGCCATAGCAATCCCATCAATGCCTATAGTGTCATATTTCTCGGCTAACTGAGCAACAAGAACCTTTGAACCTACACCTTCAATGACTAAGTCCAAATAACGATTTTCTCCTAAAGGAAAAATTTTTCCATAAGGAAGCCGAACAACCTTGCCATAACAGCTGAACTTAAAAGTTTCCTCCAACATCCCCAAAGCTTTTTTTGATTTAGCTCTTAACCCTCTATCAACACCGGAGCTAGCATAGGTGAATTTTTGAGTCACTACTACTTCCTCCTTAAGTCAAGATAGATATTCCTTTATAAAATAATATGTAGTTCTTTCAAAAACTATGTAAATAACGATTTTGTTCTTTATGTTGTGACTTAAATTTGCGATGAGTTAAAATGACCAAGCTTCAAAATTTTGCGGAACAAGCGGAATTCGCTTATGCTTCAGGGGAAGGGAGATTGAAATGTGAGAAGAGCGAATATTCCGCTTGTCTTTCCGCTCCATTCAATTAGTCAACGAGTATTTTGCAACTGTGTTGGGCTTCGTTTTGCAGGTTGCCGTTGCAAATTTGATTTACCATACTTCACTTCACAAACAGCATTAACCAAATCGTTTTGCGTTTGCGCACTCATCAGCATTCCTAACAAAACATAGTACTGCCTTAGAAAGACTTTTCCTTTCTCGCTAGCCTTGTATAAAATCTGCCCCTCTTTTATGTAAGTCTCGACGAAACCTGCATTGACGAGAAACTCTAAGAAGTTGTTAAGCTGTGTGAAGTTGACATGTGCATGCTTCATAACAGAAGATCGAGTTAAACCATTATTCTTCACAACTTCCAGTATTAAAGCCATAATTTCGAGATAAGTTCTATTTTTCTTTTGCAGATTAAGGAATTTAAAAGTTGTTTGGTTCCTAAACAAAGGCAGGCAACTTGGACTAAACTCTCCAACACACTTCCCCATATAGACACCCAAAGTCATTTATAGACATTGAAAAAGTTAGGCTTTTTTTCAATAGAATTCAGTGAAAAAAGACTACCAAAAGTTGAAAAAGTTGAAAACAAACGTGTTTTACGCGAAGCTTTTTATGTTTATTTCAACTGAAACTATTGAATGGGATAACCATTATGGTTCAAAGTAGGCTAACACTTACTGAAATGCGATTTTTGCAAGAAGCTTTAAGCGCAGATTATAAAATTGGCAATATACGTTTGCGGGAAGGCGAATATCAGTATAGTCTTGTTAAAATAATTGCGTCCTTTCAACTAGAACTATATTTTCCAAATGTCAAAGATATAATCAAAAGATTGTATGGTAAAGAAAAAGCTGAAGACATCCAGTTTATTCGTAAGATTCAAACAATTTTAAAAAAAATGGAGAAAAGCGACATTGTCCAGATTTTGCCTAAGAAAAAGCCATGGGATTTACAACGATATGCACTTCCAAGCTTCAAGTTTCAAGATGTTGATAAAAATCTTTTAATCTTTGCAACAGACCAGCAAATAAAGCAAGCGCAAGATGCTTTGCAGTCCATGTCAATTCGACTAGAAACACCTGCAATTACGTCACAGAGGATCAAAATTTGTATACTAATATTAATGGTAGCAGTTTCTTACGTGACAGGCGTATGGGCTTTATTGCAATTTATTATTAACCCAATAATTTTCATTCTCGCCTTTTCCGTCGCTGTTGCTTGTTCTCTCATGCTAGGAAAAGTACTCTCCAAGAGGTAGTTATTATACCTTAACATTTAATAATTTATTATGCTTAGAGAAAAAAGTGTGATTAAATTGAAGAAAGCCCTTTCAATTTTGTTTGCAATATCATTTTTGTTATCTGCATCATCTTTAATTAATCAGAAAATATTTCTAAAGGCAAGCTCTGTGACATTGATTGCAGGTTCTATCACAATTATAGTTCCAGATAATTACGCAACAATTCAAGGAGCTATTGACAACGCAAATTCAGGTGACACGATTTTTGTGCGTAAGGGAACATATCTTGAACATGTGGTCATCGATAAAAGTATCACACTTATTGGGGAAAATAGAGATTTGACGATCATTGATGGTTCTAAAATCAATAATGTGATTTCCATAGAGGCTGATAATGTATGCGTAAACAGTTTCACTATAAGAAAAAGCGGCATATATCCATATAGTGGGATATTTATCGATCATCATACGGGAAGCACTATAATCAATAATAAAGTAACAGGAAACTATGAAGGGATTAGTATTTCCTACTCTAGCAATAATACAATCTGTGACAACGTTATCTCAAGCAACAGTGAGGGAATTTGTCTTCATTTTTCTAGCAACAATCTAGTTTCTAATAACGCTATAGAGTCCAGCGCCTACGACGGAATTTATCTTCATTTTTCTAGCAACAATGTAGTTTCTAATAATCTTATCTTGCGCAACAACTTTCAAGGAATTAGTCTTTACTTTTCTAGCAACAATACAATCTGTGGCAATACTATTTTAAGCAACTCTAATGGAATTAGGCTCACTTTTTCAAGTAACAATACTATTTACCACAACAACCTTAACAATATGGATCAGGTGTGGACTGAATCCACAAATATTTGGATTTTTGATGACGAAGGAAATTACTGGAGTGACTACACTGGGCAAGACTTGAACGGCGATGGAATAGGCGATGCGCCCTACGTTATAGATGAGAATAACAAAGACGACAATCCTCTAATGGGAATTTTTTCTGATTTTAGTGTGTCTTTGGAAAGAGAGACCTATCACGTCACTATTATTTCTAATTCAACAATCTCTAATTTCAACTTTGGATTTGGAATGGATACAGGAAACAAAATAATACGTTTTAATGTTACAGATAAGGATGACACGGTTGGCTTCAGCAGAATGACAATTCCTATCAAATTGATGAATTATCCACTTATTGTGCTTGTTGATGGCATAGAGGTCAGTTCAGTTCTGCTCAATATTTCAGATAAGGCGAAAGTTTGTCTATATTTCACCTATCCCAACAAAAATTCCACCATTGGAATAATTTATTCTGAAACGCTGTATCGTTATTACGAATTACTCAGCAGTTTTCTGGAGCGCTTCAAGGCGATGAATGCAACTTATCAGAATCATCTATTAGATTATTCTGAACAAATGCAGAATATCCGTAGTTTAATGTATATCTTTGCAAGCACAACAGCGGTTTTCATAGTAACTACCATTTACCTATCAAAGCGCGCGCATGAAAGAACAGCAAAAAAGTCTAAAGAGTTCGAAGGCGAATAGATACTAAATAGTAGCATTTTAATTTTTTCCGATTACAAATTTTTGGGCATTTTTCTTTGCTAACGCTTGCATCAAACGGGCAATTGAGCAGAGTTTGCGCTAAGTTACGATGAAGCTTTGAAGGAAAGCCACGATTAAAATGGGTATGTAGCAGATTTTTGAAGAAAAGATTGTGTTTTCTGCGACAGAAATTTAAATAACTAATTGATAAGCTTCTATGTGAGCAAATATGACAGAAACCTATCTCTTCTATTCCTCTCTAACACTGTTCACAATAAGTTGCTTAAGTATTGTTTTATCTATATCTTTTCGCTTAAAGTATAAAAGGATGAATAGCCTTCCCAAGAACTTGTCAGCCAATGTTTTTAATGTAACTTTTAACGTTTTAAATCCGTATCCAGAAAATAGAAAAACTGTTCATACGTCTTTATCGGCGCTACCTCTGATACCGCTTGTTATTAGTTTGTTTTTCTTTATTTTACTATGGAAGGCTGTGGAATGTGGTCTTTTGTTAAGTCTTGTTATAATAATTGTTTGCTTAAATTTGATACTAACAGACATCGCGTCCGAAACTTATCAGTGTGCTGAGATTTTTATCAAGGCTATTCAAAGGAAAGCCGATTTAGGAGTTGGTGACATAAAAACCTTTCAAATATTGAAAAATGCCTTGCCCAGACTGAGCAATTACTACCTTGCGTTATCAATTCTCTTTCTAGGATTTACTGTGACGTTGGACCGTATTTGGTATTCACTATTATGGTTTTTCAGCCAAGTTACTGATTTAATAATACCTAAAATCAGCGCAACAACCGGAATTGTAGCTTATCAAGCAGTAGTACTTCTATTCGCTTTAACCATTATTATTATCCAGTTTTTCGTTTTGAAGATTAAAAAGAAATTTATGAGTTATGTAATAGAATTGCCACTTCCTAGAGATTAAAAAGGTCAACATTGACATGTGACGGTGAAGATAAACAAACTGTCATGCAGTTAATGTTAACCCCTTCTTGTAAGCACGTAGGTTTGTGCTTACGATTTCTTTAGAAACTGTTTCCTTTATTGCTCTTGTGAAGGATTTTTCATTCGTTACTTTCGCTATATTTGTTAAAGCTCCTAGCATAATCATGTTTGCGTAAATTTTTGCCTTAAACACTTTTTCGGCAATTTCTGTTGCGGGAATTTTGAATACGCTTGCTTTAGTCTCTGGAATTTTTTTCGCTGTGCTAGTATCAACTAAAAGTATGCCATCTTCCCTCAAGTCTTTGATGTTTTTTTCAACTGCTTCTTGGCTCATTGCAACTAATATATCACATTTTCTAACAATGGGAAAACCGATTTTGCCTTCTGAGATTATTACTTCACTTTTAGCTGCACTTCCTCTTGCTTCGGCTCCGTAACTTTGTGTTTGAACAACGTTTTTTCCATCGTAGGCAGCCGCTCTTCCCAATATTTGCCCTGCTAAAACTACGCCTTGCCCGCCGAGTCCACTTATTCTCACTTCAGTTTTTTTCAACTTTTTTCTGTGCCTCCCTAATTGTTTTGTATATGGTTTCTGCGAGTGTTGGTCGCTGTTTCTGAACAAATTCGCCTACAACAATTTTTCCCATCAATTTTTCTTCATTCAAGTTTTCTGCTTGCTTAACTGTAACGGCGTTTTCTTTGAACCATTTCAACATTTCTCCAGCGTCTTTAAGTCCCACCCTTCTTCCGAAGGCTGTTGGGCATTGACTTACGGCTTCTACAAATCTGAAACCCCGTATTTTTAGTGCCTCTTTTATGGAATCTTTGAGCTCGTTTGCGTGAGCTGTTGTCCAACGTGAAACATAACAGGCTCCTGCCGCAACAGCTAGTTTCGCAGCGTCTAATGGATGCTCAAAGCTTCCATAGGGGGTTGTTGTTGTTCTCGCTTTAAACGGGGTTGTTGGGGCAACCTGTCCGCCAGTCATTCCGTAAACCATATTGTTAACCATTATAACTAAAATGTCCATGTTTCTCCTCGCCGCGTGTATGAAGTGGCTTAGGCCTATTCCAACGATGTCACCGTCTCCCCCGAAAACAACAACGTTCAAGTCTGGGCGTAGAAGCTTGATTCCAGTTGCCACAGGTATGCTTCTTCCATGCAAGGTATGGACAGAGTCTGCCATAAAATGTGGTGATGGAATCCACGAGGAGCAACCAATTCCACTACAAAAAACAAAATTGTTTAGATTCTCGAGACCTAATTCGTGAACTGCCTTTAGAAATTCACTCATGACTGTTAGTCCACCGCAACCTGGACAAAAAGGTAAGGGTATGGGTCTCAAATATTGTCGAATAGAAAAGGGCTCACTCATTTTTGATGCTTCCCTGAATTTTTTCGAACAATTCTTCTGGTGTAATCAATTCTCCGCCACCAATCTTGTTGAGGGGAATCACTTCTGTCAAGCCGTTTGCAACCCGCTGAACTTCGTAGAATATTTGTCCCAGATTCATTTCAGGAACAATAATCTTCTCTGCTGTTTCTGCCAGTTGTCTGACAGCTTTTTCTGGAAAAGGCCAGATAGTTTTTAGGCGGACGTATCCAACTCTTATTCCTTTTGATTCTGCAATTTCAGCAGCTTCATAGATTGCGCGTGAAGTACAGCCGAAGGAAACAACGCCTATTTGGCAGTTATCAATATTGCAAGTTTCAACTTCAGCTATTTCTTCTGAATGCTTCTGTATTTTGTTATTGAGTCTCTCTACAAGTTGCCTATGTACCATGGGGTCTGCCGTGAAACGTATTCCATATTCGTTATGAGTTGATCCTGTAACAGCTATGTTGAATCCTTCACCGACAGATGGCATCGGCGGGATTTCTTCCAAGCCAAAAAACGCTTTTTCACCTGATTTTGGTTTTTTTCTATTAATTATTTCTATCCTTTCTGACGAAGGCACGGTTATTCTTTCTCTCATATGTGCGACGACTTCGTCTGCCAAAAGTACGACTGGCGTACGATATTTTTCGGCGAGATTAAATGCTCTGATTGTTAATTCGAACATTTCTTGTACGGAATTTGGCGAGAGGACAATTGCTGAATAGTCGCCGTGTGTGCCCCATCGTGACTGCATGACGTCGCCTTGTCCGCATTTGGTTGCCTGGCCTGTGCTTGGGCCTGCTCTTTGGGCATCAACTATGACGCATGGAGTTTCTGTCATAAATGCCCAGCCTATGGTCTCTTGCATTAGGTCAAAACCTGGTCCGGAAGTGGCTGTCATTGCTTTGTTGCCTGTCCAACTTGCACCTACGACTGCCCCTATAGAAGCTAACTCGTCTTCCATTTGAATGGTTATTCCCCCAACTTGTGGAAGCCTTTTCGAGAGGTGTTCTGCTATTTCGCTCGCGGGTGTTATTGGGTATCCAGCAAAGAATCGGCATCCAACGGCTAGAGCTGCTTCAGCGCATGCTTCGTTTCCTTGCCAAAAGTATGTGTTTGCTTCTGGAAACTTTTTCAACGGTTTTCTCCTCTGTTGTTTGGGCTTCATTGAGAAGCTTCGAGTTTTAACCTAAAAGGTTTTATCTTTTGTTTTATGAAACTGTAACTTCTAAAAGGTTGGAATAGAGATGGAAGAAGACATTGTTGATTATACTTTGGAGTACGCGAAAAGCAAAAATGTGGAATATACAGAGGTGAGAGCGCAGAATCAAATCCAAGAGAGGCTTTTACTGAGAAATGGTATTCTAGAGGCTTATGCCTCTGCGGTTGACAGCGGCTACTGTGTGCGAATCATAGCCGACGGCGGAATAGGCTTTGCTTCAACCAACAAATGGACAAAGGAAGAGGCAAAAGAAATAGTGGATTTAGCATTCAAATACGCTAAGGCAGCTAATAGGAAAGACAAAATAAGGTTTGCTGAAGAGAAAGGGGTTGAAACGAAGTGGAGTGTTGACCAGAAAGAAAAAATAGAGGACGTTTCACCCGAAGAAAAAATTTCAAAATTTGTGGAAATTAACAAGTCCTTGACTTCTTGTGGAGTAAACATCGCCGCAACAATATCTTCATGTTCAACAGATTTAACATCAAAATATTATGTAAACTCTGAAGGCTCCCGCATCTCTTCATTTGTTCCAAGAATAGCTGCTTTCATCTTTATCACAGTTGCCGAGCAAGGAAAAACCGAACAAGCCTACGAGCAATTTGGTTATAGCGGCGGATGGGAAGCATTTCAAGAATGGAACGCCACCGAAAAAATGATTCACGACGCCAAGGTTCTTAAGGATGTCATAACGAAGGGAAAAACCGTAAAACCTGGAACTATGGACCTCATTTGCGGTTCTGAGGTCACAGGAATAGCAGCGCATGAATCATGCGGTCATCCAATGGAAGCTGATAGAATCTTAGGGCGGGAAATGAGCCAAGCTGGAAGATCTTTCATATTCAAAGGCGGTCCTTATTGGATTGGTACAAAGATTGGAAGTGACATTGTAATGGTAGTTGATGACCCTACCATAGAACACAGTTACGGCTACTACGCTTATGACGATGAAGGCGTTAAGGCAAGACGTAGATACATGTACAAAAACGGAGTAATAAACGAGTTCTTACACAATAGAGAAACTGCCGCAAAACTGGGAACAAAGAGCAACGCTTCTTCAAGATCGGTCAACTACGACAGAGAAGCAATTGTTCGCATGGCTAACACATTTGTTTTACCAGGCGAAATGACGGAAGAAGAGCTCATTGAAGGCGTTAAGAACGGGGTTTACATGAAATCCTTCACAGAATGGAACATAGACGATAAGCGCTTCAATCAACGTTACGTTGGCAGAGAAGCTTACCTGATAGAAAATGGAGAATTGAAACATCCTGTTGCAAGGCCAGTTATTGAGACTACGACTCAAAAGTTTTGGACAGCAGTGGACGCAGTTTCTAAAAATGTTGAATTTGATGCTGCTACCTGTGGAAAAGGTGATCCTATGCAGGGTGTTCCAGTCTATACTGGTGGTCCATGTATTAGGCTTAGAGGAGTGTACATAAAATGAACGACATACTCAACAAAACCGAAGAGATAGTCAAGAAGGCAAAAGCCTTAGGCGCAGACGAAGTCATTGCCAGAACAACTTTTGGCAAGTATAGACAAGCGCGTTTCAGCAATAACCAGATGGACATCACCGTTGCATGGAATGACTATGTGACAGATGTTAATTTGGCTTGGAAAAAACGTGTGGTCGCTACGCAGATACACAATTTTCAAGAAGTTGATGCAAGCATTAAAAGACTATTCGAGTTGGCAAAGGTTTCTAAGGAAAATCCAATGTTTGGAGGTTTTGCAAAAGGCAGTTTTCACTATGCAAAAAACAACGCTGATGAGAAACTTCGCGATTTGGGCGATCCCAGTGAGTACGTTTTTGAAGCGATAGGTGCTGCGGAAAAAGAAGTGGGGGCTCAAATTGACAGCGGGGGCATACTCCTCACCAAATTTGAAGATGTTTATTTGGTTTCTTCTGAGGGACCTGTTGGTGTTGACAGTCGATCGGCAATTGAGCTTTCAATAAGGGCTTTCTCTGAGAGGGAGGCTTCTGGACATGGTGTCGAATGTAGCTCTTCACTGGAAGATTTTAAACCTTCAAGAGCTGGGAGTAAAGCTGGGGAAATTGCAAAGTTAGCCAAGAATCCGAAAGTTGGTGAAGAGGGTGTATATGATGTTATCTATGATCCTTTAATTTTTGGTTCACTGCTTGGCGTTTGGGGTTCAATGGTTTCAGCTTTCAGTATTCTGATTCAAATGTCAGTTTTCATCAACAAACTTGGCCAGAAAGTAGCGCCTGAAAACGTGACATTGAAAGATGTTCCGTCTGCCTATTCTATAGCTAACCGCATTTTTGACGATGAAGGTGTTTCAACGAGGGAGAATGTCTTCATTGACCACGGTGTGCTCAAAACATATCTTCATAACACGTCTACGGCTAAAATATTCAAGACCGAAACCACAGCTAATGCTGGACTGGTCTCGCCGAATGCCTGGAGTATTGAAATGAACTCTGGAGACATGCACAGAGAGGAACTTTTCGAACAAGTAAAGAGAGGACTTTATCTGACAAACACTTGGTATACGC
>Ga0172363_10005341_pt1 | contig 10387 bp, 9 predicted proteins | sample LakKivs2_kivu2a2_FD_114541 | JGI IMG/M metagenome (GOLD analysis project Ga0172363, IMG submission 114541) | Sediment microbial communities from Lake Kivu, Rwanda - Sediment s2_kivu2a2 | ecosystem: Environmental > Aquatic > Freshwater > Lake > Sediment | place: Rwanda: Western Province, Lake... | reverse complement strand
TTTAATTGGAGGAACACAATTTCGGGCTTCGGCCCCGGTATTGCAGCTTTTGAGCTTTGCTATCGGTTTAATATTTTTAGGCAATCTTTTCGGTCATAGTATTATTGCTTTAAACAAGCAAAAAACTGGTGCCTGGATATATTTTGGAGGAATGATTTTTAACGTAATAACCAACTTAATTTTTATCCCCAGGTATTCTTATTTCGGGGCTGCCGCTACCACGGTTGCTACCGAGTTGTTGGTGAGCATTCTGATGATTTATTTGATTTATAAAACAATTCATTATTTCCCCCGTTTCAGGATAATGAAACCTTTATTAGCTGGCATAATTATGCTTGGGTTTCTGTATTTATTTCAAGGGTGGAATTTATTTTTATTGGTAGGGGGCGGAATAATCATTTATTTCGCAGCACTCTATTTGATAAAAGGATTTAGGAAAGAAGAGATATTATCATTGATAAAAAAGGAAACATGAAGATTTTAGAAAAGGGAATTTATTTAGTTATTTTGGGTTTGCCTTTATACCTGATCAGGCTTAAAATTTTTGATATCCCAACCACGGTTCTAGAATTAATGATTTATGGGCTATTTATCGCCTGGCTGATTAAAGGTCTACGGAGATTCATAATTCATAATTCATCATTCATAATGCCGATTGTTTTAATTCTGATTGGCGTAAGCATAGCTACTGTTTATTCCTGGGACTTTCGGGCCAGTGCCGGCATCTGGAAGGCTTGGTTTATTGACCCTTTATTGTTTTTTATTGTTTTTATTGGCGCGATTAAAAAACCCGAGCAGGTTGCGAGGGTTTTTTATTGTTTGATTGTTTCCGGATTTGTAGTTTCGATTATTTCCTTGATTTACTTGATTCAGGGAGATTTGGACATTCAGGGAAGATTGCAGGGATTCTATAATTCCCCGAATTACTTGGCCATGTATCTGGCACCGATTTTAATAATAACTTTAGGTTTGTTTTTAAAAGTCGGGACGCCATGCCCGCTCGGCCTGCAAAGGGTCTTTTTAATAAGTAATCTTTGTCTATTGATTATCATTTTATTTTTTACCAAATCTCTCGGTGCTTGGTTAGGAGTTATTGCTGCTTTGATATTCGGTTTAAGTATTTATTTGTGGGAAAGACAGAAAAAATGGTTAATTTGGACAATTCTTTTTTGCGGACTGATAATTATTCTGGTTTTTAGTCTTTTGAAGATAAATTCAATTCAGGGCAAACTTTCTTTTGATTCCCGTTTAATAATCTGGCAGAGGGCCTGGGAGGCATTTAAAAATAGTCCATTTAGAGGCATTGGGCCAGGCACATTTGGTGATTATTTCCCCGCTTATCCCATTTGGGGAGTCCCCCAGCCCCATAATCTCTATTTCGCTTTTTTGTTGCAAACAGGACTCATTGGTTTTATTGGTTTTATCTGGCTTTTAATATGCTTTTTCCGGCAAGGATTTAAACTGTTCAAAACTCATTACTCATTACTTATTACTATTTTAATGTCGGTGATGGTTTATGTCCTTGCCCATGGTTTGGTTGATACCACTTATTGGAAGAATGATCTAAGTATTATATTTTGGTTGATTATTGGATTAATGGCTGTACTGAAAATTTCAAATAACAAAGTTCAAATGTCAAATCAAGACCAAATGACTAAATTTATTTGAAATTTGGATTTTGGAATTTGGACTTAATGAAAAGGGCTCTTTTCAGAGCACCTTTTTAATTCACAAAATCTTTAATCTGTCCTATTCCAACTTTATTGAGTACAGCAATCCATTTACTTTGTTCACGAAAAACAGATAATCTTCTTGAGGGGAAAGAAATAAATCATTGGCATCGTAAGTTTCTATCATTTGCGAATCTTCTAATAATTTGTTTTTTTCACCGGTTTCTATATTAACCCTGAAGAAATTATCAACAGCTGCGAATGTTCCCTTATAAAAATCATCGGGTAAAAGTTCGGCTTCATTAATATTTTTGGGAATAGCGCAATAAACGTATCTCAAATCTTGAGACCAGGCGCATTTTTCGACCAAAGTGGCAATTTCTAATGATTTTGAATTCGAGCCATTCCTGTTGGCGACAAAAACAGAGATATTTTCACCCTTTGAACCAGTTTTAGAATAGATGAATTTACTGCCGTCAACAGACCATCTAACAGATAGTCCGTTGATATTAGAAATAATTTGACCAAAAGACTTGGTAAGAGTATTTAAAGAATACAGCGAACTGGGAACCAATCCGGTTGGTTTTTCCTGAAAAAATACGTCACTTCCTTTGGGCCATTCGAGAGTCAGGTTCTTTAATCTGGTTTTTAAAACTATCGAATAATTCGAACCATCGGGGTTAGCCAAACTGATAGTATTGTCGCCAGTAAAATCATTTTGATACTGATAGGCGATTTTCTTTCCATCCGGAGACCAGACAACGTAATTCATGTATTTATTGAGGGGCAGGGCCTTATTTGCGGCGTGGTCATAAAGATATTTACTAACGTTTCCCAATCCGTCTTCAAAAATTGTGATTTCTTTGTCTTTGTTCGGCGACCAAAGTATCTGAATTAAATTCTCCAGAAAAGTACTGGAAACCTGACCAAGATTAGAGCCATCAAAATTAGATTGCCAGATGTTGCCATTGGAACGCAGATAATAGATTACCTGATTTTTATCCGCAGTAATGGTTGGCGAATATACTGCTTGTTGGCTAATGGCTTTTATTTTTTGCTCTGGCTGGGGGATTATTTGTCCCTCTTGTTCTGCTCCTTCGGGAGCGCCTTGCCCTTCTTGACCTGGCGGGAATTGGCCGCTTGGCTGTCCTTCTCCTTGACCACCTTTTTTAATTACAAATTTATAAACCAATAACCCGGCTAAGACCAGAATTAAAACAATAATTATGATTATTAAGATTTTTTTAAGTTTAGTGCTCATAACATCTTTTTATCTATATTAAATAAGACAGATAAGTACATATCATTCGGTAATTCCAATGTCCCAGCGTCTCCCCCGCCTCCGCCACCGCCCCCGCCTCCACCGGGGGTGAAATTTGGTAGGGTAAATCCAATATTCACCAAATCAGGATTGATAATTCTCAAAATCATCACACTTGCCAAAAGTAGAATTATTCCTAAAATTGCAGAAAAAATCTGGTCTTTGGCATCAGCTACTTTAGAAGCGTTCCCGGCTGAAAGAACGTATTTAACCGCCCCAATCAACATTGACAATAAAGCCACTACTCCAACTATTCCCAGGGAAAACATGTAAATATATTTTATAACATTAGGAAGAGTTGTCTCTCTGGTAATCGTTTGCCCCCCCATTTCTGGATAATTTAAAAGCAATTCTTGCTGGGCATAGGAAACATGATAAAAAGCCAATAGAAAAACAAGCAGAGAACCAGTCAAAATTATAAATTTATATACTCTCATATTTTATAAGTTATTGGATATTAACCCTGATTGTCTGCATGGCCTTTTGCAGGGGATTGTTTTTATTGATGACGTTAAGCCAAAGATTGTTTTCTATAATTTTTTCGTCATTTTTCCCTTGAATCGCCAGGCTTAAAACGTTGGCATTGTAAGCAGAGGAGATAGTGGGCTCCTGGACAGCAAACCGCCATTCAAAAGTCAAATCGGTTAATTTATTAATACTGAAAAAATACGGCTTAGCAGCAAAGAAAAAGTTTTTCCCAGATGAAATATTGGACGTTTTGGCAGCTTCATCGGAGAGAATAGAATTATTCTGGCAGGGATGGATAACGACCTCCGGCTGAACAATGGGGATTTCAATAGATATTTCATCAAAAATACTTCTGTCCTCATTAAATACCTGAACCTTTATTGTTTGATAACCATTAGGTCTTTGGGTGGCATAGAAAGAAAAACTGGTCCTTCCATATCCTGATTTTGAACTTTGGAATATGTTTTCAATAAACCAACTATATTTAAGATTAGTCGTGTCTCCGACAGCAGCTACAATTGCTTCTACGGTGATTTTACTTCCCGGAGAAGGAAGGGCCCTGCCCTGATATTCATAAGGAGTATAGGTGTCAGCAGACCAGATAAGATAAAAATCAACAAGCGTAATATTGGGCTGAATATCAAGATTAAAATCAAATTGAGCCAGACCCACTAAGGGCAGTAGGGTTATAATTGTTATAATTGTTGTAATTGTTTTTATCTTCATTCTTTTGGTTGAACAGATGCTTTAGTAAGTTTTTTGGCTTTACCAATTGTTTCTTTGCCTAATTTTGTATCTCGGAAATATACATAAAGCACAAAAATGGTCCAGGTAGGAATTATACCAAAGGGAGAAAGCTCAACAAGAAAAGCGAGCAAAAGTTGAAAAGTCGGATCTTTCTTGGGACCGGCTTGATGTTTTAAAATCCGCCAAAACCAAAGGGCTCCCAAGGTAGGAATATCAATAAACTTAGTGATAATTGCGAGAACTCCAGTTAACTCAACTACATCAATTATATCAACTGTGATAGCTGCGCCTAAAATAAGTATAAATTCTCCAATGTTAATAAAGGTAGCTGCCGTGGCGCCTTGAAAGACCTTTGATGAACGGCCTTCTTGTTCAAGATTTGTCCGTGCCTGATTCAATTGGGATTGTTGTTCTCTTTCCTCTATTGTTACTTGGGCTGCTTCTTCCATAATTATTGATTAGCCAATTCTTCTTTGGCTTTTTGAATTTGGAGAATTTGCTCCGGGCTGGAGGTGACGATTTGGTCTTCGGTATAAGAGGCGACCACTTTAATTGCCGCATGCTTTAACCCGGCAAAAAATATTCCTTCTCCTACGTCTGCCTGTAAAAGCAGATATTTTTCTTCATCGGTTAGGTTAAAAGTTTGCTTGACTATATCAATGGTGGCTGGTGATTGCTTGAAAAGAATTTGAATTGATGAATTGGTGATGATTGGTTTTCCATAGGGAGAGCCCATAAAGTCAGGAATATCTTGAGTGATAGTGGTAAGGCCCATCCAGTATTTGCGGCATCTTTTGGCAATTCCGTGTAAGAAGGAAGCGCCGGCTTCATGCTTCATCATCCACCAGGCCTCGTCAACAATCATAATTCGTTTTTTCATTTGAGAGCGAATCAGGTTCCAGATAAACTGCAGAATCAAATACATGGCCACTGGTCGAAGCTCGTCCTCCATGTCCCTGATACTGAAAACAACCAGATTTTTATTAATATCAATGTTGGTCGGTTGATTTAGGAAACCACCAAAGCTTCCAGTAGTATAACGCTGAAGTCGTTCAGCTATTCTCTCTCCTCCCTTCATGTTTCCGACAATGGTTTGTAGGTCTTCCAGCAATGGCGGAGTAACGTTTTTTAAATCTGACTGAGGAGTGATATCTTTTGAGGCATAGGTTTCGCTTAGGGTCCTGTCTAAGATTGAATTTTCTTCCGGAGTTAATTCGCCCAAGGCCACTCTTAATAGCCCGACCAAATCCATGATTTTTGAGCGGAGAACCTCCTCAGTGGTTTCTTCGGGCCCTGGTGGAGAAATATCGAAAGGATTGATTTGATGATTTGAATTTAGGGAGATTTTGAAATAAGCGCCGTCAACGGTTTCTGCCAAATACTGGTATTCGTTTTCCGGGTCAATGACGATTATGTCGGTACCGAACATTAAAGAACGTAATATTTCTACCTTTACTGCATAAGATTTTCCACTGCCGGATTTACCGAATATAACCACATTGCCATTTTCCATAGAGAAGCGGTCAAAAATAATTAAGCTGTTGTTATGACGATTAATTCCGTAAAGAATTCCTTTATTCGAAGACAGGTTTGAGGAAACAAACGGGAAAACCGTGGATAAAGGTCCGGTATTCATCGGGTTGGTGATAAAAAGATAGTCGTTTCCCAGAGGAAGAGTGGAATTTAATCCGATTTCCTGCTGAAAGATAGCTGGTCTGATGTAGACCATTTTTGCCTCGAAAAGGGAAAGGATTTGTTCTTCCGCCTCGTTTAATTTCTCTATTGAATCCTCAAAAATGGTTATGTAAAGACCATATTTGAATAATTTTTCCGTTCCCTGGATTAGTTTATCTCGCAGGGTTTCTATGTCGTCGCGTGCCGTTTCCAGCATAGGATTTCGAACTTTTCCCTGTTCTTCTTCCGTGGAGATTTGTGATTCTATCTGGGTAAGTTTTTTCCTTAATTTTTTTAGGATTATACCGGTATCAGCCGGATGGATGAAAATTGCGATATTGAAAACCCTGTCCAAATTGATTATCGGCGACATCCAGTTAAGAGTAAGAAACCTGGGGTAGGTAATTACGAAAAAGGCTCGAGCATATTTTTCACCAAGCTGGATATAGTTGGAAGTAATCTGAAGCGCGGAAGGGGCGACAGCATCAGCCAGAGAGCTTTCGGCTAATTCTTCGGTTTCCAGTGTTTCTTCCCTTGGCTGTTTTTTTTTAAAAAAATCAGAAAGAGGCATAGTTGTTATTTTTCTACGTTGTAAAATTCGTAAAAGAGCTCGGTTAATTGTTCATCGTTCAGGGGCACGGCTTTTATTCCCAGTCCTTGTAAGCCGGCAATAACCATATTGATTCTTTGGTCAAGCTGGGCTTTGTATTGTCTGAATTTTTCCATTTCGAATTGGACCTTTTTGCCTTTTTGGGCAGTGACGACATTTTTGATTTTGCCGGCAAAACTTTCTTCTTTAGTTTCTACGATTCTGAACGGCACAATCACGTAAAAAGATTTATTCATTATATTAGCGAATTCCACGAAGCTTTGAACGAAATTTATGTATTCCCCGGTCTGGATTCTCAAAAGTTCATTGGTTTGCTTTTTTTCCAGTTCTTTAACCTGATTTAGGTAATTTTCAATATTGAAATGGCGGGAGGAGACAATTATCTGAAGGGGGAAATCCAGAGAATTAAGAAATTCCTGAAAACGGGCGGTTGTCGCCTCCTGTTCCTCGGCGCTTAATAAGTCAAAATTGACGCTTGAACAAATACACACGCTCTTTAAGCTGTTGTCTTTCAGGATTGCTACGCCTTCTTTGATTTCTTTGACTTCAACGAACTTTTGCACTTCGGGTGCGTTTTTGGGCAATTTTACATTGGCCATATTATTTTTCTATTTCTACTTTCCATCCCAATTCTTGTAGGTTTTCCTTGGAAATTAATTCTGCTTTTTTGCCAGCCGGAACTTTCTCAATTATTGAAGGGGATTCTTCTTCTTTTTGGGTTTTGGTAATTGATTTTTTCCAGACGTAAAAGTCCGGCTTTCTTAAAAATCCCCAAAAATTTTTGACCATACCGATGAAGGGTTGGTTGTTTATTTTTATAAAAGCCAAAGCAATTGCCAATCCCCCGATAGGAATGGATACGAGAATAACCAGGAAAAGATTAAGAAATTTATAGAGAAGGAAGATAATCACCCCGGCAGCCATGAGATAAAGGAACTGTTTCAGGGTTAATGGTCCGATAATTTTGTCTTCAATCTCCGTAAATTGTGGCACCTGAAATTGCATAGATTTAATCCGTTATACTTTCATCGGTTATGCTTCCCGTTTTTTTCTTTTTTTCTTCTTCCGTTTCTAATTTTTGGGCTTGTTTTCTAATCTCATCGACAGCTTCTTCTTTTGTCATTTTTTCTTCTCTTAAATCTACGGTCCTTGAAGGCGTGCCGCCTCCCCAAGCAAGACTCCTTTCCATTTGTTCTAACACCCTACGGCGTTCTGCGTCAGTTTTAGCGAGGCTTCTAACCTCATCCATAACGAGTCTTTTGTCTTTCCCGGTGAACTTAATCCCAGCTCCCTCAACTTGTTTCTCGGTCATATATTTTGCTGCCAGTTTTTTATCTTCATCTGTTCTTAGGTTTCCAAAGCCTTCATCGCTAAGGGATTCGAAATAGTCCCGAGTGGTTTCACCGGTTGTATCTCCGGCAAAAGCTTCACTGACTTTTCCTGTGGCTTTGGCAAACGCCCTTCTTTTGTCTATGTTTTCGTTTTTCTTTCCCGGTGCAGGTATCCTGAAGTCGCCTGTAAACCCAGCTTTCATGGCTGTTTCAGCCGAATCTTTCACATCTTGGGCCCAACCCTTAAATACGTTACTAAACTCGGTTGGCGTAAGCTGCCTTTGGAGCTCCCCGATAATTTGTTGTCCTTCTAATCCTTTAAATACCTCATTGCTCCATTTTTTATGTATGCCTTCTTTGATTGCCCTTTCAACTGCTGCATTTCTTTCTGTTGCCTCTCTGATCGCGTCGGGTCTGAGCTCTTCTAATGTTCTGGCTGCATCCGAAGCTCCGAAGGCACGCATAGCTTTTGTGGCCTCAGTAATGGTATTGCGTTTAGCCTCTCTTAACAATCCCCGTTTCTGAGCTTCTCTGGTAGCGATTAATTTTCTAACCCCCCGGGCAGTTTCCACTTCTCTTAAAATATTTTCATTAGCCATGGTGCTAAGTAGTTTGGCATATTTGGCGTGTTCTGGCCTTTCTTCTGGCGCGCGGCGGATTTGACGAGCCTTGGCCTCTAATCTCCGGCCAAGTTTAGTATCGCCAAACAATTTACTACCAGCCAATAAGGCGCCAGCACCTATTTTTTCGCCTGCCCCCTTTACAGGTCTTATACTGGTTTGCTTAGCCCAATTTTTAACTCCCTTGCCCCATTTTTGTCCTATACTATATATGGCAGCAGCTCCGTGAAGACCCAGTTGCTTAGCCGCAATCAAACCGCCTACAAGAAGAGCGATTATAAAGAAATAGTGAATAAGGGCAGTAGCCGGGGCAGATGTAAAGATATTTGAGAAGGCATTCAAGCCAGTAAAATCCGCGGAATTCAATCTTGCCACCTCTTGTGTTCTTCCCTCAATGGAAACCTTCATTGCCAGCCAGATAAAAAAGGCAAAGAGCGGAGCAAAAAAGCACCAGCTTAAAAATGAGTTCCACCATTTACGCCACTGCTGGTATAAAGCCGGCATTATATAGCAAAGGAAGACCAAGGGAACAATCATTACCAAAAACCAGATAAAAACTATTCTGATTAAAAGCAGAATTCCTCCGGCGAACAAGACAAAAGCAGCCACTAAAAATATCAGAGAGCCAACGGTCATTGAGATAAGAAAGGTAAAAAAGTCGGAGCCAATTTGAGATGCTTGGGCCAGAGCGCTTTGCTGTTGAAGACATTTCTCCCTGGGAGAAACTAATTCAGGACCGGAATAATCCGGAGGAGCGGTTGGTACCACGTCAGATAATTCATTACAATTTACAGGCGTATAGACCTTAAGCAGGTTTAAACTGGTAGTAAAACTTCCCGCTACATCATCGCCAGTATATCGTTTTATATCTCTTATGAAAAAATTGGCAGCAATATTACTGAAATCAATAATCACGGCGCAGAGCACATAACTGAAATTTATCAAAAGAGCAATAATAATTACTTTGGGCAGAAGCTGCCTCCAACCATATCTTTCAATCCTTAAAATCGTGGCAAAAGCAATTACCACCATAAAAAGAATAAAGAACATATTACTGAAGTCCCGGGTTACTTGCCAGCCAGCTTTTACAATGTCAAGATGGCTTGTAAACCCCAAATTAAGCATTGCATTGAAAAACTCTGCCCCTGCCCGGACAAGCCAGTGGAGTAGCCAAAATACAAATTGAATAACAAAACTTAATATGGCTTGAGCAATTCCAGCCGGAGTAAGGTTTTTAAATAATTCGATAAAAGCCCCAGCGCCTTGAATAATAGTCTTCGGACTTACCTGTGCCCTAACAACTTGCGGTAAAATCAAACCAAAGACAACAATCCCAGCAATAATGGCTGATGTTTTTATCTTAAATTTTTCAAATTTCAGATTCATTTATTAGTATTCTGCTTTTTCTAAAATTATTATTGTCCCTGCCCGCAATCATTAATCCATAAGGTTTCGGGGATTTTTCCATGACACTGGTCATTTAAATTACCATTCCCATCTCTGATGCCATAATAGGGATAATCGCTGTCTGAAGAAGAACAAGGCGCACAGACCATTATAGAGCTGCTTCCCGTATCTTCCCAGCCATTATGGAAAACCCCGGTATAATAATCAGTTCCCCTTATCATTCCTTGAGCATTTGGGTCAACGCACCAGGATTCGCTGTTCAGGCGTCCTTGGGCAGCGGGGTCGCCACCTGGCACTGCATTCCAGAGCATATTATTAGGCGGGATAGCATCAGTAGGGTCTCCGTCAGGCACCCCATTGCCATCAACATAACCATCGTTGGGGTTGGTATCTTCTTTGTCGGTGTTATTTACCGCCGGGTCGGTTTCGCCGCAGGTATCTGTTCCAATAAAGTAAGTTTCTGAATTGGGACCTCCCCCAGTGTAAACAAGAAGCATTCTATTATCATTGAGAGTGCTAATAACTCCAAAATCGCAGTC
>Ga0172363_10005337_pt1 | contig 10390 bp, 11 predicted proteins | sample LakKivs2_kivu2a2_FD_114541 | JGI IMG/M metagenome (GOLD analysis project Ga0172363, IMG submission 114541) | Sediment microbial communities from Lake Kivu, Rwanda - Sediment s2_kivu2a2 | ecosystem: Environmental > Aquatic > Freshwater > Lake > Sediment | place: Rwanda: Western Province, Lake... | reverse complement strand
CTGTAACAATTCTACCAACTTCATAAGCAGAAAGATCGCTTCCAGCCGAAGCTGTTAATGTTACTGAACCAGTTGCCCAAGTAAATGTTCTAGCTGTAATAGCAGAACGTATTGCACCCGTGATGATTGTTTGGGTTTGTCCTGCACCTTTTAGTGTAATACCTTTCCAAAGATCAACGTTTTCATTAAAAGTACCAGCTTCAACTTCAACAGTGTCACCAATTTGTGCCATTTGAATAGCTTGTTGAATTGTTACTGCATCTCCAGATCCGTCTTTTTTTACATATAATGTAGCCATATTAGTTTCCTTTTTTATTAACCGGCCCGGATAGGACCGTAGAGTAAAGAAGAGGGATACCAAAGGACATCCCTCTCCTAATTATTTAACAATTAGCGAACATCTTTAAGGTATTTAACCTTAATGATATCACCAATTTCAAGGGCTTCAGCTTCACTTGGAAGTATTGACCCCATGAAAGTAAGGCGTGATTTTCCACCGACAACGCTGACAGAATAATCTTCGCCTTCAAACATCATTAGTCGTCCGTTAGAGACAACCATTGACGCAGCGAACCCTTTATATCCGAGTTCCATATAACCAGCAGAAATCATTCCAGCATCAACAACGAATTGTTCATACATAAAACGATCACCAAGGTCATTAGCAGCATTTGCAATTTGCGAAGCTACAGTAGTAGCAAAGTTTGCATCACCACCAAGAGCATCTGCTAGTTCTTTAAGAGTATCAAGAACAGCAGGTGCGCTTGCAACAAGATCAGCAACCTTTTGATCGGTGTAATCTTTTGACTCTTGGAATTTGGTATCAATTTTACTATCAAGAACAAGGTCTTGAGCAGCACGAGCAGCTTCTTCTGCATCAAGTTCAGACTGAAGAGATGCTTCAGCAGCTAGAGCGCGTACTTCTTCTGCATCAATTGCAGATTGAAGTGCAACGTCAGCAGCTTCACGAGCTGCCGCTTCCAACGCAACGGCGTCTGTTATTTCCTGAAATACCTGTCCAGCGTTCATTACGTCAGTAGCAAATACAGCCGGAGCTGCATCTGAAATAACAAACCCACCCATGTTTAGTCCACCCGTCATTTGACGAGAACCATCATGTTTAAAGAAAGTAAGATCTTCAGCTTCACGAGCAGCTTGTTCAGCAGAAATAGCAGCTTCACGTGCAGATGCTTCAGCAGCATCTCCAGCAATACGAGCAGCCTGTTCCGCTGAATCAGCAGCAGCACGAGCAGCGGCTTCTGAGCTAATAGAAGCACTAAGAGCAGCTTCAGCTGCCATTGCACGTGCTTCTTCAGCATTAACATCGGCAACTCGATCAAGGATTTCTTCATCTAAATCACTACGAATATCTTGCGCATAACCATCAAGATCAGTTATATCCGAAGTAACTGAAGAAATTTGTTGATCTACATAAGTTTTAGTAGTAGGATCTGTTTCAAGAACGTCTAGACGAGCGTCAAGAGCAACTTCAGCAGCAGTTGCACGAGCAATTTCAGCGGCTAAATCGTCAGTTAAAACAACATCAGCAGCAGCACGAATAGTAGCTTCAGCTGAATCAGCAGCTTCACGTGCTGCAACTTCAGCAGCAAGTGCAGCATCATTCGAAAGAACATATGAAGCAAAGACATTGTCGTTTTCAATGTCAACACTGTTAATCAAAGCAACGATTTCAGCAAAACTGTCTTTGTCAGCGTCGGAAGCAAGAAGAATCGCGTCAATACGACTCTTTTCAACATCGATATTAGACTGGAGAACGCCTTCAGCGGCCATTGCACGAGTTTCCTCAGCATCAATGTTCGATTGAAGAGTTGTCTCAGCAGCCATTGCACGGGTTTCTTCAGAATCAATATTTGATTGAAGAACACCTTCAGCAGCTAGAGCGCGGGCTTCTTCTGCATCGATATCACTTTGAAGGGCAGCGTCACCAGCAATACGTGCAGCTTCTTCAATTGCAACGATACTATCAGCGTGATCTTTTGCGTCTTTTTCAGCTTTAGCAACAGAACCTTCGACAGTATCTGCACCCTCAAGAACATCTAAACGTTCATCAAGAGCAATGTCTGCAGCTTCACGAGCGGCAGTTTCCGCAGCAAGAGATGTCTCAGCGTCGCTGATATCAGAATTAATTCCCGAAACAGCAGCGTCTAGTTGACTTTTGTTAACGGCATCATTTTCAGAAACACCGTCTGCAAGTCCAACAATTTTATATTTTACTGTTACACCAACTCCACCTTCTGGGGTGAAAGCTGTAGAGTCGGTTTTACTATAATCCAAAGTACCAATTTTAACAGCAGCAGCAAAATTAGAAACCATTCCACCGGGTTGTTTTGGAACCGCCCAAAAAATACGTACGCCAAAAGGACCAGTTATATAACCAATCCCAGCACTAAGTGGACCATTCGGGGGGTTATTTTGGAAGCCCGAAAGCGAGCCATCATCCGACCCTTCCCAAAAATCTCCACCATATTGAAAAATATTGGTTGGATCATTTAATACAAAATTAATCCGCCAAGCAGAGGTGCCCTCCTGTCCGGGGGGTTGGTAAACATTGTAACTTGAAACAATACCTCCGCCGCTTTCGGACGAAAGTTTTTCCATGTTGAGATTACCTTCCATGCTGCGACTTCCGTCGAGTTTAAGGAAAGTAAGATCTTCGGCAGCACGAGCAGCGGCTTCTGCTACTTCAGCAGCAGTTGCACGAGCAATTTCAGCGTCTAGTTGACTTTTGTTAACGGCATCATTTGCATCAACGCCATCGGCAACATTAACAATTTTATTGTTAACTCCAAGTTCCGAGTGAGGGAAAAACTGAAGAGGCTCAGATCTAAAGACACCCAATTTTATCGCAGCGTTAGGATTAAACCCAAATCCACTGTCAACTGCATAAAAATCATACATTCCTTCAACTAATTGGGTCCAGTTGAATACGAATGAATTCCCCATACTGGGTGCATAAAAAGTATTTTCAGTACCAGTGAGAGTTGTACCAATAGGCACTATAAGTAAACTCTTCGCCATGTCACCAAACTGATAATAATCAGAATCGATGAATAGAGTTAGAGTATCCCCATTGAATACACTAGCTTCTACTGGACTGGAAACGCCCGCCATACTTAAGTCGCCGACCATACCACGACTACCGTCGAGCGGTAGTAATAGATTGTCAGAAGCAATACGAGCATTTGTTTCTACTAAAATAGCAGCATCACGTGCAGCTTGTTCAGCGGAAACAGCAGCAATACGAGCAGCAGTTTCAGTAGCTAGATCTTCCGAAAGAGCTTCATCACCTGCTTCTCTTGCGAGCATTTCTACTTCAAGAGAGTCATCTACGTATTTTTTACGAGAAAGATCTTCATCAGCAACAGGATCAGATGAAACCTGTGGCATTTGAAGCATGACGAGTTTATCGCCACTAGATAATTTAAAAAGTTCAGTTGCTTCTCCTTGAGAATTGAGAGCTTTGAACGAATCTTCGTTTAAGAAAAGTACTTTGGTCCCGTCGATAACCTGGGACTTAATAAACTTCTTTTTGATTTGAATACTCATAATTTAATCTCCTTTTATGAGTTTAGAACGCACGAATCCCTGAATAGAAACTGTTTCTACTCAAGGAAATGTGAAATTGTTGTTGATAGTTGTTATTGGTAGTCGTAGACAATACGAATTTTATCGTCTATTTCTATGATAAAGTCTAACTCTAGACCATCCCATAGAAACTCGTTTCCAAAAACGATAAAATCTTCACCAAAGAAAAGAGGACCACCACCGTTTTTTAAGTCGGCTTGTAAAGATTGGGGATTGATTGGTGTGTTGTCAAGAATAATTTTTTTATTCTGTATATGTTCTGTTGTTACTATAACATATTGGATTTTTCTAGATGTTGCTTCTTTCAGATACTGCGGGTGGGGGTCGGCGTCGGCTAAGTGGTCTAATAAAGCGGTTTCACTGTTAGATAATAAAACTTCTCTCCCAGTGTCATCCTTAGCGTAAACATATCCATCTTGTTTAGCATAAATAGCAATTTTACCTAGTTCGGGTGTTTCGGCTTCATTTTGATTTTCATATAAAACTATTGTACTCATTATTTTATCTCCAAAACAGCTTCACCGTCAATAGTCATGACAATTCCAGGATCGATTTGTACAAATCCCAAAATAATAACTGTCCCCTGTGTTAAGGTTAAATCCTTAGTAACATAAAATTCCGTAAATGTAGCGGTAATTACTGGGTCGGGCACGTCCTTAAAAACAATTTCGGTTGTTATTGGATCATAGGCAAATATAAACATTATGAAACCACTAGGGATTCTATTTCTTTTTTATCACTATCAATATAATTGATTGTAACAGTTGCCACAATTGAACCTGACGGTCCACCATTTCTATAAGTATAAATTGAAGTAGTTGCTGTATGTTGTCCGCTAAAGTAATCAAATTTTTCTTTAACAATTCCAGAGCTAACCTTTAAAGAATTGTCACTAGCCACATCTACTGTTGTTATTCCATCACCAATCTTAACTGAATCAGTTTGGTGATCAACTGAAACCTCGAAACTTCCCGCTACCACAGTAGCTTCCGTGTTTACACGTAAAGAACCACTCTCATCATCAAAAGCGTGTCTAAGAACCTGAGATGAATCTAATTTAGAAGCTGCTGGCCTACTCATAAATTATTAACCTCACTGTGGTAATACTTGTTGTGCTGTTACTGGCATATTTTCAAATGGAGCTGATGGTGTAGGTATTGATGGTACTTGTGTAGATTGTCCTTGGAAATTCAAAGTTTCACCGCTAGCAACATTGCCCCCTTGTACACCTAACATTTTCTCCATAGGTGACCCTTGAATTGATTCGTTGGATGGCATTTCTTGACCAGGCATTGGTCCCTGTTGCATACCCAATGGAGGTAACGGTTGCTCACCAACAAGTTGTAGTAGTGCGGGATCTGTTTCCCTCAATGAATTCAAATGTTTTTCAATATGATCTAAAACAGTTTTAACTAGTTCAGGGTCTCTTCTTAAATCGGGATCAGAAAGAACAGCTTTGTGTTCATTAATATGAAGACGATGCTTGTCTAGCGGAGACACTAAAACTTCTTTACCCTCAAGCATTTGTTCGTTTTCCGATTTAATTAATAACATTTCATTCATCTCACCTTCAAACATTGTTTCAATTTTTCCAGTATTAATGACTTGGAAATATTGTTCAGGTGATTTAATTAAATTCATTTGTAACATTTGCTCTGCCATTTGAACTCGCCCTGCAATCGTTCGTGATAAAGGATTTCCAACATCAACTACAACCCGATTGATTGAAGAAATCTGCTCACCAGTGAACTCTTTTAACAAAGGACGATTATTTTTTCCAACAAGAGCTATAACTTTAGGGGTTAATGCAAAATCTTTAAGTATTTGTATGATCGCGGTGCCAGTGTCTTCAATTAATTTCACGTAACTTTGCTGAAGACCAGAGATATATTGAAGAGACATTGACTGAACTAGAGCCAAAGCGGTTCCAGATTTTAACGACGCTTCTGGGTTTCCACGAGTTACACTATTAACACCGGAAATTGTTTCTGCTGATTGCACTAAAACATTCAAAAAATTAAACACTTCCGATGGAGTCTGTGTTAACTGTAGAGGTTCAGGCTTTGCATTCCCTTCGACGATATTCATACCACCAGCCAGACTACTAATTGACACATCGGCTCCTCTGGGTACGAATAAATTTTGAACACCAAAGGCATTTTGATTAGTCATTATAGTGCTGTATAATGAATTAATCCCCTCTTGAATTGGAAAAATATCAAACATTGATGTGTAACCGTAAGGAGTGCCTAAAATTTCACTCGGAACAATACGGAAAACAGGTAGAACTCGGTAGGGCATTTTAGTGTCTAATAAAACAATGTCGGAATCAACGAAAAGCATGTATCTGCCATCAGGTAATGCTTCTGTTCTTTTATGAAAAAACTCATAAACAGGAATATCGTCAGTATCGTCGTTACTAAATACAGCGAGACGGTAAACTCCGCTTTGATTTTTTGATTTAACACCCCTTAACTTATCAGCTAATTCAGGATATTTAGCAATTAGATTATATCTATTTTGAAAGGAACGTACCAAGATCCATTCATTATTCCAGGTTTCTTTTGTTCCATCAACTACAACATCAAATGGTGATAAATTAGTAAATTCTAATTCACCCTCATAAGTAAATTCTCCCGTGTCGGGATCAACATCGTAAGCTTCACCCGCCGTTGCGTTCCATTCTAGTTTAACGTAACCGGCACCCAATACAATAGCCATTTCCGCTGCTTTTTTTAGGCAATGTTCGAGATGTTTTTCACGCATGTAATAATCTAAAATACCATTTGCAACGTATGTTTGTGCTAAAGATTTATAATCAGTATTGACAGCCCGCGCTTCCATAATAGGTCTATTAGCGGTAATCATCGTGTACATATGTTGGGCGATATTTCTAAAATGATTAACTTGTAATTGAACGAGTTCACCTTGTTCACCGGTAAATTGAATAGAATGACCGTATCCTAGATCTGCGCCCCAAGCACCATGATAAGCTCTCCACATGCGGATCATTTTATCGAGGTATGCGTTTGCTCTAAGTAAATTAAAAAAACTTTCACCCTTACCTAATAAGATACTTGCACAATCTTCAGCCTTTTTAGCAGCAAAGTACTGATCGTCGCTTTGGTTTTTATCAACGGTAGTATTAGGTGTATCCATTTTATAACCTCTTGGTTTCTATTATAGTTGTTATTTTTTCCTACCGATGTTGAAAATAGCCTTATATACATCATTTGACGTTTGACCGTAGAACTTGTTGGGATTTTGAACGTGTACGTCTCTTAAATTCAAATTATAGTGGGCTGGGTATGGATTTTTAGTGTAAGCAATTGATCTTACTAAGTATTTTACAGCATCGACGGCGTCATAATGACCATTGTCTGGGGAGCGAGCAAAAGTTGATTTTTTATCTGAACTCTTCCATTTACAATTTCTTATGTGCCTAATCAATGTTTTACATTTAGGATTTATGATTAGTTTTTTTGATGCAATCATTACTCTTAAATTATTTAAAGCAGACTCATTATCGTCTTTTTTAGTGGGTAAAAAGTAAATATTACCGTTAGAAATGCGAGAAATTTCTTGCGTAACAATATAATTAATATCACTTACACGTAGGTATGTGGGTTTTACTTCGGCACTTAAAGGATCTGTCCACAATTCGGCTTCTTTTTTTATAATTTTATCAGTTAAATCGGGTAATTGTATTTCTTTTCCAGACAAAACTATCTCATCTTCCACAATAACTTTGTCTGCCCTAAAATCATAATAAGCAAAAAGTAAAACAGTTAAATCTTTGTAACCTAAGTCCATCGAAACATATGTATCGTAAAATGGCGGCTTCGGCCATTCCTTAACTATTTCTTTTTCTAGGTCTTCTGTGAATTCCGGGAATAAAACATTTTCTTCTTCGCGAATAACTTCACAAAGATACTCTCTCCTAAACTGTGGAGAATTAATTCCACCCATTTCTTTTATTATTCTTTGTACTTGGGTGTTTTCTAGTAATGGATTATCGAATATAGTTTTTTTAGTGAGTGTATTGTTTAATTCGGCTTGTTCTATAAACCCATAAAAATCATGATCGGGATCAGTGGGAGGGGTGGAGGCCAGGACGATTTTACCACCTGTGTGTGTAAGCGTGGGTAACAAAACGGATTTAACGATGTGAGTTAAATTATCACAAAATCCGGCCTCGTCCACTAAAACAAGATCAGATTTTTGACCCCGTAAACGTTCGTAGTGTTTGTTATCACTACCGGCTAATTGAATAGAACTTCCGTTGGAAAAGTGATATGTAAACTTACTTTCGATATATGTAGGCTTTAAATGTTCTGGGCAGTCTTCCAAGAGCATTTTAAAAATCGGATCAAAAATACTTTGTGCATGTAGTTTAGTGTCTGTTAATAACTTAACAATAGAATTGGACTTGCGGAGACACTGCTCTAACGCTAAAATAGCCAACTCTACACTTTTACCACTTTGACGAGCGAGTAACCAAACCATGGTTGAGTTATCTTCTGCTCTGTAAAAAACATCTCGCATGTCCTTTTGGACAGCGTGACACTTCCAAGAAAGTTCTCCGCGACTCCATAGTTCGGCAATCGCGTCTCTTTTGCTTATTTTTGATTTACTGGATTGATTCATTTTCTAACATTTTTAGAAGATCATCGTTGTTCATTTTTTGCATTTGAACGGTAATGGATTTATTTGCACCTTTTGCGGATAAAATCTTGGTGAAAATTTCCACTCTTTTTGCTTCTTCTAATGTTAGTTCTCTCTCTAAAGAGATTTCATTTAACCTTGCTAATTGAACCTTAGCAATCATTTCTTCATTACTAGAAGCTTCAACTTCTGGTAAATTAAATGTCTTTTTTTCTTCATCTAATAAAGGTGTTGACTTCTCAAGAATATCTTTAAGATTAATATTTTCTTGTTCAAGAAGTTTAACTTTTTTGGTTAAAGATAGAATAGTTTTATACTGAGCATCAGCATACTTTTGTAAGGATGCCATGTCCTTAAACTGTTCTAACATCTTATCCATTTGATCGGACATTAGATTTTACTCACCGTTCTAACCTGCTGGGCTAGCTTTACCGTTGAAACATGAGAGCGAAGTTCTTCTAATTCTTTCTTTGTTGTTTCTAGACTTAAATTTAATTCTCTAGCTTGGCGACGAATTTCTTTTAAATCTTCATTTTCGCTTCTATACTCCAAATAACCAAGTAGTGTAGATAGAATAGCGACAATAAATGAATCTTGAAAAGAAACACCAGTAGATAGTAGTTTCACAAAAAACAATGTGAATAATACTAAAACGATATTTTTGATAACGTTAGCTTTTTTCATAGTCATCTTTCTTAGGATCTTTGTTGACGTACCCACTTAATATAATCACCTTAATGAGGCTGTTGGTTTTGTCTCGATTAATCCTATTTATAGTTGTTAAGATATAACAACTTTTAATATGAGTAATATAAAGACAGAAAATGGGTACTATATTTGGTCAAAAAGTGATGCTCTTTGGATTAATAATTGGTTCAAAACTACAGAGTTCACATGTCAGTGTAAGAATAAAGATTGTGTTGAACAGAAGATTTCTGTAGATTTAATCGAAAGATTAACCAGAATACGTGAATATGTTAATAGTCCAATGCGAGTGACATCGGGGTACAGATGCACAAAAAGACAGGAAGAAATTAGAAATTCTGGTACATCCACAGTGGCTGCTAAAAAAAGTACACATGAACTTGGACACGCCGCTGATATATCTGTTTCTAGATTAACTCCAGGCGAACTACTAAAAATAGCGGAACTAGAATTCAAATCCATTGGAACTGCTAATAATTTCTTACACGTCGATATTAGAGACGATAAAGTTCGTCGTTGGAAGTATTAATCGGGACAAACATACCTTAAATTATTAATGACTTGAGCATTTAACTCGTGTTGTTCTAAAGGGTATAAGACAGGGTTCATGTAGTTATTAATATATCGCTCATCAACATGACCCAAGCTCAAAAGACAATGCGTTAATTCATGGAACATTAGTTGTCTACGATCATTTAAGGTGGATAAGTACCAATTAACAGGGTCTATTTCTATTACAGATCTTTTGTAGGATCTAGTGCAGGTGCCTATTACAACACCGCCTTTCAAATTAAACCGAATAATAGTTTTTGTCGGTAGTTCTTTTTTTGGGCATATGTCATTATATAAGCCTAAAAATTCTTCGTAGTAGGGATATAATTCAGGGTCGATTTCTCTTAAGGGTATGTTGACATATGTAAAAAACAACCCAACGAAGAACAATAAGAACCAAGTACGCTTATTCACCAATTACACCCCTAACGCGTTGTCTAAGTCTTTTCATATTCTCATGAGACCGCTTAACATTGCAGCTACCACAAACTGAACCGTTCCACAACTTGCCCGATTCATCTGCAAATTTTTTGTTTCTATTATCAGGGAACTTTCCCACCATAGTGCGAATCTTCATTTCCCCACAAAGCTTACATACTCTTTTATCCGATTCCATAGCTACTTCACTTTCTTATACATAGGCTTTGATGTTTTGAAAGGTGGAAATGAGTAGTACACCATAGAATAAAAGGGGACAAACACCAATCCAACATCTTCTTCGTGTGCTTTAATATACTCAGCATGATCTTTCACAATACGTGGATTATTTAATTTTTGATAACTATTAGTTAAAGGTCTGTGTATTTTCCTAATTTTACTGTTCATATGGATTAACCTCACCAGCTTTAAAATCACAAATAGT
>Ga0172363_10005336_pt1 | contig 10392 bp, 11 predicted proteins | sample LakKivs2_kivu2a2_FD_114541 | JGI IMG/M metagenome (GOLD analysis project Ga0172363, IMG submission 114541) | Sediment microbial communities from Lake Kivu, Rwanda - Sediment s2_kivu2a2 | ecosystem: Environmental > Aquatic > Freshwater > Lake > Sediment | place: Rwanda: Western Province, Lake... | reverse complement strand
GCCTCTTTTATCTGATTGGAAATCCCAAGGAGAAACCAAAACAATGTCTCCACCTCTTATCCACACTCGTCTCTTCAACTTGCCTCGAATTCTACACAGTCGCTCTTTACCGTCTTGACATTTCACCAAGATTCTATCAAAGCCCAGCATTTTAACAGCCATACCTAGTACGTCATTTGCGCTTGGCAACATCATGTTTTCTAAGTCTTCTTCGTTGATGACTTTCCTTTTACCCAATTTTCCACCCCCAGACAACACAAATACATGCATTAGTCAGAACAATCGGAGAAAAAGTAAAACAATTTTTTGCTAGACTCTTTCTCTAGAGAATCCCAACCGCCACAAGGTAGTACGCCACCGAGTATATTAGTCTAGTGTACGTAGACTATCAAAAAATATCATTGTATCAAACTGAAGAGAGAACCTGTATACAAAGGGTTAATAGGAAGACCGATGTGCATTAGGTTAGGCAGTTAGTGTTTTCCGAAGAAGGTATGCGGCTACAAACGTCTTACTTTTGAGGACAAGTCTAGCTAGAACTTAATCGAGGTGATAAAATGTCGTGTGGATTCGGAAGAAGCGGATCAAGATTCAACTTGAAGAAACCTGTTGAACTCGACAAGGAATACGAGGCTGAAATTCAGGATATGAGCAGAAGAGGCGACGGAATCGCAAAGATTGAAGGCTTTATAATATTTGTGCCAAACACAAAACAAGGAGAACACGTGAAGTTCAAAATAACCAATGTTGGAAACAGGTTCGCTGTTGGAGAACTACTGCAAGCTTAATCTTGAAACGTCAGGAACGTGAAGCTGGAGAGGGCTTCAGAGAACTAAAAATTCGTTAACAAACTTTGCCTTCTCTAGTTGCATTTCTGTGGGAAATTGCTTCTCTGTCTATTCTTTGGATAAGCTCCATTACTTTTTTACCTTTCCTTTTAAGTTCTGATTCCGAGATGGTGTTTTTCATCGGACAAAGGTCATCCATCACTATTCCTTCTTGTTCACTGTAAATTACTGGGTAGATTCGACATCCTAAAGGTCTATGCCTATAAATTTTGCAACGACATTTTTCAACATTGTAGAAGACGCAAAACCCACGGCGATTTTTAAGTCTAATAAAACCATGCCTGTCATAACGCATGAACTTCTGTCTATCATAACCCACTCTTTCCAAACGTTCAACGTCTGCACTAGAAAGCAGCATTTCAGTCTTTTCACAGCATAATCCACAATGGGAACAATGCATGAGCAATTCTACGCTAACATCCTTTTATTAGTCTTTATCGATTTCTTCCTCGTTTAAACGCTGGTTACGGTAAGAAATACTTAACAAAGTATAGACCTCTCACTCCAAGGGCTGGTGTCTTGGTTGCACACCACCCAAAGTGGAGAAATCTCCTGTAACACCTTCTTTTTCTATGTGCATGCTACTTATTTGGTACCGCGAAGAAAACTACACCTCCAAATTGGCTGATTCGCTTGCCTGCTGTCGTTTCCGCTTTGACTATTCTTGTTTTCACTTTTCTATTCTTTGAAATCTGCAATAACCTATGGATTCTGTTTTTGTCCTCAGATTCAGCAAGATACTTATCTGTGAGCAAAAGACATTTAATTCTAGAGTCATCGTTCCTCTCTCGATCATAGACCATTTCTTCGATTTCCTTGAGCGAAAACAGAACAACCAAGTTACTGCCGATGCTGTATAGATGCTTCTCAAACGCATTGAAAATGTGATCAGCTTCTCCCGAAGTTGTCTCTGCGATTAGTTTGCGGAATTCTTTGGTTTTCGCTAGTTGAGCCACTTTGGCAGGCTGGTCTGCGGAGCCCACCAACTTGGCGAACGTTGCCCTATTCGGATTGCTCGATTGAACCAGATAGTTGTGATGTTTTCGAACGTGACCCAGAAAGTCCTCAGCATAAGTGGTTTTTATTGGAGCTACGACTACAATGCTTTTTACTCCCTCCCTGAGCATTGGTTTCAACGCCTCAATCACGGATTCGTGAAAATTGTATAAAAGTCTCTCATCTGTTCTTTTTCCTCCAAGCTTCAACGTAATCTGCAGTTTAACGACATAACTGAATATGTGCCATAGAACCGCACTGGCATTTTCAAAGCCTACGAGGAGTGCTACAGGGTAGCCGCGTTTATAGCCTTGTTTCCGCTTCACCTTCGTCACCTTGTCTATTGCCCTTACGTTATTCCATTGCAGAGCCCTTTATAGGATAGCTGGTCCTACATACGATAATAAAAAATATCATTATGGTGTCGGGAAGGAGTTCTAACCTAAGACACTTATAGAAATGCCTCCCGCAAACCTCCTTTTTTTGCTTATCTCAGAAGTCTATGAAAGTGCCGAGGGCCGGGTTTGAACCGGCGACAACCCGGTCTTCAGCCGGGCGCTCTCCCAGGCTGAGCTACCTCGGCAAACAGCAAGCCACTTCAAAAGAAAGGTGAATGTGCTTTTAAGTTTTCTGAATTGGTTATCGGAAAAGAAAGGGTGCAAGTTTCCTCACCTTTTCAGGGGAGAAGGGAGAAAGAAGAATTTTAATCTTCCGAGCTTGCACCCGAAGTTTAATCGAAATAAGTTGTAGAAAAAGCTTATGGAACATTGTTTCATGAATTCAGATTCAGAATCACAATTTAGGATACGTCAAAAAAGGAAGCATTCCTTAAGAATCTAGAAATGACTGTGATGATATTGAGAGGACTGAACCATGAAAAGAAAAAGCGCAATAATATCGGTTGAACTGGTTGACGAGAGCATCGAAGAAACCAACGACAAAATCAAACAGGAATTGCTTGACTGGTTCCGAGAAGATTCAACTTCAATTCCTTGGGTCAAGAGCGTAAAAAGCATAACTGTGAAAGACCCGTAAACATCAAAGTGACAGGCAGTGAACCAAAAAATAACCAACAAAAGCAAAAACTAGAAAACACAAAACTGCTAAAACCTTGTCAATTTTCTTCCACCGCTTAAAGTTCACATCATTTTCTAAACTATCCAAGCTAATTCACCTAGCACTTATTTTTTCAAAAGTTTTGGGGAAAGGTTTTATGAAGAGAAAGTAAGTATTTCAAATTCTACCGCAACGTTCATGAGAGTAAAGAAAGAATTTCAAAGATGAAACAGGGCTCGTAGTCTAGTTGGTTAGGACGTCGCCCTCACGCGGCGAAGATCCCCGGTTCGAATCCGGGCGGGCCCATTTTTCATAGATGTTTTCCTTTGGAAAAAGTGATAAGAATCGAAGCAGAAGAATATAGTGAGTGAAGATTGTATGAGTAAGAAAACTACATTGTTGATGGCTTTGATTTTTGTTCTTCTCACAGGTATGTTAGGCATAGTGTTTAGGGTTGAGATGGTGAAGGCAGGTGGAACCATTTACATCAAGGCTGACGGAAGCATAGACCCATCGACAGCTAACATCACTACTCTTAACAATGTAATTTACACGTTTACTGACAACATTAATGATTCGATTGTAGTCGAGAGAAGTAACATAATAATTGACGGAGGCGGACATGTTCTTCAAGGTTCTGGATCGGGAAAAGGCTTCAAGATCTGTAATATAAGCAATGTGACAATTAAAAACTTGAGCGTTAAAGGCTTCGGCTATGGCGTCTACTTTAATTCAACTTCATTCAACAGTATTTTCGGAAATAACATATCCAGCAACAACTATGGAGTTTGGCTTGAATTCTCTTTCAACAATATTATCTCGGGAAATAACATGACAAACAACGAAAGGCTTGGCATTAGACTTTACCATTGCTTTGACAATGTTCTGTATGAAAATAATATATCCAACAACATGTATCAGGGTGTTCAGCTTCATCTGTCTTCTAACACTACTTTATTGGGAAATGCGATGAATGGTAACAGATACAACGTTGATGTTTGGGGTTCCGAGTTGAGCCATTACATGCATTCGTTTGATGTGTCAAACCTTGTGGATGGGAAACATGTATACTATATTTTGAACCAGAAAAGCCTCTTGATAGATTCTTCAATAGGTGAGGTTGGCTATTTTGCTCTCGTAAACTGTAGCGATATGACTGTTAGAGATTTAACCTTTACAAACAGTGGACAGGGGCTTTTGTTCGCGTACACGAATAATTCAAAAATAGTTGACAGCATTATGACTAACAACGATTATGGCATATGGTTTGAATCGTCTTTTAATAACACTGTGACTGGAAACTGTGTTTTGGGAAATTATTATGGAGTTTGGCTTGATTTTTCTCCTGATAACAGTGTGGCTGGAAACAATGTAACAGACAATCAGTGTGGTGTCTGGGTTCGGTCTTCGTATAATAACACTTTGTTTGAAAATTATGTGGCGCGTAACAAGTATGGCGTTTGGCTTGATTCGTCTTTTTGCAACTTTTTAATAGCTAATTACATGATGGACAATTTGTACGGTGCGTGGTTTTGTGCGTCTTCAAATAATGTTCTCTCTAGAAACAATGTGATGGATAACACGTGTGGTTTTCAGCTTGGGCTTGAGTCGTCTTATAATAATACTTTCTCTGAAAACAACATAGTGAACAATGAGAAGGGTGTGTCGCTGCGCTATTCTTCAGGTAACAGGTTTTATCATAACAATTTTCTTAACAACACTGTGCAGGCATATAGTTTTCCAGGTGATTGGAGTAATGTGTGGGATGATGGTTGTTTTTTGGGTGGAAATTATTGGGGTGACTATGCTGGTGTTGATTCAGATGATGATGGGATAGGTGATGTGCCGTATGTGATAGAGGGGGTCAATCAAGATAATTGTCCGTTAATGGGGATGTTTTACAGTTTTGACATTTCGGTGGGCTGTTGGGTCAATGTTATTTCCAACTCTACCATAGAGGAGTTTCAGTATTTTGGGTCTAATGCCACGATTAGGATGGTTGTTTCTAACATGACTGTGAATCAAACTTGTGGTTTTTGCAGAATATTGATTCCTCATGACGCTTTGCCATCTTCATATAATATTACAATTAACAATAATCCAGTGTCATATGATACTGTGTACGAGAATGATACTTTGAGTATACTTTACTTTGGTTATGAGCATTCAACGGTTGAAATAGTGATAACGATTTCAGAGTTTCAGTCGTCTCTTATTCTGCTATTGTTGATGGTGGCGACGCTTCTAGCGGTTGTGATTTGCAGAAAGTGAAAGTAGTCGAGGATTTGTTGTTTAATTTTTATGTCAATATTTGTTTGTGTCTTGTTGTTGAACATATACGCAAAAAGGTTTATTAAATATCAATATTTGCTATAATTATAGTGGGTGCTGAAACAAATGCAGAAAAGCCTAAGTTCATTGAAAGTAGAGGACGGAAATTACTTTTTCAAAGAAGGTCAAGTTAGTTTCAGGTGCAATGGGTGTAGTGGAGCGTTTCAGAAGCCGATTTTGGCAACTGTTTCTTCGCAGGGTTCTGTTCAGACGTATTATGCTTGTCCACGTTGTCTTTCAAAAATAAGTGATGTGAAACAGCGTGAAAGTGAGGGAAGTAAAGAAACTTCGGTTTCTTTGGAGAAAGTTAGGAAGGTGGCTGTGGCGAAAAGTGAGGAGGATGTGAAGTGTACGCATTTCTTGGGGTATTTGAAGAAGCGTCCGAAGGATGCGCCGTTTCCTGATGAGTGCTTAACGTGCGATAAAATGATTGAGTGTCTTGCTTATTAAAGAATAAATACTTTCTAAGCCTCTATCACGTTCAGTGATTGTTTAGTGCTTCCGCTTAAAGACGTAAATAAGTCCTTTACTACTCCTCATGTTAACCGTTTGATTATAATTGTAAACGTAGTTATTTTTACAGTGTTTTGGCTTTCAAGTCAGAGTATTTTGTTTGACCAGAAATTCGCAGATAATATGATGGGTACAAGGGAAACGTCAGGCTTGTTTGTGATGATACCCTATGAGATTATTCATGGGCAACGGTTGTTTACTCTTTTTACTTCGATGTTTATGCATGCAAGTTGGCTTCATTTGTTTGGGAATATGATTTATCTTTACGTTTTTGGTGATAATATCGAGGATATTTTTGGTCATGTTGGTTACTTGGTCTTCTACCTTGTCTCTGGGTTGGCAGCGACGTTTGCGCAAATTGTGGGTACGCTTTTTGCACCTTTCATAGGTGATTTGATTGGTATGCCTTTGAGTTCGGATTTGACTATAGGTGTTGTTGGTGCTTCTGGGGCGATATCGGGGGTTTTAGGTGCTTATATTGTGCTTTTTCCTAAAACGAGGATTATATCGTTTGTTTTTTATGTTATATTGCCTGTGCCAGCGATTATTTTTCTAGGCGTCTGGTTTGTGTTGCAGTGGTTTTATGGGTTTTTTGACTTGTCGGGTGGGGTTGCTTATTGGGCGCATGTGGGTGGTTTTATTGCTGGAATGGTTTTGGCTTGGGCGTTTGGGTTGAAGAGGAAAAAGGCTCGAGCAGCACGTCTCCGCTTATAGTTGGATAGATTCTAGGGGTCTGTCCGTCATGAGTTCCTCATCTGGATAATCAGACTGGGACGGCATCATCATCCCCCGATATTAGAGCAGCATCCCCACTAATAGCTATTACGACACACCAAACGTCCTATGGCATATGAAAAAGAAACAAAACCATTCAGAAAACGCAAATAAACCTCATTTTCCATTATTCACAGCTGATGTTGAAGAGGTTTTGTCTACATTAAAACGAAAATCCTTTTTGGATGATTGCCCAATTATAAATGGGTTAAAATGTCACTCTTCACAAAAGACATCAGCAAAGTAGAATTCAATGATATAACCAATTTTGTTGACATTAGACTTAGAGAAGACCAGAGACTTGATTATAAGGAGGATTTTCCAACAGACTTAGCCAAAATTGTCATAGCGTTCGCCAACACTGATGGCGGAATAATCCTCATTGGCGTGAAGGCTAATAAAAACACAAATCATCCCGAGGCAATTCCTGGTATCCCACTTAACCCTGGGTTGGAAGAAAGAGTAATAAATATCACCATGAGCTGCATCAGACCGCCTATTTCTCCTGAAGTGAAAGTCTGTCCATATAGGTCGAACGCTAATTCAACACAGGACGATAGAGCTGTTGTCGTTATTCGAGTCTCCAAGAGCGATATCGCTCCGCATAGTGATTCTCATAGCAACGCAATTTGGATTAGAAATCACAGCAGGTGTGATCAGGCAAGCCTAGATGTCATAGAGAAATTGCTTGAGAGAAGAGACAAAGGGACTCTTCTTAGAGAGAGAATGGAACAAGAAGCAAATCAAATTGCAGCGAACGTGATTCCAGGATTTCCTCTAAGGGACGGACGCCTAAGGTATTATGATATAAGACTATCGCCTTTGTATCCATTAAATATCACATTCAATAAATCAACAGATGATTTCTTGAAGGGACAGATGGAATCAATTAGCGGTATCAATGAGACTTCTATCAAGCTCGGCGAAATCGATTTCATATCAAGGAATCAGACCACACATAAACCTAGACGTTTTTTCTCATTCAGTCGAAATGGTGTTCTTATCCATATCGAGCCTCTAGAAATGCCGACGCCAGATGAGGTCTACGCTGAGCGAGTTATCCAGATTTTAGCCAAGATGTTAAGAGCTTCAGTGAGAATCTATGAGCACTTCGGATATTTCGGAACATTGTCCGTTGAAGTTTCGCTCGAAGACATAAGAGGCATGAAACTCCTGAGTTTAATACCGAGAAGAGAAGTATACCCGTTCGACGACCAGCGCATGTGCCAAGAGGAGAACATAAAAACAAAAGGGTCTTACTCTTTGGACAAGATTAAAACGGATGAAACTGCAATTTTGGCTTCAGTCTACAATGATTTGCTTCGAGGCTTCCAAATTGCATTGGAAAATGCGACATTTACATGGCGACTCAACTATCTAATACTGCATCTCCCTTAGTAGAGCGCGTTGCCACTTCTTTAACCACAAACAAAACGGTTCGTGAGGCTTTTCACCTCACTGCCTACGTTCCGCAAATGCCGAACACCTCACACCGCATAACTGCAAAAAAGGAAATTTGGCTTTAGAAAAGAAGATAGTGCCAAAAAAATATTATACTCAATACACGTATGTTATTATGATGACTAAAATGCCTAGAAAAGGAACAAAAAAAGTCGAGTTTACTGCTACTAAGAAAGTTCCGAAGAAGGTCAAAGTTCAATTTTACGCTAAGAAAAAGAAGAAGAAGTAGAATTGTTCTTCTCTGAACCAAGAAAGCGGAAGACCAAGAGGCAGAAAAAGAGAGAAAAAGGTAGAAGAAGTTATCGAAAAGGTCAGGAATTTGAAAAGAAAGCTTATCCATTTTTGGCAAGAAAAGGATTTAAAGTCACAAAATCGCGAGTTCGTTCCAAAAAACGTGAAGAGTTTGATGGTTTAGCAACCGACAAACATGGTCGCACTCATGGTGTTGAAGTGAAAGCCACAAAACAAAAAGTGAGTGCAAAAGTTGTTAGAGGATTAAAGAAAAAAGTTGATAAGAGCAGACTACTACGTGGCGGAATTATTGTTTCAAAGAGTGGTTTCACTAAAGAAGCTGAAAAAGAAGCTAAGCATAGCGGTATCAAACTTATGAAATACAAGCAAAAAAGAAAGAAAAAGAGCGGCTGGTTTTTCTAAGAAGTGAGAAATTGCTCATGAACAAAAAAGGAATAGGTTGGGTTATTTTAGCCATTATTGTCATTGTTATAGTCATTTTGGGAATCATAGCGACCATTGCTTTCAACAGAATGAGAGAATCTGCTCAAAATTTTGATTTTTCCTCAGCATTAACTAACTACGGAATCTTTCTTATAATAGGAGTTATTATCGCTGTCATAGTTGTCGTGGTTGCAATAGTATTAATGAGAAGATAAGCCGATGCGATACAACCGCAAGACACAAGCTCATCCTGCTATTTGGGAAGGTCCAATGAAGAAATAGATTTTACATATCCATTTGACAGCAATACATCTTTCTCTTTGGTCTTCACTACATAATGGTCCGAACCCTTTGCTACAATGAAGCCTTCAACAAGTCCGTCATCAGTCATTATTTTTGCATACACACATGAACTAACGTTAAGAAGAATGCTTTGTCCCAATGCACATTGAAGAATAGCAACAGCCAAGGAATAGAGAACAACCGCCCATCCTACCAGTGGCATTGTCGGGTTATAATAAGAAAATGCTAATAATTCGACCAGCATTACGAACCAGCTCAACGCAATTCCAATATATTCCCATTTCATCGACATAAAACCACCCCTCTTGAATTTCACATATTCATCGAAGGTGAAGTCTCGACGGAAAACAAACACGTTAATGAACATCGGAGCAACGATAATGCTATATAAAAACAACACTAGAAAAAAGGAGCCCCAACCAGATATGATAGGCATCAAGAAGATAATAAATGAGAAAACATAGAATGCTTGCTGAAAAAAGCCAACCGCGTTGCTTCGAGAGAAGTCACCCGAAAAGCGACCCTTTGATGGCAATCCAGAAAAGTAAACAATTGCAGCGAAGAATGTACCAAATAAGACAATCAACGAGCCGAAACCAATTTTATTGATTACTAATTCTACCAATTCTTTGAAACCATAGGAACGAAACAGTTCATCGAGAAGTGTCAATTTTATCACCCGTTAATAGTGGCTGGGATGGCATCATCATCCCCCCAAAACTTAACAACCGCCCACACAAAAAAGGTTTTCTTTTTTCAGAATCCTAATCCCCTCTGAGTTATTGTCTTTTCAATTTTAGGTTCTGAGAATTAAGCCTCTACCTAGCACCAAGCCCCAATTCACTCTATATATAAGGGAGGGGATAGGCACTCAGAGAAGCTCAACCACACAAAACCCTCAACCACACGTTCAACCTATATATAAGGGGGGTCTAGACACCGCAGAGCACGCGCAGAACAAAAGCCTCGGGCGGGCATCGATCCCGCGACCTACAGCTTACAAGGCTATCGCTCTACCGAGCTGAGCTACCGAGGCACACACATAGCCAATACACAACAACAAAAATAAAAGCATTAGCACACAAAAACACACCCACAAACCCTTATAACAAACAAACACAATACTTATATCACCGAAAACCACTTCAGAAATATTTTAGCGAGTTAGTATACGCTATTAAACAGATGCACCTCCCCATCATCACGATCGGGAGCGAAGGGTGAAATGAGCACAAAAAGCTCACAATGACACCATGCACACACCAAAAAACCACAACACACCACAAAAGGTTCACCAAAAACGCCAAACAGACACCGCCAAAAAGGCCCGACATGCAACGCCGTCTGGAGAATGGCTCGGCTTGAGCGCTGAAGAAGGGCGCGGCCAACTGCGAAAAAGCCCCGGGTAAGCGCATGCAGCCTTAGAACCGGGGAT
>Ga0172363_10005332_pt1 | contig 10395 bp, 7 predicted proteins | sample LakKivs2_kivu2a2_FD_114541 | JGI IMG/M metagenome (GOLD analysis project Ga0172363, IMG submission 114541) | Sediment microbial communities from Lake Kivu, Rwanda - Sediment s2_kivu2a2 | ecosystem: Environmental > Aquatic > Freshwater > Lake > Sediment | place: Rwanda: Western Province, Lake... | reverse complement strand
TCTTCAAGCGAGGGGGAGGCTTTCCGCCGCCCGACAACCAGGTGCCCGACCCCTGGCTGCGCAAGACGTTCGAACTCAAGGCCAGGCCGGAGCGGGCCATGATCTACGTGGCTTCCGTGGGTTACCACGAAGTCTACGTCAATGGCAAGCGGATCGGCGACGCGGTCCTGTCGCCCGCGGTGACGAACCACCGCAAGCGGGCGCGCTACGTGACCTACGAGATCGGCGATCAGCTCCGTCAGGGCCGGAACGTCATCGGCCTGTGGCTCGGGGTCTCCTGGTCGATCTTCCCGCCGTATCGGACCGACGACCGGCCGCAGACGCCGATCGTCCTGGCGCAGGCCGACATCCGGCTCCCGGGCGGCGAGGCCGTGAAGGTCGCGACGGACGAGACTTGGCGCACACACCCCAGTCCCAACACGCTGATGGGCGTCTGGGACTTCATGCACTTCGGCGGCGAACGATACGACGCCAACAAGGAGATTGCCGCGTGGTGCGAGGCGGACTTCGACGACGCCGGTTGGAAGCCCGCGACGGTCTACTCGCCCAATCTGATGCTCTCGGCCGAGATGATCGAGCCGAACCGTAAGATCCAAGAGGTCAAGCCGGTGGCGGTCCAAGAGGCCAAACCCGGCGTGTACCGTGTCGATCTGGGCGTGAACGTCACCGGCTGGCTCGAGGCGGATGTCCGCGGCCAGCCGGGCGACGAGATCGAGTTCAAGTTCTCCGAGCGGCCCAATGCGGACATGACGAACCGGCTCCACAGCAAGTATGTCATCGGGCCCCAGGGCAAGGGCACGTTCCGGAACCGATTCAATTACTTCACCGGTCGCTGGGTGACGATCGAAGGGCTCAAGTACCCGCCGGCGCTGAGCGACATCCGGGTCCAGCTTGTGCGGACGGACTACGCCCGCGCGGCGGACTTCGAGTGCTCGAACGACCTGCTCAATCGAATCTACGACACGACGCTCTGGACCTTCGAGGACCTCAGCCTCGGGGGGTACCTCGTCGATTGCCCGCATCGCGAGCGGATGGGCTACGGCGGCGACGCCCACGCGACCACCGAGTGCGGCATGAACAACTACCGCCTCCCGGCGTTCTATACGAAGTGGAGCCAGGATTGGCGCGACGTCCAGGGCGGCAGCGCCGCCTGGGGCACCGCGGAGATGGCGGCGGTCAAGGACACCGTCGAGGCCGGCAACCTCCCGTACACCGCGCCCACCTACTGGGGCGGCGGCGGACCCGGCTGGAGCGGCTACTGCGTCACGCTGCCCTGGGAGATGTACGAACGCTACGGCGACACCCGCATCCTCGAAGAGAACTTCCCGACGATCCAGCGGTGGCTCGCCTTCCTGGAGACCAAGGCCCAGGCGGATATCCTGCGCCGCTGGGGCGGCGAGTGGGACTTCCTCGGCGACTGGCTCTGGCCCGGCGCCAAGGGCGTCAACGGCGACACCCGCGAGACCCTGTTCTTCAACAACTGCTACTGGATCTTCAACCTGCAAACCGCCGCACAGATCGCGGACGTGATCGGCAAGAGGGACGACGCGCAGAAGTACGGCACCCGCGCGGACGAGGTCCGCAAGGCGGTGCACCGCGAGTTCTTCATCCCGAGTGTCAACAGCTACGTCAACGGCTTCCAGGCGTATCTGGCGATCGCGCTGCTCGTAGACCTGCCGCCGCAGGACGTGCGTCCCGCGATCGAGAGACGCCTCGAAGAGGAGATCCTGATCCGGCGCAAGGGCCACATCCACGCGGGCATCACCGGCGGCGCGTTCCTCTTCAAGACGCTGCTCGCCCTCGACCGCCAGGACCTGCTCTTCACGATGGTGAACAAGGACACCTATCCCGGCTGGGGCGACATGCTCCGCGCCGGCGCCACGACAATCTACGAATCCTGGGACAAGGACAACTCCCTCTGCCACAGCTCATATTTGTATGTGGGCACCTGGTTCATCGAGGGCCTGGCAGGCATCAAGACGGACCTGCAGCATCCGGGCCTCCAGCGATTCATCCTGAAGCCTGGCATCGTGGACGACCCGTCGCTCACCTGGGTCAGAGCCCACCACGACAGTCTCTACGGCCGGATCGTAAGCAACTGGACCCTCGACGAAAAGCGAAACCTCACGTGGAACGTCATGGTTCCGCCCAACACGACCGCCACCGCCATTGTGCCTGTGTCCGATCAAGGAACCGCCACTGAAAGTGGCCAACCCCTCGCGCAGGCCAAGGGAGTGAAGCAGATCGGTAAGCAGCCCGGCCAAGTAGTCCTGGTACTCCAGCCCGGCGTCTACGAGTTCAAGTCTCCACTGATTGTTGCAGGCAGGCAGTAGGTAGTACGAGGGTCAATGTGTGATACGGACAAGAGCTCATGTGCGGCGGACTCTGTGGCATCGGCATCCTGCCGATGCTGCATGGGCTGGAAACCCATGCCACGGTCGGGTCGGACGGACGAGCTAAGAGACTATCTACAGGCGATAAATGTGATTGCGAGGAACGCAGCGACGAAGCAAGCTCAGTATCGCGAGCGGGAGATTGCTTCGCTATGCTCGCAATGACATGCCGGAGTACCGTTTTGAGATACTCTCTGAGCCGGATCCGCATGGCTTCTCCATGTGACGTGATGGGCCGAGTACGACTGGGTTGACCGGGGAGTGTTATTCGGCGAACATCTCGGCGAGGGTCGCCAAGGTGGCCCGCCGCGTCTTGTCGCTGATTTGGCCGAGTCTTCTGACGAGCCGGGTCTTGTCCACAGTCCGCAATTGATCGAGGACGATCTGGCCGGCCTTTCCCTGGAAGCGGCAGGGCACGCGCGTCGGGTAGGGTCGGCTCTTGGTGGTCATCGGCGCGACGATGACGGTGGCGATGTGCCGGTTCATTTCATCGGGGGAAACCACCAGGCAGGGGCGGGTCTTGCGGGTCTCGCTGCCGACCGTCGGATCGAGATTGATCAGCCACACCTCGAATCGCTTCACCTCCATTCCCACTCCTCCGCATCCCACTCGGTTGTGCTGACGGCGTCCTGATCCAGCAACCGGTCGTCGCCGCGCTGGGCCATGAGCGAGAACTGTTCCTCCCAGCCCGCGCGCGGGTTCCTGCCCGGCCGGATCACCAACTGATCGTCATGAACCGACAGCTCCACCTCTTCCCCCAGCCCAAGCTGTTCGAGGATGGTCTTGGGAATCCGGACTCCTCTCGAATTCCCCATCTTGACGATACGTGCCTTGATTGTGCTGCCCATCGATCTATCTCCGGCATCTCATGATTGTAATTACATTGTATATACGTCTGGTGCCGGAGTCAAGAGGTTTGCCGGGAAAGAGAGCGGAGATTCTATTGAACGCTGGGCGGGGCACGGTGCGGGCGAACGTCCCTCTTGGGGCGGCCCATCCGGATGAGCGAAGAATCTTCACCACGGAGGCACGGAGACCGCGGAGAAAGCTGTTCGTAGTGTGCCCGTGAGGGCATATCTTTGGGTCACGGGGCACGAGTCACGGACCACGGCCTGGGAACCGCCGATGAACGCGGATGAACGCCGATTCGGGCAAGAACCAAACCACAGAGACACAGAGGACACCGAGACACACCTCTGAGAACAACCAATCCACCTTCTTCTCTGTGACCTCCGTGCCTCTGTGGTGAACCCGTCCGCTCCGACGCGGCGGCCCGCTGCAGACACTTCACGCGGCCTTCGGCCGGAGTTTACTGCTCATGTCATTGCGAGCGAAGCGCGGCAATCCTCTCCTGGGGCCTCCAGCATGGTCCTCCAAGCGACAGACAGTCAAAACAACGAGTGCGAATAAGTTCTTTCTTGAGAAGGAGTTATGTGAGAATGCGGACAAAATGTACCGGGAACATTTGATCCCCTCGACCACTGGCCGTCCTTGTGCCGGAGTCTGGAATATGCCATTGGGCGAAGGTGAACTCCTTGACGGGGGTGTGCTTGCGTTGCTATACTCGCACCAGTTATAGAGGCGTCGCATCGACTTGAGCAGGCCGTACTGAACGGCGGGAGGTATAGTATATGGGACCGGACCGCATCATGAGCTTCAGGGCCGAGAGTAGATCCAAGCTCCTCGACGTTCTGCGGTCAATTGACGTTATGAGTTCTTTGAGGAACGGCTATAGAGGAAAAGATGCCAATGAGCCGTATGCGATAGCTCACCTCTTGAGTTCACTCGCGGAGGTACGTGATGTCCTCGCGTTTCCATTGGAGTTGTGTCACAGACAGCCACCTCTCGACAAGCCGGACTTCGTGTTGTCAATGGGTGAAAAGAGAGTCGGAGTCGAGCATGTCGAAGCCAGATCGGAGAATGAAACCCGCAAAGATAACTTGAGAAGGGAAAAGGGAATTGGGCCTGAGGTCTATCTCCAGGTTCCTGCGGAAATAGGTGAGCCGCCCCGCAGTAGAAAGGAATTGATCCAAGAGATCGTCACAGACGATCTGAACTGCGGCTGGGGAGATCAAGATAGGACTGACGCACAATGGGCCACGGTCATGATCCACTTCATTGACGATAAGGAGCAGAAGCTCAAGCAATACTCACGATATGACGAGGACTGGCTTCTGATCCGTGATGCATGGCCCTTCCCCTCAGTGAGCCACGAGAATGCAGCCAACCAACTATGTTTGGCACTTCAAAAGCGACCCACAAGGCTGCAATTCCACCGCGTATTCATCATAAGCGATGTGAATAGCGGTCCCATTTGTGAAGTGTCAGAATCTGGATTGTGTCTCCATTCCAGGAACGATTTATGGGGAAGGAGTGGGATCGGACCTACGCATTTCACACGCTGACAATCCAGGGGACAATGGGGCAGTTACCAATTATAGGCGTCAATAACCGGTATCTGGCCCCGGTCGTCCCGTATGCCTGATCCTGAATTGACAGACTGCGTCAAACAGAAGCTCGGCCACCGAATTGGCACGGAGGACGTCGGGCATTCATCCGATAGAGACCTATGGCTTTCTTGATGCATATAGGATTTGACAATAGTCGTCGTTTGCAGCGACGGGTCTATTACTTCGAGTATAGGGGAATAAGATACAAGCTCATCCAGAACCCTAGCCGGAAATGGTGCGATGTGCTGTTGACCATCATTCCTGGAAAGTCCACTCAAGCCCATGAAAATCTCGCTTATGCGACAGCATCGGAATTTCTCAGCGCTTTGAGTTGGGCGAACCATTCACGCGTGAAGGTCTATCCCATGGGCGGCGTAGGTGTCCGTGAGGGTTTCACCTTGAGGAGGGCCAAATGTCGCATCCGCACGTTTCCGAGGATCCCTTTCTGTGGGTACACTATTGGCGCAGATCTTTCCTGTATTGCACAGATTGACACCGATGAGCAGAAAGAGGCCCTTGCGCTCTTTCGTGAGGCGGCGAGTTCTAACAATGATCACTTGTCATTCCTATTCTTCTGGCAGGTACTTGCGGTTGCTGGTGGCGATTCTGCGGCACTAGTGGACAAGATCTGGCGAAAACACCGCGCCGAGATTGTCGGTACAAGGGAAGACCTGTTCTCAAATCTGAACCTGAATGGGAAACGCTTAGGCGAGTACCTACGTGAAGACTGTCGCAACGCGATAGCGCACATCAGACGGGCTCCGGGCAAGACTAAGATCGTGATGGGTTCGCTTGAAGATGAACAGCGCATATCTATCAGCACGTACATCGTGAGACAGTTTGCTATGTTCTACCTTCAGGAGAAGCTCCGCATGTGCAAGCAGATGTATCTCCTCAGGCGTCGCGGTCGTGGTTTCCCTGAGTATGTTCCGCAGGACGAGCCACCACGTTTTGGGGACAAGCCCGCGTATACACTACCTCAGCGGTCACTTGCACAGATGATGCAGAAGAAGCCATGGCACTAAGCAGGTCCGGAGGGATCTTTTGACACTCGTGACACACATCCAGACGCGGGATTTTAAGGTCGATTCTGGCTGCGTTGCCAAAATAATTCTTCGGACCCGTTTAGCGCGAAGAACGGACTGCGCTGAGCATTCTTCTCAGAGATGACAAATTGCCTGTGTCCGCCTTACTTCCTGCAGATTACGGATTGTTGGTCTTCGCCAGCCTTTGAGGCGCAGGCAGCGATTTCTCGACGCGAAATCCTCTTCCATATCATGCCATTGGCTCAAAGCACCAGATGGCGGGATTCAGGGGTAGAGCCCCTGAGACTGGCGGTTCACTGCACTGTCGGAGGTGGGACGGCTCGGCCGACCTGCTGGGCGAGTTGGGCCTCCTTCTCGTAGGTGCCGTAGAAGGGGACGTTGCCGTCTAACCAGATGCACAAACGCAGATAGTCATCCTTTGGCAGGCGGACGTGCTCCGCATGGGTCTTGTCCTTGATGATCCGCAGCAGGCGGCTCTCGTCGGCGCCGATGTGGCCGGGACGCGTGCCGATCTCCTGGATCGACGCACCACCCCATTCGTACCAGCGGATGTAGGGTTTCAGGTTCTCGTACGATCGGGTGAAAGAACCCTTGGGCTCGCCTGTCAGGAGGGGGGCGAAAGATGTTTCGCCCCTACGGCCGTCGTGACAGCGGACGCAATGCCTGTCGAGCACCGGCTGGACGAGCAGGGGATAGCTCAGGGGCTGGGTGCCCGCCGGGCCGGGGGCGATTGGCGACGGTTCGCGGCGGAGGGCCAGCAGGTCGGGTCTCGGCGGGGAGGCGGTGCCCGGCGGCTCGTGGCAGCCGACGCAGCTTCGGCGCTCGCCCGGCTGCAGGTACGTCACGCTGCGCATGCTCTGGACGGCGTGGCCTCTCTCGTCCACCGCCTGGAAGTATAGCGGTTTGCGGGCGGGGGCGCGGAAATAGGCGGAGCCGTCTTGCTCCACGGGGACGGTGCCCAGGAACATGCGGGCGCTCTCCGCGTTGGCGTGGCCGATCCGCGGTTGATTCGCTACGTGCGTCGAGGTCTTTGGCAGCACCTGGAAGATGCGGAGTTGGCGGATCGGGCGAGTGGGCGGCAGGGGGAAGAAGCTCTGCTGCACGTCCGTCAGGATGTACTCGCCTTCGTCGCCGAGATCGGGGTCAAGCGAGCTGGCCACGACGGGGGGAACCGGGCGGGGCTCCAGCGGGATCGGGTACATGCAGGAGAAATCCGGGTCCTTGTAGAGCAGCTCCAGGTTGCCGAAGCGGTCGAGGTAGTACAGGCCGGTGCAGTTGTCGTCCTTGACGTTCGGGCCCATGCCCGGCAACGGCTTAAAACTGAACGCGACGAGGAAGTAGTCCTCCGACAGGGGCCAGGGACTGTGGAAATAGCTGCCTGGCCAGCCCACGCCCTCGGGGAAACACACCTCCGGCGTCAGCACGTCGAGCGACTCGAAACGGTCTTCCGCGGTCGTCGCGTCGAGACGGTACTTGTCCGGATCGACGAGGACCAGCGAGCCGCCCACGTCGGCGTGGTGGGCGCCCGCGATGAACGCGATCCGCTTGGAGCCCGGGATCGCCTTCGCCTGGAAACAGGCGTTGATCCGCTGCGTGTAGTTGCCGAACACGATACTCGGATTCGTCCCGTCCGGATTGCTGACCCACAGGCCGTGGTAGTTCGCCGCCGAGCGGTCCACGTAGTCCCACCGCGAATAGATAATGCGACCGTCGCTCAGGACCGACGGGTGCCACTCGTTGGTCTCGTGGAAGGAGAGTATGCGGACGTTCCGCCCGTCGGCGTCCATGCGGTGCAGCGTGTACGCGGGCAGCGGCTCCCAGGGGTTGTGACACCGCCCGAATCCGCCGCGACGCGTGGACATGAAGGCGATCCCGCCGTCCGGCAGGGGACACGGGTCGAAGTCGTCGTTGCAGCCGTCGGTGAGCTGCCGCAGGTCGGTCCCATCGGCGTTCACGGCCCAGATATGAAAGCACCGTCGCTCGGGGGAGTAGTAGTCGGGCTTGGCCGGCGCCCGCTCGGCGAAGCCGAAGTACAAAGTCCGCGCGTCGTAGGAGAGGGCGAGCGTCGTATAGTTGCCCTTGGGCAGGCGGTCACCCACCAGGTTTCGGATCTCCGCCGACCGGCCGGGCTGCTCCAGGATGTAGACCCCGCCGCCGGCGATGTCGCCGTAATCGTAGAAGTAGCCGAGATACTCGTGCAACATCTGGCAGACGAACCGGCGTCGCTTCATGAAGGCGATCCGTTTATCGGCGATCAGCGGGTTCTTCAGGGCCATTGCCCGGGTGATCGAACGAACCTGATAATAGAGGACGAGGCGGTCCGCCTCATCGAGCTCGGCGGCTTGGACCACCGACTCCCTAAGCGATTTCAAGCGGCTCTCGTCCGCCGCGAGATCGGGACAGCGGGGCACGGCGTGCAACCGTTCCCGCAGGATATCGGCCCGGCGATAGGCGTTCTCGATCGCCTGCGGATCGGCGGGCGACCGGCCCAGCCTGTGCTCCTGGGCCGCCCAGTCCTCACGGACGAGTCGGTCGAACGCGTCGTCGGCCGAGGCCAGAGCAGGGGACAGGAGGCACAAGACTACGATGACGGAGAAACTGCGTTCGTGGCCGATTGTCGATGCCATTCCAACACCTTCTATAACCACCGGACATAGGCTGTGCGGCACACCACGCGCTTCAGATTACCCTATTCCGCGGCCCAAAACAACAAATCTGCGCGAGGCAGCGGCAGAATGCGGTGGGGTGCATGACCGTTCTTGTGGTTCTCCCCGCGCCGGCAGGTTTCGACGGATTCAAGGGGGTGGTTTGGAACCCCTGACAGAATGGACCCCGGAATGTCATTGCGAGGAGCGCAGCGACGAAGCAATCTCAGTCCCAGGATAGGAGATTGCTTCGCTTCGCTCGCCATGACATGGCTATGCTCATTCTGTGAGGGATTCTTAGCGCGTTGGGGATACCAGCGGGGAGAGGTCACCCACGGTGCCCGTGCAAGAACGGCCGTGCATCCAATGCGGTGTTGCCGTGGGCGGGGGCATGGAGTAGAATCCTGGTGGAATTGGTTCCTGCTGCATAAGGAGAACGCCAAATGAAAGCACGCCTCATCGTCCGCTGTGTTGTGTTGGCCGCTGTGATTCTGTCGATCGCGTCGCCTTTGCCGGCGGGGGATGCCGCCGGGCTCAAGGCCGGCGTCGCCAGGATCGACATCACGCCCGAGAAGCCGGTAACCCTGTCCGGGTACGCCTCCCGCAAGGACCTGTCCACCGGTGTGCACGACCCGCTGTCCGCCCGCGTGGTGGCATTCGAGGCCGGGGGCAAGCGCCTCGTGCTGGTCGCCACGGACATCATCGGCTTCTACGAAGGCACGGCCGAATATATGCGCAGCGCGATCATGGCCGAGTTCGGCCTGCAACCTTCGGAACTGTTCCTGACCGCCATCCACACGCACTCGGCGCCGAGTCCCGCCCTCAAACGCGGCCACGCCAACAACATCGAGTACACCGAGGCCCTCAGGGGCAAGTACCTCGAGGTCATTCGCAAGGCGCTGGCGAGTATGGAGCCGGCGACGCTGGGCGTTGGCGTCGGCTCTTGTCCGGTGGGCTCCAATCGCCGGGAGCTGCGCCTCTCCGGCAAGGGCGAAAGCGCCATCACGCTGGGACGCAATCCCCAGGGCATCACGGACAAGGAGGTCCTGGTGATGAAGGTCGCGAAGATGGACGGGGCGCCGCTGGCGGTCGCCTTCGATTACGCGACGCATGGCACCTCGCTGGGGACTGCCAACTACACCGTCAGCGGCGACGTGCCGGGTCTGGCGGAGCAGTTCGTCGAGAAGATCCTGGGCGCCGGCGTGATTGCCCCGGCGTTCGCCGGCGCCTCCGGCAATATCGACCCGTGGTTCCGGGTCCTGCCGGCGTTCAACGAGGAGCCCGGCTGGATCCCCGAGCCGGTCCTGCTCGGGACGTTCCTGGGCGAGGAGGTCGTGCACGTCTATCGGGCCATCAAAGAGACGAATCCGGCCGACAAGATTGCCACCGGCTTTGCGACGCTGCAATTACCGGCCAAACCGAGAGAAAACGCTTCGACCGAGAGCCCCGGCACCGCGGACTTCGCCATCACCGTGGCCCGCCTGGGCGACGTCGCCTTCGTCGGCCTGGGCGGCGAGGTCTTCACCGAGATCGGCTTGGCCATCAAGGCAGGCTCCCCCTGCCGGCACACGTTCGTCATCACGCACTGCAACGACGCCGCGGGCTACCTGGCGCCGAAAGAGGCCCACGTGCAGGGGGGCTACGAGGTCCAAAGCAGTCGCTTCGCCCCGCAGGCGGCCGACATCGTCATCCGCGAGTCGATCCGCATTCTGCACGATCTGTGATCGGCAGGCGGCCGCGGCAGCGGTGGGGCAAGCCCACCCTACTACAGCGTCCATCCTAATCCGGTCAGCAGGGTGGCATGGACAAACTTGTTTGTCCGTGCTCTCTGGACCGATAGAACTGTCGTGAGAGCACGCTC
>Ga0172363_10005330_pt1 | contig 10396 bp, 7 predicted proteins | sample LakKivs2_kivu2a2_FD_114541 | JGI IMG/M metagenome (GOLD analysis project Ga0172363, IMG submission 114541) | Sediment microbial communities from Lake Kivu, Rwanda - Sediment s2_kivu2a2 | ecosystem: Environmental > Aquatic > Freshwater > Lake > Sediment | place: Rwanda: Western Province, Lake... | reverse complement strand
TCAACTCGCGTGCCTGCGCGCCGTCCGGCTGCGGATTATACGCCGCGAACCGTGCCGCATTTGGATGGCGCTCTTGTGCCGCTGGAGGCACGGCAGATATTGTGGTATGAACGCTAGTCGATAATGCAACGCGTGCGGTACGATGTTTGAGGGAGGAATAGCGATGGCAAAGAAGACCGTGACAGACGTAGATGTCAGAAAGAAGCGCGTCCTGGTACGCGTGGACTTCAATGTTCCCATGGACCGTGACGGCAAAATCGCCGATGACGCGCGTATCCGTGCGTGTCTGCCCACAATAGAGTATCTGGTGAAGCAGCGGGCGCGCATTATCCTTTGTTCTCATCTCGGCAGGCCCGGCGGCAAAATTGTGGAAGAGTTGAGACTCGCTCCCGCAGCCAAGCGACTGTCAGAACTTCTCAACAGGCCGGTCAAGGCTCTGAACGATTGTATAGGCCAGCAAGTTGAAAAGGCCGTATCCGAACTGCAGGATGGCGACATAATCCTTCTTGAGAATCTGCGGTTTTACCCGCAGGAGGAAGCAAACGACTCCGGCTTCGCCAGGAGCCTGTCACGCCTGGCCGACATCTACGTAGACGATGCTTTTGGCTCCTGTCACCGCGCCCACGCTTCGATTGTCGGCGTAGCCAAATATCTGCCGGCTGTTTCCGGCTTTCTCCTGCAGAAAGAGCTTGAGACGTTGACCGGTCTGGTATCGAATCCGGCCAGGCCGTTCGCCACGGTGATAGGCGGAGCTAAGCTGGCCACCAAGCTGGGACTCCTGAACAATATGGTCACCATGGTGAATAGTCTTCTCATCGGTGGCGGTATGGCCGCCACGTTCCTGAAGAGCCAGGGTTATGGGGTGGGTAACTCGGTGGTGGAGAGCGGCCAGATAGAGGGCGTTCTCGACGTCATGAAGAAGGCGAAATCGGCCGGTGTTGAACTGGTGCTGCCGCAGGATTTCCTGGTGGCGGACAAACTGCAGCCCGGCGCCGCCACCCGGGTGGTGCCGATGGACAAGGTGCCCGAGGGTTGGGTTATCGCCGATATAGGGCATGAGAGTGTAGACGCTTTCTCCAAGGTGCTGGGCAAATGCAGGACGGTTTTCTGGAATGGCCCGCTGGGGGTCTTCGAGATCCCCGAATTCGCGGGAGCAACCCGGAGTCTGGCGAGAGTGCTGGCCGGGCTCGAGGCCATCACGATAATTGGCGGTGGTTCTACTGCTGAGGCCGTGGAAGAGATGGGATTGACGGACAAAATATCGTACGTGTCTACAGGAGGAGGGGCATCGCTCGAACTTCTGCAGGGTAAGGTACTGCCCGGTGTGGCCGCGCTGCAGGACAAGTGAGAGGACGACGCCTAAGGAGCGGGGGTGATGAAGAAGATTGGCATATTGACCAGTGGAGGAGATGCTCCTGGCATGAATGCCTGTATTCGTTCGGCCGTGCGGGCTGCCATCTCGGCCGATGTCGAGATCCTGGGCATAAGGCGTGGCTATAGCGGGTGCATCCGTAATGATCTGATTGGCCTCGACAGAGAGAGTGTGGCCAATATTGTTCAGAGGGGCGGAACCATACTTGAAACGTCACGGTGTCCCGAATTCCAGACTGCCGAGGGAAGAGCGCAGGCGATAAAAGTGCTGGAGGGAGCAGGAATAGGCGGGCTGCTCCTGCTGGGTGGGGATGGGACTTTTCGGGGCGGTACTCTGCTGGCAAACGAGTGTGACATCAGCATTGTGGGTGTGCCGACGACCATAGACAATGACGTATACGGCACGGACTACACCATAGGTTTTGATACGGCCGTCAACACGGCGTTGGAAGCCATCGACCGCATCCGTGATACCGCCCTGTCACATGAGCGGCTCTTCTTTGTTGAGGTCATGGGACATCACACGGGATTCATCGCTCTTGAGAGCGGGATTGCCGGAGGGGCGGAAGAGCTGATCATTCCTGAAGCTTCGCTCAGCAGCGACGAACTCAGCGCAAAATTGAACGAGGCTTTCAACGCGGGCAAGAGAAGTGCTATCGTGGTGGTAGCCGAGGCCGAGAAGCCCGGCTACAGCTTCAGAATTGCTGAGGAGGTTAAGAACAAGATAAATGTCGAGTCGAGGGTATGTATCCTGGGACACGTGCAGCGCGGAGGTTCGCCCACGGCCCGCGACCGTGTGCTGGCAAGCAGCCTCGGCGCTGCCGCGGTTGATGCCCTGTTGAGCGGGAAGAACGGCCACATGGTTGGCGAGGTAAACAGCAGAATAACCTACACAGCTTTGCGCGATACGTGGGAGAAAAAGAAGCCGTTAAGTGCGCGTTACCGGGAGCTGGGTCGCTTGCTTGCCGGGTAATGGCGAGAATGGGAGGAGAAATGAACAAGTTGTCGATAGGCAAACTGAGAGGTCTTCAACAGATATCTGACAAGAAAGGTATTTTGGCGGTTTGTGCCCTGGACCACAGAGGGTCGCTCCAGAAGGCCCTGAACGAAGAGAACCCTAACGCAGTCAGTTACGCGGACATGGTCCAGTTCAAGCTGGATTTGTGCCGGACCGTGTCGCCGCTGGCAAGCGCTGTGCTGCTGGATCCCATCTACGGGGCCGCCCAGGCCATCGAGACCGGCGCTCTGAGCGGCCAGACCGGACTTCTGGTCAGCACGGAAATGACCGGTTATACCGGCGAGAGCACGGCAAGAATCACCAAGCTGCTGTCTGGCTGGGGCGTCAGGAAGATAAGGAGGATGGGGGCTTCAGCCGTCAAACTTCTCATCTATTTCCGGCCCGACGTTAAGGATGTGGCCTCGAGGCAAGTGGAGCTGGTTAAGGAACTGGCCGACGACTGCATCAGGGAAGACATTCCGTTGCTTGTAGAGTCGGTTACCTATCCTACGGCGGCGGAGAAAGCGCGACCGGATGAGTTTTCGAAGAAGAAGCCTGACCTTGTTCTGGAGGCGGCGCGGCAGCTAACCGCTCTTTCGATTGACGTTCTGAAATCCGAATTCCCAGGGGACATAGGCTACGAGAAGGACGAACGGAAACTGCAGACTTACTGCCGGCAGTTGACCCAGGCGTCGCGTTTACCGTGGGTGCTTCTGAGCGCAGGCGTTGGTTATGACGAGTTCAAGAAAGAAGTGGAGATGGCCTGCAAGGGAGGAGCTTCGGGTTTCATGGCGGGGCGCGCGCTTTGGCAAGAAGCAACCAAGGTCAACTCGCGGGAAGAGAGGTTGAGCTTCTTCCGGGACACCACGGCCGCCAGGCTCAAGGAGATAGCTGGGATGGCCGATACCTGGGGCACGCCGTGGTATGCCCGGATGGGGTATGAGGATGGGAAGTTTCCGGAGCTGGGCGAAGGCTGGTACAAGAACTACTGATACCGACATACGCGAGGGGCAAGAGAAGATGGTGAGGCGGGTACGTCTGGAGAGAAGGCGCACGAAAATCGTGTGCACTATCGGGCCGGCGTCGGGCTCGGCAGCGATGATCGATAAGCTAATCAGGGCGGGCATGAACGTTGCTCGGCTTAATCTGGCGCATGGCACGGAAGGAGAACACGTCGGGTATGTCAGAACCATAAGAGACTTGAGCGAACGTTTGCACACCAATATCGCCATTCTCATGGACCTGCCCGGTCCCAAATATCGCACGGGAAGGCTCAAAGGAGGCAAAGCGGTACTCAGGAAGGGGGCCGAGCTGGTCTTCACCACACGGCAGATAGTCGGGGATGCGTCCAGAGTCTCGGTGAACCTACCCAATCTGCCCAAAGATATAAAGGCCGGAGACACGATCCTGATCGCCGACGGTGAGATGCAGGCTAAAGCGCTGAAAGTGGAGGGTAATGAGGTGACAAGCCGCGTTACCGTGGGTGGAGTTCTGACTGAGGAACGGGGTCTGGTAGTGCCGGGTATGCGACTGGCCGGTCCGTTTGTCACCAACAAGTTGCGCAGAGACCTGGCCTTCGCCCTGAGCCAGAAACCGGACTACCTCGCACTTTCCTTCGTCACCGAAGCTGAGGACGTGGCCGGCGTCAGGGAACTCACGACAAGGCAGTCTGCGGAGGTACCGATTATCGCCAAGATCGAGCGCGGCGAAGCTGTAAAGAACCTGGATGGCATCATAGCCAGCGCCGATGGGATCATGGTGGCACGGGGAGATCTGGGGGTAGAGATCCCACTGGAAAAGGTGCCATTGGTACAGAAGGAAATAATCGCGAAGTGCAATCAGGTGGGCAAGCCGGTGATCACCGCTACCGAGATGCTGCTGTCAATGGTGAAATCAATGCGGCCCACCCGGGCGGAGGCCAGTGACGTGACCAACGCGATATTTGATGGCACGGATGCGACCATGCTCTCGGAAGAGACCTCGATCGGAAATAACCCGCTTCAGGCGGTTGTGATAATGGACAGGATCGCCCGCGAGGCCGAGAAGAGACTGCCTTATGAGATAGCACTATCCGAGAAGAAGATATGGTTTGAGCAGAGGACCGAGGAGTTGATCAGCTACAATGCCTGCGTCACGGCCCACAGCGTAGGCGCGCGCGCCATTGTTGCCTTCACTGAGTCGGGCAGCACAGCGGCAAGAGTATCGAAATACCGGCCCCGTGTGCCTATCGTGGCGATTACGCCGGAAGACGTGATCTGCCGCAGTCTGGTGCTGCACTGGGGAGTCCAGCCTGTCCGGGTAGCCATGCCTTCTTCAGTAGCAGGCCTCTTCGCCACGGCATCGGGCATCACAAAGGAACTCGGCCTGGCTAAGCCCGGCGACTTGGTCGTAATAACAGGTGGAATACCACTCGGGGTGGGGGGCAGTACGAATTTGCTCAAGGTAGAGGTGGTTAGCTAGATGTACGATCGTGCATAAGGCGGAGGTTGTGTGAGGTAATGAAGCTCGTGCTGTTGCGTCACGGCGAGAGCATGTGGAACCTGGAGGGCAAATTCACAGGGTGGACGGATGTTGACCTGTCGGACAGGGGAATCGCCGAGGCCAAGGAAGCAGGGAAGACGCTTAGAGAGAATGGTTATTCGTTCGACATTGCCTTCACTTCTGTCCTGAAACGGGCCATCAGGACACTGTGGCTGGTCATGGATGAGATGGATTTGATGTGGATTCCGGTGGACAGGTCATGGAGGCTTAATGAAAGGCACTATGGAGCGCTGCAGGGCCAGAACAAGGCCGAAATGTCAGCCAAAGTGGGAGAGGAGCAGGTGCATATATGGAGGAGGAGCTATGATGTTCGGCCTCCGGCCCTGGAGAAGACAGACCCCAGGTACCCGGGTCATGAACTGAAATACCTCGCCCTCAATGCGGATGAGCTTCCAGTCGCGGAGAGCCTGAAGGACACGGTGGCCAGGTTCATGCCTTTCTGGCACGAAGTGCTGTCGCCTACCTTGAAGTCTGGAAAACATATCATAGTCTCCGCTCACGGCAATAGCCTGCGGGCCATGGTCAAGTATCTCGATAACATCGACGACAGCGATATAGCGGACCTGAATATTCCAACCGGGATACCTCTTGTCTATGAGATGGACAAAGAACTGAAACCGCTGACTCACTTCTATCTGGGAGACTCTGAGAAAGTCAGAAAGGCGATAGATGAGGTGGCAAAGCAGGGGCAGGTAAGCTAAGGCAAACTTCTGCGCGACACGGCAAACGATGAGAGGATGGGCATGATTATCAAGAATATAAGAGCCATGGAGATATTGGACTCAAGGGGTAACCCGACGGTGAGCGTAACGGTGGAGCTTAACGGCGGTTGTTCGGGGAAGGCCGCAGTCCCGTCGGGGGCAAGCACGGGTAAGCACGAATCGGTAGAACTGCGCGATGGTGATAGGTCGAGATTTGACGGTTCAGGTGTACTCAAGGCAGTTTCAAACGTGAATGGCGAGATCTTCAAGTCTCTGGAAGGCATGCCTGCCTTCGATCAAGCGGCGATTGACCGCAAGATGATCGAACTCGATGGAACTGGAAACAAGTCTCGTCTGGGCGCGAACGCAATTCTGGGAGTTTCCCTGGCGGTGGCGCGGGCGGCAGCAAACTACCTGTCCCTGCCACTATACAGATATCTGGGCGGCGTCGCTGCCAATCTGTTGCCGGTGCCCATGATGAATATCTTGAACGGAGGTAAGCACGCCGATGATTCGGTTGATTTTCAGGAATTTATGATAGTCCCCGCCGGTGCACGCAGCTTCGGCCATGCACTTGAAATGGGAAGCGAAATCTATCACAGCCTCAAGAGCATACTGAGAGACAAGTCGCTGAACGCGAATGTCGGGGACGAGGGTGGGTTCGCGCCTTCTCTTCATAACAACAGGGAAGCGGTGGAGCTGCTGCTGTCTGCTATCGAAAAGGCAGGGCACAAGCCAGGCAGGGACTGCTTTGTCGCCCTGGACCTTGCTTCGAGTGAGTTCTATCAGGATGGCAAATATGTCCTGACGAAAGAGGGTATTTCTCTGACCAGCGGGCAGATGATTGATTACTGCGCTGACCTCGTATCGAAGTATCCCATAATCAGCATCGAAGACGGCCTTGCCGAGGACGATTGGGATGGTTGGGAGCTCATGACCAAGAAGTTGGGCAGGACAGTCCAACTGGTCGGCGACGATTTATACGTTACGAGTATGGAGCGCCTGAGCAAAGGTATTGAGGTCAGGGCGTCCAACTCCATTCTAGTCAAGGTGAACCAGGTCGGAACCCTGAGCGAGACGATCTCCGCGGCTCAAATAGCGCAGAAGGCGCACTGGACGGCTGTGGTCAGCCACCGCTCGGGTGAAACGGAAGACACCACGATAGCCGACCTGGCCGTTGGGCTTGACAGCGGCCTGATAAAAGCCGGTGCTCCGTGCCGCACCGAGCGTACAGCCAAGTATAATCGGCTTCTGGAAATAGAGAGCGAACTCGGTCACGGTGCCAGATTTGCGGGCACAGGAGCCTTCTACAGCATTGAGGATAGGCGCGCCATGATAACTGAACGCAGCGAACAAGCCAGGGTTCGAGGAGTGAAGTGAGGGCGGTAGTCCCCGCAATCAACATTGGCGAATGTGAAACGCACGTCAGAGCGGCAGCTGTCTGTGAGATGAGCGAAGGGGCAAGATGGCTTAGGCCAGGCTGGTAGGTGAGCAATGAAGATAGAGAACAAGGATGGTGAGATTGCCTACCCGGCGCAGTACGAGACCGAAGTATTGCTCAAAGACGGATCGAGCATATTGCTGAGGCCGATAAGGGTGGACGATACTGGGAGCTGGGTGCAGTTTGTGGGCAGGCTCAGCGAGCGGACGAAATATCTGCGTTTCCATCACGTGCCCAAAGAGATGGGGCTGGAAGATGCCGCGCGGTTCTGCACAGTGGACTACCATGATACGTTTGCTTTTGTTGCCGAAGTCCGAAGAGACACGAAACGGGACATAGTGGCGATCGGCAGATACTACCGCCTCCCGGACAATCATTCCGCCGAGGTGGCGCTGGCTATCGAAGATAGCTATCAGGGTCGCGGGCTGGGCACCAGCATTCTGGAACAGCTTGCTAATGTCGCGCGCGCAAACGACATTGACAGATTTGAAGCGGATGTCCTGGCCGGGAACGATCAGATGATGACTGTCTTCAAGGATTATGGTTTTCACGTGACGAGCGAACTTCAGACGGGCGTATATCGGGTCACTTTCCCCATCGCCGAGACTCCTGTGGTCGTAGAAAAGAGGGCGGAGAGGGAACGGGCTTCAACGCTGGCCTCACTGCGCTGGCTCCTCAAGCCGCAATCTATCGCTGTGATAGGTGGGTCCAGGCATCCCGGCACTATCGGCTATCTCCTTCTACAGTGTCTGATTCAGGGTGGTTTCTCAGGCAGAATTTACCCCGTGAATCCCAATGCTGATTCCCTGATGTCCCTGAAAACCTTTCCTTCTGTGCTTGCGATTCCCGGCGATGTCGATATGGCTGTCATCGCCGTGCCGGCCGGAATAGTTGCCAAGGTAGCAGATGAATGCGGGCACAAGGGCGTCCACACCCTTGTTGTGATTTCCGATGGCTTCAAGGAAATTGGGCCGGAAGGAGCCTCGCGCGAAAAAGAGTTACGCGATATAGCCCTGGGGCATGGAATGAGAATAGTCGGACCAAATTGCATGGGGGTAATCAGTACCGACCCTTCCATTAGATTGAATGCAACTTTCTCCCCTGTATACCCTCCGGCGGGCAATGTGGCTTACCTATCGCAGAGCGGCGCCATGGGCTTGGTTGTCCTCCAATACGCCAGCAATCTGGATATGGGAATATCAGCATTTGTGAGTGTAGGGAACAGGGCGGATATCTCATCCAATGACCTGATGGAATACTGGGAGCAGGACCCGTCTACCGATGTAATCCTGCTTTATTTGGAATCATTCGGTAATCCCCGGAAATTCTCCCGAATCGCCCGGAGGGTGAGCGCCAAGAAACCTGTTGTCGCGGTCAAAGCTGGGGGCACTCAGGCCGGCTCTCGCGCTGCGGCTTCACATACCGGAGCCATGGCGACTTCGGACGTGGTTTCCGACGTCCTGTTTCAGCGGGCGGGGATCATAAGGGTCAACCTTATGGAGGAAATGTTTGACGTAGCGACATTGCTATCCAACCAGCCTTTGCCGCGTGGCCGTAGACTGGTCATCCTGACCAATGGCGGCGGCCCGGGCATAATCGCCGCCGATGCGGCGGCTCGAAGTGGGCTTGTGTTGCCTCAGCCGTCGGACGAAATGATCGGGAAGTTGAAATCTGTTATCAAGCGAGATATCAGCCTACATAATCCCCTGGATACTACGGCCGGCGGAGACGCCGAGGAATTTCGGGCGATACTGCAGCTCTTTGCCGATGACAAAGACAGCGACGCTGTTCTGTCCATATTCATTCCGCCAGTTGTCGAACACACGCAGGATTTCGAGGCGTCAATAAGAGACGTAGCACCACACTACTGGGATAAAGGCAAGCCGTTGCTGGCCTGCTTTCTGGGGCAAAGGGGGTTCAAGGCTAAGCTGGGTTCCAGCGGTAGATTCGTCCCCAGTTACCCGTTTCCCGAAGAGGCAGTTTCCGCTCTGAGCAAAGCTGTGGAGTATGCCGAGATGCGCCAGAAGCCGGCCGGTAAGATACCTGAACTTAACGGAATCAGGAAGGATGAGGCTCGAGACATTGTTGGAAGGACAATGATGAGAAGCACGCAAAGGCCGCTCTGGATGGAACCGGCAGGAGTTGGCAGTTTGCTGGCCTCTTACGGAATGCGCCTCATTGATACAATGGTAGCCGGAACGGCAGCCGAAGCTGCCGCCGCCGCGTCAAAGATGGGCTTTCCCGTTGCGGTGAAGCTCGATTCAGCGACCATAACGCACAAGAGCGATGTCGGCGGCGTGGTACTAGGTCTGAATTCAGGTAATGAAGTGGAACGAGCGTTCGATAACATAGAAGCCAGGCTAGGCAAAGAAGGCCGCCTGAAGGAGATGCGGGGAGTTATCGTGCAGAAAATGGTCAGCGAAGGCCTTGAAGCGATTGTCGGAGTGACCCAGGATCCCGTATTTGGGCCTCTTATGATGTTCGGGTCAGGAGGCATATATGCCGAGCTGATGAAAGACGTAGTCATAAGATTGCACCCGATTACGGATCTAGATGCTGAAGACATGATAAACTCCATCAAATTGTCGAGCCTGTTCAGGGGATTCCGCGGCTCACCACCAGCGGATGTTAAGGCTGTTGAGGACCTGCTGCTCAGGCTTTCTGCCATGGTCGAAGATATACCGACCATAGCTGAGCTGGACTTCAATCCCGTAAAAGTGATGGCCGAGGGCAAAGGGTACTACATCGTTGATGCGAGAATCATGCTTAAGTAACTTGAACAGTGTCGAGGAGGAGGGATGCAAGTCCAGATGTGAATGGGCGTGAAATGAGGCGGATCACTTGGATAAGGAGGTAAGCTCATGAGGCAACAAGTAACCGGAATTGCGGCCGACCCAGGAATGGTTCGCACGCGCAGGATTTTCGCGATGGGACTCAGTATCCGTTTTTGCCTGCTATGTATTGCAGCAATCTCTGCGCTCGCACTTGTTATGTCGAGCTGCACGACCGTATCAACCAGCGCGATCGATATTGACCTAAGCGAGGCGATTGCTCTGTCCAAGTCCGGTAACATCGCCAGCGTAGTAGTCGATACGAGCAGTGGCACGATGACTATGGTTGCATCCGTAGGAAGTGGCGGACTGAATGTCACCGATACAAGCGGTACCATCATTAGTATCACAAGCGGCGCGCAACTCGTAACCAACATAGACTCGCTAACTCTGGCCAGCCTGCAAGAGCTGGGCTTTGTTCTGCCCGCAAGTTATTCTACGAGTTCGGCAGGCTCGTCCACCCTCAACAGCATACTGCTCTTTGTGCTGCCCGTCCTATTGTTTGTCGGCTTGT
>Ga0172363_10005327_pt1 | contig 10398 bp, 10 predicted proteins | sample LakKivs2_kivu2a2_FD_114541 | JGI IMG/M metagenome (GOLD analysis project Ga0172363, IMG submission 114541) | Sediment microbial communities from Lake Kivu, Rwanda - Sediment s2_kivu2a2 | ecosystem: Environmental > Aquatic > Freshwater > Lake > Sediment | place: Rwanda: Western Province, Lake... | reverse complement strand
GTCTTTCGCTCCAGCGGACCCGGAGGACAGCATATGCAGAAAACAAGCAGCGCTGTCCGCCTGACTCACCTTCCCACCGGTCTCGTAGTGACATGCCAGAACGAACGTTCACAGTTTAGAAATAAGGACGTGGCAATGAGAGTCCTTCGTTCGCGCCTGCTGGAACTCGAGCTGGAGAAGAAGGCTAAAGAGCAATTGAAGCTAAAAGGAGAACACGTTACCGCAGAATGGGGCAACCAGATACGCAGCTACGTCCTTCATCCCTACAAGATGGTTAAGGACCACCGCACAGGATATGAGACCAGTAATGCGGCGGCTGTCCTTGATGGTGATATTGACGAGCTGCTCAAAGCGTACTTGAGGTCAACGGTAGAAAGCCGATGAGGAATTTGCCCTTACTTTCCACCGCTCTTTCGCCATACATGATAAATGCGGTGCAAGGCGGTGAAATTCGATAGTACCGCTATTATCCACAGAATTATTATCATCTGGTTAACGATGAGTCCGATAGCCAGCAATACTATCCTCTCCGTGCGGGTGAAAAGCCCCACCTCGTCCTTGACCCCCAGCGACTCGCCTCTGGCCCTGGTATAGCTGGTTGCCAGCGAGCCCGTCAGGGCAGCACCTATCAGCACTATCTGGTAATATGAGGAACCCTGGCTGGCATAATAGGCCAGTAAGCCCAGAAACAGCGCTGCATCGGAAAAGCGGTCAAGGCTGGAATCGAGGAAAGCACCGAACTTGGTGACGCGCCCGGTGGCGCGAGCCAGTGCCCCGTCAAGGAAGTCCAGCGATGCCGAGAGGAGCACCAGGAAACCGCCTAAAAAAAAGCGGCCTGTAGATAATACCCAGGCCACAGCCAATACCGTTACAAAGCCAAAAATAGTTAGAGCGTTGGGACTTATCCCGGTTTTGGCCAGCAACATCGCCGGGAATTTGCTAAGACGCAGCGCCAGGGTGTGACGAACCTTGGCTAGCACTGTCAATCTCCTTATTTACTGCCCCGGTGCGGCTCTGCAGCAACTTCTCGTAATATTCCATCACCTTCCGGGCAACAACATCCCAGCTATAATCTTTTGCTTTAAGCTTACCTTTCTCCCCCATCCTCTCCCGCATCGCCTTATCCCGAAGCAGGCTCATGAGAGCGCTGGCGAGTGCTTTTTCATCTTGAGGCTTTACCAGCAGCCCCTCGACGCCGTGGCTGATGAGGCCGGCATAGCCCGGGATATCCGAGGCGACAACTGGCTTACCCGTAGCCATCGCCTCCATCAAAACCATGCCGAAGCTCTCCCAGCCCGTAGCGGGGGAACAGAAAATATCAGCGGTATTGTAGTAACCGGGCAGGTCATCGAAAGATACATAACCGGCAAAAACGACATCCTTCAAATTGCGTCTGGCAGCAATATTTTCATACTTCTTAGATAAGCGACTGTGGGGGCTCACGACGATAAGACGGCATTGGGGAAATTCTCTTTTTACGCGCTCGTAAGCACCGAGCAGGTATTTGAATCCTTTCCTTTTCTCCAGCCTGCCCACAAACAAGATATTTAGCTTACCGTCGCGATACTTTTCTACAGGAGGCGCCTTATCAGTAAAGTGCTGCAGGTCTATACCGTTGGGGATTATCTCATAGTCTCCAGGGAAATATCTGCTGATGAACTCCATAGCTGCCTTGGAGACTGCTATCTTGCCATCGAGCTTGTTCATCCACCTTCTGAGCAGCGGCTTCCATATAGTATAACCGAAGCTGTTGCTGCGAGTGGCATGAAAAGTGCCTACGATGACCATTCCTTCTGCGTGGTGCAATACGGAGACCGCTAAAGCTGGCATCATGGGCTCGTGGATATGCACCACATCGAACTTTTCCAGCTCCAGCATTTTCTTAATACGGTCTGAGAACATTAGCATCGGCGATATGGGTGCACGAACTACGGAGCCGCTGGCGCGAATAGGGACGGGTTTCCCTATAACTATAGCATTCTCGTTCTGCCCGGCATTTTTAGGTTTCGAGGAAGGAGCGATTATCTTTACTTCATGCCCCATACGGGTGAAGTGTTCCTCAAGAGAAGCTATATGATTATTTACCCCGCCGGGGTAAGCATAATCATAAGGAGAAACCAGAGCTATCTTCATGGTTCCCTTACTTCTGTTTTCTCTGTCTTCTCGCTTTGCTGCCAGATTCTTCCTTCGCCGAACCTTCTTCCTTGACCCCGGCAATGAAATCCTCAGTCAATTTTCGAGCCTGGCTGTCAGTATATTGGACCGGTGGAGACTTCATAAAATAAGACGAAGGAGCAACAAGCGCCCCGCTCAGGCCTCTGTCCCGGGCAAGCTTGCAACACCGTACGGCATCAATCACCACTCCAGCCGAGTTAGGGCTGTCCCACACCTCCATCTTGAGTTCTATATTCAGCGGCACATCTCCGAAAGTGCGCCCTTCCATCCGGATATAGCACCACTTGCGGTCTAGAAGCCAGGGCACGTAGTCGCTGGGGCCAACGTGGATATTATCCGGGTCAAGAGTATAGTCAAGCTGAGAAGTTACAGCGTCTGTCTTGGATATCTTCTTGGATTCCAGGCGCTCTCGCTCCAGCATGTTATAGAAATCGGTGTTGCCGCCAAAGTTCAACTGGTACGTCCTCTCCAGTTTAACGCCGCGCTCACGGAAGAGCCTGGTCAGCACACGATGAGTAATAGTTGCACCCACCTGTGACTTTATGTCATCACCAATAATCGGCAGTCCCGCATCCTCAAACCGTTTCTGCCAGTACTTCTCGCGCCCAATGAACACCGGGATGCAATTGATTAAGCCGCATTTAGCAGCAAGCACCTGCTCTACATACCACTTGGTAGCCATCTCGCTGCCTACCGGCAGATAGTTGATAACGATATCAACCTTCCTGTCTTTAAGAATTCTTACGATATCCGCAGTAGAGCCCGGGGCCTTGGTAATGACCTTGGAAAGGTATTTCCCCAGGCCGTCATGGGTCATGCCCCGTTCTACCATTACCCCGGTAGTCGGCACATCGCAGAACTTTATAGTATTATTCGGCGGAGTGAAAATAGCCTCCGCCAGATCTTTGCCTACCTTATTGCGGTCGATATCGAAGGCGGCCACAAAATTTATATCCCGGATGTGATAGCCCGCCAGATTGACATGCATCAGCCCGGGGACGAGGTCATTCTCGGCAGCGTTACTATAGTAGTACACCCCCTGAACCAGCGATGACGCACAGTTACCGACCCCGATTATAGCTACATTAATTTTACCCAAGTATCAAACTCCTTTCCTAGACGCGCTTAGGCCAACCTCCAGCCGGCCCATGCGCAGGCTTGCCCCAAAAAGAATCTTGTGCTATCCTCGATAACACACAAATGCTTTACGACTTACACACCCACACATCTATTAGCGATGGCGTCCTCTCGCCACTGGAACTGGTGCGAAGAGCGCTTGTCAACGGTTACAACGCTATTGGTATCACTGACCACGCTGGAATCGGCTACCTGAAACGACTGATAACCGAGATTACCGCCGATTGTGCCCTCGCTCAAAACCACTGGAACATAACAGCGATACCGGGAGTAGAACTCACCCATGTGCCCGCAACGGCGATCGCCGAAACCGCGAAGAAAGCGAAAGAGTTGGGGGCAAAGCTGGTGGTAGTTCATGGCCAAACTGTTGCCGAACCTGTTGAACCGGGTACAAATCTGTCTGCTCTCAAATCGCCACATGTCGATATCTTAGCACATCCTGGAATGTTAACGCTAGAAGAAGCAAAGCTGGCGGCTGCCAATGGCATCTACCTCGAAATCACAGCCCGAAAACAACATTCTGTCACGAACAAACATGTTGCCGAAATGGCCCGCCGCGCCGGAGCAAAGCTTATCATAGATTCAGACGCACATGAAGAACTCGACCTGCTAACTCCTGAACTAGCCTTTACTATTGCCAAGAACGCCTCGCTCACCGAGGCTGAGATTACTGACGCGCTGCAAACCAACCCGCAGGCTCTGCTCGCAAAAATTCTCGCAAGATGAGCTGCCTCTTGCTTGCGTAACTGCCGCCTGCTCTCTTTTTAACTGTGTAGACTATACAACTTTGAGTATAAAAGTCAAGTTCCATCAGGTTTCTTGAAAACCTTATCCGGTTTCCAGCAACCTCGCGCCTCATCGTAGCGCAGAATGGCGATAAGGCGCCCGTCCCTGGAATAAGCCCGGCAAATTTTTTCCGAGACTTCTGTGGTCTTTATTGAATCCAGAGGACGGCCGTTTATTACAGCTTTCTCACCCTCTTCATCCACAACTGTCGCCGGCAGGTGAAGTACTGCCACGTCTATAGGATGAAAAAGCTCAGCCCAACTCCCCTGCCGGAATGCTTCTTCAAGCCGGGAGATACTGACCGCATCTTTTATATGAAAAGGCCCGCTCTTCAAGCGGACCAGGCTTTTTAAATGCGCGCCACAGCCCAGCTTCTGCCCCAGGTCATGGGCCAAGGAGCGAATGTAAGTCCCTTTGCTGCACTCCACCTCCAGGGTAAACAGCGGCGGCTTCCAATCTATTATCTCCAGACGCGATAGCTCGACCCTCCGCGCCCTTCTGGGCAGCTCCACCCCGGCCCTGGCCCAACGATACAGGGGTACGCCTTTCTGCTTGACGGCGCTGTACATGGGAGGGGTCTGGTTTGTGAAGCCGATAAAGGACGATACTGCCGTCTCTACCTGCTCTTTAGTCAGGTGAGAGGAGTCGCAGCACTTAGTTACTTTACCGGTAGCATCATAAGTATCGGTAGCTATCCCCAGTTCAATCTCAGCCCGATAAATCTTGGTTGCCTCGGCTAAAAACTCGATCAGCCGCGTCCCTTGTCCCAGACAGACAGGTAACACACCTGTAGCATCAGGGTCCAGAGTACCGGCATGCCCCACCCGCCGCTCCCCACTCAACCTCCTTACGAGCGCCACCACCCCGAAAGAGGTCTTTCCTCGAGGCTTGTCTAGATTTAGAATACCGTCAATGGTCAAGTCTTGTCCGCTTTATCAGTACTATCACCGGGCGCCACTTCCTTAATCAACTGAAGCAGGCGATTCCCGCGCTCGATAGACTCGTCACGGTAGAAACTAAGCTCGGGGGTATAGCGCAGCGACAGACGCTCTCCCAATCCCTTACGCAGGAACCCCGAGGCAGCGGCAAGCCCTTTCTCTACCTGCTTCTTATCCTCTTCCGTACCCATAATGCTGACAAAAACCTTGGCATGCCTTAAGTCTGCGGAAGTAACTACCTCGGTAACACTGATGATACCGCTCAACCTGGGGTCTCTAACCTCGCGCCTGATGAGCTCGCTTATCTCTTCACGGATAAGCTCGCTGACGCGCTCCCTGCGTCGCGTTCCCATCTCGCCCCAATCTAGGTCAGGAGAGCCTAGGCTTTCTCTTTTTTGTAGGCCTCAATGACATCGCCTACCTGAAAGTCATTGAAACCTTCGACACCAACGCCACACTCAAAACCGGCCGTTATCTCGCGAACATTTTCTTTGAAATGTTTCAAGCTCGAAACCTGCGCCTCAGCCAGAACCTCACCTTTGCGTACAACCCTGGCCATTGAGCCGCGGCTAATCTTGCCATCGGTCACATAAACACCGGCTATTTTGCCCTGCCTGGTGTTGAAAGTAGCTCTTACCTCACCATGTCCTTCGATGACATCCACATAGGTAGGTTCCAGCATGCCGGCCAGTGCTTTTTCAACATCCTCAACCAGCGTGTAAATCACCTGGTATAAGCGGATATCGACACCTTCCTGCTCAGCAAGGCGCTTCGCCCCCGGCTCAGGGCGTGTGTTGAAACCTATGATAATTCCTTTGGAGGCAATAGCCAGCAGTACATCGTTTTCGGTTATACTGCCGCTGCCCAGATGGACAATCCTCACCTTGACTTCACCGCTGCTCAGCCTTTCCAGGGAATCCCTTATCGGCTCTATACTCCCCTGAACATCGGTCTTTAGGATTATGTTAAGCTCTTTTACGTTCCCTGCTTGAATCTGAGCGAACAGGTTGCTCAGCCTGGGTACTTTGGAAGCGCTGCTCATCTCTTTTTCTTTTTGCCGCCGCTGCACCTCAGCCCGTGCTTCCTTCTCGTCGCTGACCACGCTCAAGGCATCGCCTGCCTGGGGAACGCTGCTTAACCCCAGCACCCCCACAGGAGTAGATGGCCCTGCTTTCTTTATGCGTTTGCCCCTGTCGTCAAACATCGCTTTGACCTTGCCCCAAATATCGCCAACCACAACGTTATCACCGATTTCGAGAGTACCTGTCTGTACCAGAACCGTAGCCATGGGGCCTCGACTGCTATCCAGCTTGGCCTCTATGACCACGCCGATAGCCGGTCTGTTAGGGTCAGCCTTCAACTCCAGGATTTCAGCAACGATAAGCAAGTTCTCCAGCAGGTCCGGGATGCCATCGCCCCGTTTGGCGGAAACCAGGACACAGACAACGTCGCCTCCCCATTCCTCAATGATTACGCCATTGTCTGCGAGTTGCTGCTTGACCCGGTCCGGGTTGGCAGTTGGCTTATCTATCTTGTTAATAGCGACTACGATAGGCACCCCCGCAGCCTTGGCGTGGTTTATAGCCTCCACTGTCTGAGGCATGACACCATCGTCAGCAGCCACGACCAGGACAGCGATATCGGTGACCTGAGCTCCGCGAGCCCTCATTGCGGTGAACGCTTCGTGGCCCGGCGTATCGAGAAAAGTAATCTTCTGACCGTGGATTTCAACCTGATACGCGCCGATATGTTGCGTGATCTGGCCGGCTTCAGTATCAACAACATTGGTCTGACGGATAGCGTCAAGCAATTTAGTCTTGCCGTGGTCGACATGTCCCATAATAGTTACCACAGGGGGACGCAGCTTCAAGCCTTTGCCCGTCTCGGCGATACGGGGCTTGGGAGTTGCCCCCGCAGGAGTCTGCGGCTCTTCCTTGGCCTCAAAGCCCAGGTCGGCTGCGACAATAGCGGCGGTCTCATAATCGACAACCTGGTTGATGCTGGCCATGACACCGTTTCGCATCAAGCACTTGATCGCATCTATGCCGCTGACCTTCAGGATGTCCGCCAGTTGCTTCACTGTCAGTCTGCGCGGGATGACAACTTCAGGTTTAGCCGGCGCCTTAGCTTCCGCTTTAGCCTCCGCTTTTCCGGCAGCCGGTGCCTTGCTCTTGACAGTATGCTCTTCACCGGCAACTTTACGCTTCATTCATTATCTCCTTGGATACGAAGCTAAGAGCGATGTTCTTCACCACTACTGACCTCAAGCAGCGTCTTGCTGTACTCCAGAAGTCCCGCGCGCTGCTCCGGACTAATCTCCACCTTAAGAGCGTACTCCAGTTTTTTACGCTTTAAGCCGGACTCAAAACAGTCCTGCGTTCTGCACAGATACGCGCCGCGTCCCGCTTTCTTACCCCTGTTATCTATCTCCAGAGCACCCTGCGGGGTACGCACAATCCGCACCAACTCCCACTTCGGTCTCTTCTGGCGGCAAACAATGCAGGTGCGCTCGGGAACATGTTTAGGACGCTTTTGAGCAACAGGCATCTCTGATTTTACTCCCCCAGGTCTTCGTCCAACTCTTCAATCTCGAAAGTGCGATGCTTCCGGGCCCGCTTAACCTTACCGCTTTCCAACTTATCTTCTTTAAAGGACTTCTTCTTTTTGTCCTTCTTCTTAATATCCGGTTTAGCAGCCTTAGGAGCGAAAATGTCCTCAGCAAAACGTATCTGCGGTTTCTCAGCGGGCACCTCAACCTCGGGCGGAGGTTCATAGGGAATCGCCTCAATCTCTTCCTCAATCTTCTGAGGCACTGCTACAGCTCCCTCAATCTGAGGAGCTGCTTCGCTGACCTCTACTGCCTCCGTCACCGGAGGCGCAGCCGCCTTCGCCCGCGCAGCAACCCGCTCCTTGACCTGAGACACCTCTTCCTTCACCTTCTCCGGCTCCTCAGCCACAGCCGCGGGAGGCGCCTCTTTCACCATGGTCTTCCGCTCTGCCTCAGCAACACTGGCGCTCTTGATATCTACCTTCCACCCGGTTAGCTTGGCTGCAAGCCTGGCGTTCTGCCCTTCTTTACCGATAGCCAGGGATAGCTGGCCATCAGGCACAACCACAACTGCGGATTTCTCCGCTTCATCTATTTCAACACTCACTACCTGGGCCGGACTCAAGGCGTTGGCTATGAATACCTTGGGATGAGCATGCCATTGAATCACATCAATACGTTCGCCGCCCAGCTCGTTGACTACATTCTGAATTCTCACGCCTCGCAGCCCGACACAAGAGCCCACGGGGTCGATTCCCTCTTGCTGCGCTGCTACTGCTACTTTACTGCGAAAACCCGCCTCCCGCGCCACCGCCTTAATCTCAACGATACCATTGCTGATCTCGGGTACCTCCAGCTCGAACAGGCGGCGCACCAGATTGGGATGAGAACGCGATAAGATGAGCCGCGGCCCCTTATTGGTGCGATTCACCTCGAGAAGGTACAGCTTGAGCCTTTGCCCTACCCGATAACGCTCCGTCCTCATCTGCTCAGCGGAGGGAAGCACACCTTCAGCTTTGCCCAGGTCGATAATGGCCTGCCTCGGCTCCACTCTTTGTACTATCCCGCTGACTATGTCTCCTTCTCTATCGACATACTCTCCAAATATAAACTCACGCTCCGCCTCGCGAAGTCGCTGCAAGACCACCTGCTTGGCAGTCTGGGCAGCGATACGTCCGGCGTGGAACTGTGTAGATTCAATGGGAATAGTCTCGCCTAATTTAACATCCTTCTTTACCTTCTGCGCTTCGACCAAAGAAATCTCCTTATAGAGGTCCGTTGGCTTCTCGACCACTGTCTTGAGGGTGTAGACCTTAACATCGCCGCTGGCCGGGTTGATCTTCACAGAGATATTATGCTGCGCTCCGAGGTCGTCCTTCTTGAAAGCGGAGACTAATGCTGCCTCCACCGCAGAGAAGACAACTTCTTTGGGCAAATTTCTTTCCGCTGCTAGCTGAGTAATAGCCAGTATGAAATCCGTTTTCATCCCTGCCTGGCCTCCTTTGCACCACCCCGCAACCCTCAATCAATTAAAAAAGTGGGTAAAACCCACTTAGTATAACTCCCTCGTACGAGCACTATAGCACTTTTCGGGGTATAATGCAACCCCTCGCTATGGCCTGTTCAGGGGCCCCCGAAGGTGGGGCGATGCTGCCCTTTAAAAGTTGTTTATTTCAAGAGAGCCTTGAGCCTCTCAGCCGCCCCGGACAGGGGCACAAGCTCGATATCCTTGCCGGTGCGCAGCTTCACCTCAGCGCTGGACGACTTCAGGGTACGGCGGCTCACCGTGAGCCGTATCGGCATCCCCATAAGGTCGGCATCGTTGAACTTGACCCCCGGCGACTCGTTGCGGTCATCGAAAAGCACCTCGAACCCTTTACCGCAAAGCTCGGTATAAAGCTTCTCCGCAGCCTCAGCCACAGTTTGCTCATCCATGCCCAGGGCGCAGAGATAGACCTGGTAAGGCGCTAAAGAGACAGGCCAGATAATACCCTTTTCGTCGTGGTTCTGTTCTATCACCGCCGCCAGCAGCCGCCCGATGCCGATGCCATAGCATCCCATGACCAGAGGTTTCTGCACGCCGTCGCGGTCTATATACAAAGCTCCCTGCCTCTGGCTGAACACAGTGCCCAGCTTAAATATATGTCCTATTTCAATTCCGCGCCTCGACATCAGCGGATTGCCGCACTTGAGGCACTGGTACCCCGCCCTGGCCAGGGCTATATCTGTGATGAGGTCTGCGGCGAAATCGCGAGGGTAGTTGGCATTCTTGAGATGGTAGCCGTCTTTATTGGCCCCCACCACGAAGTTATGTCCCGAGGTTACCGAATCGTCAGCCACTATCTTGATGCCTTTGAGCCCCACCGCCGACGCCGACCCGGCCACCAGCCCCGACCTCTTCACCTCCTCATCATTGGCCAGCCTTAGCTCGGATGACTTCAAGGCGTTCTTGAGCTTGACCTCGTTCACCTCCAGGTCACCCCTTATCGTAACAAAGACCAGCCCCTCATCCGAAGCGTAGAAAACAGCCTTCAGGGTACGGTTTTTAGGCACGCCCAGGAAGTTAGCCACCTCCTCGATAGTCTTGGCCCCGGGCGTAGCCACCTCTTGCAGCGGAAGGAGCAACTCCCCGTCCAAGTTGGTTTTGACGAAGCTGGCCCTCTCTGCGTTAGCCACATAGCCGCAGCGGTTACAGTAGATAATCTCGTCTTCACCTATTTCGGTCGCCACCATGAACTCATGAGAGTCTTTGCCGCCGATAGCGCCGCTATCGGCCTCTATGAGCATAGCATCGAGCCCGCAGCGGGCATAGAT
>Ga0172363_10005322_pt1 | contig 10402 bp, 8 predicted proteins | sample LakKivs2_kivu2a2_FD_114541 | JGI IMG/M metagenome (GOLD analysis project Ga0172363, IMG submission 114541) | Sediment microbial communities from Lake Kivu, Rwanda - Sediment s2_kivu2a2 | ecosystem: Environmental > Aquatic > Freshwater > Lake > Sediment | place: Rwanda: Western Province, Lake... | reverse complement strand
GCTGAGGAGTCCAAAGAGCCTAAAGCTAAGCAGGCATTGCCTTCCAAACCAGCCATCATAATTGAATAGTTTCATTCTGGATAATATCCTTCTTTAATATCCTGCTCGATAGCATAACAGCACTGCCTGTGGATTTCTTCTCTTATCTCTTCAGCACTTCTTCCAGTTCCATTGTTTTTATCAACCAACCTAATCTCAACTCCCTTGAATGGATCATGGCTGCCTCCAGCCCTTATCTGGGAATAGCCATACACTCTTCCGTCTTGGGAGCTTATCTGGTAGTTGCTTCTGACTTCGATCTTTGCGCTTCCTTTTGGAGTTAATACTTCACCTACAGAGACCATCCTTCCGTTGCTCAGGCTTTTGTCAAAATTTATGTCTCTGAATATCATTTCAGTCCTTTCCCCTATATCTTCTTGGCTTGCTTCATTCATTTTTCCAACTCCTGTAAACTCTTCTTAAATCCGGGAATTTCCAAGATAATCTAGAATTGTTCTTGCAAACCCCCAAGCTTTTCTGCTGAGAGTTTACAATACGACTAGCACTACTACTAGGACCAGATTCAATAATCCTAATGCAATGCTTTGTCTCATAACAGCAGAAAAGTAAAAGAAATATTTAAAGTTTTTGGAAAAAGTAGGCAGGCGTGCTTAAGGTTTGATATCTGCTCCGCCTGATAGTTAACCCTGAACTTTCCTCGGTCCCGCAACCCTGAAAGCACCACTGCAAACAATTAGGGCTGCTTCATTCCTGACCTGACCCGGTTTTCATAAGCAATAGTCAAACAGGACAGGACGTCAACGTCCAGCCCAGGACCAGCAGACAAAACAAACACCTAGCCCTAAGCTTAGCTCCGCCGTATAGCACATTTGCGGTTACAAGAGGGTGCTAACCTCCCAGTTTAGCCTGCCCATAAACATAAAACAGAAAATCGTTTTTAAATCTTATGTATTTTCTTCTTCAACACTCTGGTTAATTTCTGCCTGCTGTTCAGCAGTTTCTTCTTGTGGTTCAGTTCCTACTGCTGCTCTGGTTATATGTCCTGCATCATCACCTTCTATTAATCCGCCTGCAGGGGTTATTTTTCCTATTATGCCTATCTGTGAAAGCGCAACAACCACAACGACTACAAATAAGAAAGCCATAATATATTTTACAGCCATACCTTTAAGGTCTAATTGCCCTTTTTTATTTAATTTTTTCATTGTACTTTACCTACCATATCTCCGACTGAAATCTTTTGCATTCCTGTGTCTTTGTTGGTATAATCTATGATAAGATCTTCCTTGAATTTGCTTCCTGTTGCAGCAGTCTCGCATATTATTATAAAATTTCCTTCAGCCCCGTTCTCAAAATCAAGGTTATAATTCTCTGTGCAGTTTCCTATAGTTATTGAATTTATTGTTATATCTCTCCCAAGGCTGTTCTGTATTATGAATTCAACGCTTGAGTTTGTTATTTTGGAATCTAGACATGCAAGGCCCGGGGGCAGAGTGCATTTCTCAGGCAGGAACTTGTCAGGAGCTAATACTCCAAAATAAGCCAAAGCCCCTATAGCTGCTAGTACAACAAGAATAGCCCAGCCGTATGTCATAAGGAACTCCATTGCAGCTTGTCCGTTTCTTTTCATAATCCACCTTTTATTACAAATCATTTATAAATTTTAGGTTTTTAAGATTAATACTGATTTATATTATCTTAAAAAAATCCTGATAATAATACACCGAATACTTTTGCCATTATCAAAAACAATATTATCGTAACACCCATAAATGCAGGTATATACTTCAGTCCTTCCTTTATGCTTCCTTTCTGTATTATAGCGACGATTATTGAAGAAAAGAATGCTGTCATAGTCAATGTTGTTAATGCAAATATCTTGAAATCAGTAGGATCAACGCTTACCTTTGATATCTGGATAGGCATGTTTACAGAAGATGCAGCTCCTGTTATGCTGACTTTTCCTATTATTGTGGTTATTATCTGCAGTAGGTTCAAAGACAGCGCCATAAGTAATGGCGCAGCTACGATAGATGCAAACGAGATAAATATCACATAAGCCATGACATCAGCAGTCATCTCTTTCCTCATGATCCTTGCTTCCTGTATGTCTGAGCTTATCTTATCCAGTAGGCATCCGATCTCTCCTCCTGCTTCTATGCCTTCTATCATCAGGTTTATGCTTCTTTTTACAAGATCTGAATTATATTTGTCTGCAAACCTTTGCAGCGATTCGTTAAGTTCGCTTCCGCTTATGGTCTCTTTTGCAACTGTCTCTATCTCTTTTGCTAGAACACCGAATCTTGGCCTTACAGCAAACCACAATGCCTTGTCAATAGGCATACCTGCCCTTATGTTTGCAGAAGTCAGCTGTAAAAAGTCAGGCAGCACCTCTTCTATGTCTAATCTTCTCTGGAATATCTTAAAATCAAGGAAAAGATAGAACATAAGATAGACTATCAGCAGCAGCCCAAAGAATATGATCAGCCATAAGAAGAAAGTGATTATGATTACATATATTACAGGATAACCATAGTTTGTTGAGAAGAAATATATCAAGAACACAGATATTATCAGGTTTATTATCAGAGAAGCGTTGAACAGCCTGTTAAAAAGCTTGTATTTGCTTATATACATGCCTGCTTTCTGCATATGCTTTTCTAGGAAACTGCTCTTATGCAGCTTTCTTATCCTATCTTTTTCCTTCTTTAGCTTATTTGATTTTCTTTGCCTTTCAAGCCTCCTCTTGTATTCTTCTAGGAATTTCATAGGTTCACCGATGGCCTTGATGTCCTTATTATTGATATAAACATGAATTGTATGAATCCAAGGAATGCTGCAAGCGCAAGCAGCACAGGCAGGCTGATATCAAATGAGACAAATGTTGATAGCACGATTATCATCGTGGTTCCTATCGAAGGTATTATGACTGCTATCATCATATAGAACATTGCCAGCGGGTTAAGCTTCTTACCATACTTCTTGATCTCAATTATCTGCTTCTTTGTGATCTGCTCTATCACGCCTTTCAATGACTCAGATATGTCTGCTCCTGTCTTTATCGAGTTTAGCATCTGCCATAATACTTTTCTGAAATCTGATGAAGGGGTGTATTCTATAGCTTTGTTCAATGCGTCCTCGATCGGAGTTCCCATATCAATATCCTCGATGATCTCATTGAAATATTTTCCGACTATATTATAGCTCTTGATTACATTTTTTATCGCATTATACAGGGAAACGCCTGACTCCAGCTCTATTATAAGGAACCTGCCGGAAAAGACTATCTCTTTGTTTATCTCCCTCTCTTTCTTTATTATCAGCAGGTCAGGCATCTTTAGGAAATAGAAGAACATTCCGAAGAGCATCACTGGGAAGAATAGAGCCAATACGCTGATTATGGGGCCTGCTTTTGCAAGCACAGCACCAAGGAACATCGTTATTCCTGTTGTCATATAGAAAGATGTGAAAGCTGTCTTCTGTACAAACTCTTCAGGGGGCTGGTTTATTCCTGCTTCTTTTAGCTTTGTAGCTAACCCAGGTATGTTCCTTGCTATCCTCCTGAATACCCTGTTTGCCATTTAAGAGAACCTCTTGTTTTTTCTTACGAATCTCATAAGATTTTCAGGGTTTGTATAAGACTCAGCTACGATCTCACCAACCCCGTCGATTGTCTTTATCTGCTGCTTTACCATATATTTTAGTATATTCTCCTTCTCTTTCAGTATCTTTCCTATCTCCTGGGTAGAATATCCTGTGTAAAGCTGAAGTGTGCTCATCAAGGATTTTGATTTGTTGATCTGTCTCAGTGAATCCTTTTTTCCGTCATACTGCATGAGTATGTTTGCTTCAGAATCTGGCAGTATCTCAGCTATCTGGAAGGTCCTTCTCATATTTGTCCTTCTGTTTCTGAACTGGATCATGATCATAGATACTGCAGGCAGCATGATTTTTGGCACATTGATGGGTTCATTAGTAAGTCTTCTTATTGTCTCTTCAACATTGTTTGCGTGGAATGTAGCATAGCAGGAGTGTCCTGTATGTATCGCTTCAAACAAGGTTTCAGCCTCCTCCTTTCTTCTGACTTCTCCGACAACTATCCTGTCTGGCCTCATTCTCAATGAGTTTACCAGTAGATCTTCCATTGTCACCTGTCCTTTTCCTTCTGGATTTGGCAGCCTTGTTGACATAGGGACCCAATGGAGATATTTAGGAAGATTAAGCTCCCTTGTATCTTCTATAGATATGATTCTTTGGTTTGGGGGGAAGAATGAAGCAAGAACATTCAGTGTAGATGTTTTTCCTGATGCAGTTCCTCCTGCGATTATAGATGAGAGTTCAAACTGTATCCCAAGCCAGGCCATAGCAGCAGCACCCAAAGATATTGTGTTGTTTTCTATAAAATGTGTTATTGTCAGAGGATCCCTTGAAAACCTTCTTAATGTTATTGTATTTCCTTTTGTTGAGATTGGGTTCAATGTTGCGTTTACTCTGTCTCCTTCATCAAGGTTTGCGTCAAGCAGGGGGGTAAGCACAGTTATCTGTCTTCCGACCTTTCTTCCTATCATTGTGGCATAATGCCTTGTTTTATCCTCATCCTTTACCCAGATGTTTGTCTTCAGCCATCCGTGTTTCCTATGATAGACCCAAACAGGCTCGTCAGAACTGTTGATAACAACCTCTTCCAGCATCTTGTCATGGTTAAGTATCTCTATCTCCCCCATACCAAGGCTTTTTTGTATAAGGTAGCTTGTCAGGAAGTCTATAGTCTTATCCTCAACCTCAGGGAAATATTTTATTATCAGCTCTCTTATGGTGTCTGAGAATTTCTCTTCGATTATAGTCTTTCTTTTAGGGTCTGTTATGTCCACCATTCCCAGGTTTACTTTTCTGACTAGCTCCTCCCTTATCTTCTCAAGCACCATTTCTGTCGTAGCTCCTATCGAAGAGATAGATACTTCATAGCATAATACATACTCTCCTTTCTTGCTGCATATCTTTGTCGAGATAGGTATGCTGTTGCATAAGAAATCATAGCTGTCTATCACTTTTGTTATAGCTCCGGCCTGGTTTATTATTCCTTCTGCGCTTTTGCTGGGTTTTTCTATTATCTTCTTGCTTTCTTCTTCTAGCTTATCATCTCTAGCATTAGCTTCTTCTTTTCCAGGTTTTTTGTGGCTTTTCAAAAGTCTTTCAAAGGAGCCGACTTTCTCAAGATTCTTTCTGAGGCCATCGATCTTGGATTTTTGCTTTATAGCTTTCTTTATATACTCCTTAAATCTCATATGTTTCACAAGTTTTTTATCAAGATTGCCTTTTGTTCTTTTATCTGCGCTCCTTCTGAGTTTTGTGGTGCTTCTATTTTTTGTGTGTTTTTTGTGTTTTGCCATTTTACAGCTTCACCAGACTTACTAGCTTGTTAAGCTCTTTCTCAAAAAATCCTCTTCTGCTCGTCACCCTGTCAAGCTCCTTCTCAAGCTCTTTCATCTCCTTGTCAAACTCTTCCTTTCCCATTGTTGTCTTCAATGCTTTCTCTTTGACCAATATCTCATTCAATCTTGTTTTTAGCTCTTTTTCCTGTTTAGCAACACTTTCTAAGACATCTTTTATCTTTGATTTCCTGTCCAGGAACTGCTTGAACTTGCCTGGAAGGTCCTCCAGCTCGCCGAGTTCACTGCCAACCTCTTTCTGCTTCTGCTGCATCTTCTTTATTATCTCTCCCTGCCTTTTTGTTATCTCTACCTCTTTCAGCTTGTTCTCGTTCATGGATTTTAATATGTCCTGTTTTTCTTTCATAAGGCTGTTCTGCATCTCTTCATACCTCTGCTTTAATGTATTCAGTTTTTGCTCAGAATCAGATATCTTCTTGCTTTCTTTGCTCATCTTTTTCTGTATATCCCCGCTCAGTTCCTTTACTCGGTTTAGTTTATCTTCAAGCAGCCTCTCGCTCTCTACTATTGACTGCGCTTCCTTTTTCTCAGTTTCGAACATTCTTGCCGTTTCCTCTACCTCTTTTCTTATTTCTTCGCTTATCTTATCATAGTCTGATTTTTCTTCTTTTAGCTTCCTGTTTATGGAGCTCATCTTTTTGATATAGCCCTCTTTTGACTCAGCGATCTGTTTTTCTGTCATCTCTTTGTCCTTCTCAGCTTTCTCAAGCTCAAGTATATCGTCCTGCACATGCCTTAGGCTTCTGTCTGAATGCTTCTCGATATTGGAGAATATGCTGTCAAGCTTTATTACCTCTTTGTCTAGCATCTCTAGATAGTTCACAGCGCTCTGTGTTTTTCTCATAAATATGTTCTTGTCTTCGCTGATCTCTTTTGCTTTTTGGTCTATCTCTGCCTTGGTAAGCTTCTTTCCTACAAGATAAGGTACTGTAAACTTATATTCTATGCTTATCAGTCCGCCGTCCTCAAGGAACTGCGCCCACTCCTCTAGTGTCTCTTCATCCACTCCTAAAAGTCTAGAAGCCTCTTTGAGCGAAACCTTTCCTTTGTCCTTGACCAGCCTAACAAGCTTGTCAACTCCTGTCTGGATTACTTCTTTTTCAGTCATTTTATCACCTTATCTTTTGAATTATAATATAAATCACCCTATGCACTCTTCTATCTCATACAGTTTGTGGTGTGTTGAAGTTCCTCCTGTTCTGTTATCTATCTTGAACCATGAATCTAGCCCTTGTACATGATATTTTGTAGGGTCGCTGCCTCCAAAATAGATATAATCAACTATGCTCTTGTCATAAACACCCATTCCCTGCATCACAAATTCATTTATATTGACTAGACTTTCGATTCCATTTTCATCCGAACTTAGATCTCCTTCTAGTCTTTTCAGATAGCTTGGTGCATCCTCAAAAGCCACATACATTGTCTCGTCATTATACATCTCCAGGTTTGTTGTGTCGCAGCCGCTGCCAACAAAATAGCTGAAATTTGATATTATCACAGGCTTGATTACAAGTCCGTTTGTATTCAGCCTGTATGTTGGGTCTTCAAAAAATTCTATCGGCACATCAGCTTCAATATCATATTTTTTTGTAAAATTTGCTGTTCCTTTTATATCTCCTATTATTAAGGTAAAGCTAAGTTCTGTATGTACATGCCATGGATCCTCTTGTCCCACACTAACGCTTTTATTGATAAAATCTATATCTATATCAAGGTCAGCTGCTTTTTGCTTTATCCTATCTTCCCATATGTCAAAGCTGTTGTTAATCATAAAATTTGTCACATTGTTCTTGTAAGTTCCGTTAAAGAAAAGTTCCTGAAATCTTGTTTCCACATTATCTATATAGCTCTGGTTTTCCACAATTATTTCTATCATTGACAATAATGCCCTGTGGCTTGTTATGAACACAGCCCTTTCTATATCTCTTTCCACATCGCCGATGAAATCATTTATTGTGTTTACCCTTGTCTCTATCACAAATGCTTTAGTGCTGTATCTGTATTTGGTGATTGAAAGGAACGAAAACAGGAATACAGACATTAGCAGCAAGGCTGTTATGGTATAAAATACCCCTCTCTTTCCCATATTCTGCTTTACCATATTCTTGCCTCTATTATAGAAGGTCCCCACATAGATGGAACTCCTGGTACCAAAAAGCTTTGTATGAAAAGGTTCATCTCATTGAAGTTTATATCGCATCTGTTGTCATCATTGAAATCCAGCTGGCTGAATATCTGGAATCCAGCATCGTCTAATGTATCATCTGCATCATAGCTTACATTTGCGCTTGTAAAGCTGCATCTCTTGCTTCCTGCGTAGTTATAAGGGACGTTGATGTCTTCTATGCCGTTGCCTTCAAATTCTACGCTCCATATGCATCCGTTTGCTTTTGGCAGTACATTGCTGTATGGAATTAAAGATTGTATGGTTGCAGTATATATGAAGGTGTTGTTTAGGGAGCATCCTGTATCGTTTTCTGGGTGGTCTCCTGTCCTTAAGCTGAAGATATTGTTCCCAGGATTCAAGAATATTGGAGGAACATTTATTATAAAAGGGTCTCCTAACTGTGTATAATCATTATTGTAATAGCTTAAATTATATATTATATTGCCGTTTACAATTAAGCCGTCTGTCCAGTGTTCTGAAGAATAGCTTGTCAGCTTAGAATCTATTACTCTTAAGTCCTGTGGTATTGAGACATTGAATGTGCAGTTCTTGAATCCTTTTTCTTCTGAAATTATTGAGATTTCTCCGAACTGAGGAGGTGTAACTATGGGTGTATAGTCCATCTCTATATATGAATCATCATATAATATGCTATCTGTCAGCTCCCCTTGGATGTCGATTGTTTGCGAATGCATCGATGCTGCAACTATAGAAGAAGCCACATCCTCATAGAACTGTTTAAGTGTTGTTATGTTGTTGCTTTTTGTGTATATGCCGTCCCCGCATTCAGCTATAGCTGCTAATGTGGCTTCATCTGGTTCATCACTAAACCCCACAGCATAGACAGTGATCCCATATTTTTCTCTTGCTTCGCATGCTGCTTTTATCGCATCCTGGGTTGCGTCTCCTGTTCCCTGTCTTGAGCATAGTACATTTGCAACTCCATCTGTCATCGCTGCTATTGCTTTATCTCTTTCGCTGTTGAATCCCAAAAGCTCAAGGTCAAACTTGGCTGCCAAGTTGCTGTTTACAAGCTCAACCGCAATCACATTATCTCCGCTCCTGAAATAGTTCCCGGGTATATTTTTCCCCTTTCTGTTCCAGTATTCTCCTTCATGTGTTTCAAAATCTTCATCTATAAGTCTTTCATTAAGATAGACTTTTGCCCTATCATCTGACAGTATATTGATAACACCTCTTGATACCTGGCTTAGATTGCTTATTGTAAAGTGTTTCCTTAGATAGTAATGGTTTGTTGTGTTTGTAATTTCTATCTGTAGGTTGTCAAATCCCCATATTCCGTGCTCATCTCTATATGAGGAGTATTGTTTTCCTCCAATCTCTAGATAATATATCCCGGGCCCTTCTATCCATCCTGAAATATCCTGTGCAAAAAATCCTGAAAAATCAACATTTGGATTATCTGCTGTTGCAACCTCTTGGCTGGAGTCCAGGCCCTGATGCCCGTCATCTAGGTTGTTTCCAAGATAATGCCCTCCTGAGTCAGGGCTTGTCCATCTTGCTTTGACCCATACCTGATCAGAACTCTCAAACATATTTCCTGATGTATCAGCCCATTCATAGTTGAATGAGACTACAGCGCTTCCTCCTGTTGAGTTTATAATATTAAAGAGATCCTGTGTTATATTGACTGATATGCCGTAAGCTCCTGAGCAGTCATAGCCAGAGCATCTGTTCCTGGCCGGAATTCCAGTCATGCTGTCAAATTCTATCATCCCATTGACAACCCCATTATAATCTATATTATCATCATATCCAAAAGGCCCAGCTCCATTTTGAGTATCCCAGTCCCAGCCGTCATTTGCTCCGCTTATCCCGTATGTGTTCGCTGTATAGTTTAATACCCCTGAGCTGAAATCATTCGGCGCTCCTGCAGTATCATTCCAGTTCTCCCACAGATCGGCATAGCTTATATTTCCAGATAAATTTCCTCCTATATCTGTAACAACAGCAGGACTATAACTATAGCCGTTAGTATATCCAATCACAGCAACCCCTCCGCTGCTCCAGTTAGCTTCATGACTATAGCTTATATTATACCATGTTCTGTTATCCTGGTCTAGCGGAGGCTCACTAAGCAGATAATCTGTCGTGTAATACCATCCTGAAGACTTGTTTGCTATAATAACAGTCCTTGTTATGTTCTGCATTAGCATATCCACTGCACTGTTTATTCCGCAGCATATGCATGTGCTTCCTCCTGCTGTATACCCTGTTTTAGGTACAGAAGTTCCTATTGTGTTGTATACCCTGGTTAAGTTATCTGTCGGGTATAATGTGCTGCCTGTCTGCGTTGATGTTGAATATGCTATCAGCCCGATCTTGTTTCCTGTTATATTTATCACATCTTCTGAAAAGTCTTTATCAAGGCATTTTGCTATGCTTAACCTTTCAGTGCTTGAGTCATTTATGCCTGCATCATCACAGTTTCTTTTTGTTCCTCTATTGCTGTTATCCATCCTCCAACCCATGCTTCCGGATATATCAGTAATCAGAGCGACATCAGACTGGCCCACATATATATATCCGAAGCTAACATTCTCAAAACCTATTCTAAAAGGCACAGTCTTAAGGCTCAGGTCAGGATAGTTCAGGTTTTTTGTAAGATTGGAGTCTGTCAGCAAAATAGTGCCTTCTCCGTCAGGATTTTCAATCCTCAATACATTTCTTTCTCCCATCGCAACATACAAGGTATTGTTTGTTACATTTGTGATATCAGCAAAATAGTGTAAATATAATGTCATATTATTCAGCTGCCCAG
>Ga0172363_10005320_pt1 | contig 10404 bp, 10 predicted proteins | sample LakKivs2_kivu2a2_FD_114541 | JGI IMG/M metagenome (GOLD analysis project Ga0172363, IMG submission 114541) | Sediment microbial communities from Lake Kivu, Rwanda - Sediment s2_kivu2a2 | ecosystem: Environmental > Aquatic > Freshwater > Lake > Sediment | place: Rwanda: Western Province, Lake... | reverse complement strand
CCGAAAAACCGAGGTTTGTCAAGGGAAAAATCAGACCTTCCGGTTGCCCCGAAAAGCCAAGAAATGGCGGATAATGTTGCGGATGAGCCCCGAATCCTTAGGCCTCATTCGCAGGGCCTCCTCGAACAGAGCCGAGGTCCTCAAGCCGAGGCCAACCATGTTCTGGAGAAACTCGCGGGCAGCAGGGATGCTGATCTCCGGATGGAACTGGATCCCCCAAACAGGTCGACCCTTTAGCTCGAAGGCCTGGACCGGGCAATCGGGCGAAGAGGCCAGGACATCAAACCGCTCGTCCAGATTGGTGACTTCATCAAAATGGCTGGAAAACGCATAGGCGACACTCCGATCTCCCAGAATGCCGCCCCGCCTATGAATGGCGATTGGATGCCAGCCGATCTCGGGCCGGAATGATTTCCGCACGCGGTTCGGACCGCCGAGGGCAAGGGCCAAGAGTTGGTGTCCGTAACAGCTCCCAAGGATAGGGAACCCGCGGTCAAGGGCTTCCCGGACCCATTCCACCTCAGAATACACCCAGGCCTCGCGTTCCAGGATTGAAGCTTCGGACCCTGTCAGAATGAGGTGAGTAAACTCGTTATCCAAATTGGGAAACCGGCCTTCTGGGGCCCGGAAAGAGGTGAATGACGCCCCAAGATAGCCGGCCCAGTGTTCCACGGGCTTGTAAAGAGTCGGGTTGATCGAATTATCGACGATCGCCACCCGGATGTCTGTTCTCTCTTGACGGCTCATTCTTTCCTAAGGCCGATTGAGATGCCCATTATAGCGAAGACGATCAGAAACTCAAGGCCGCCTCTTTTGCGACGGTTGGGATTCTGGTATAATCATCAGCTTCAGAAGGAGACGCACCGTGCACAAAGTCGAAGAAGCCACCGAACTCCATGTCATGACGCCCAACGAGCCGGGCATCCTGGGTCGGGTTCTGGGGACCCTGGCCAACGCCGGGATCAATCTCAAGACTCTCTGTGCCTATTCGGAAAGAAGCCGGGGGCACTTCCTCCTCATCACGACCGACAATAAGAAGGCCGAGAAATCGCTGAAGGCGCTCGGCTACAAAGTGAAAGCAAACCGGGTCATCACCGTTGAAATCGGAGACCGCATCGGAGCCGGAGCGGAAATCGGGGCCCTTCTGGGGAATGCCGTGGTCGATATCGACTATTGCTACGGGACCTCGGCGGGCCTGGGCCGCGCGCTCCTCGTTTTCAAGACTAATAAGCACAAGAAAGCGCTCGAGACCCTGAAATAAATTTCCCGTGAATTTTCCCCTCCTATTTCAGGGGAACGACCTTGAAAATGACTCCCTTGGGATCCGGGCACGCCAGCAAGGAGGTCTCCGCGATCCAATCGTCATCGGGGAGCTCCTCCTCCCGCTGCTTGGTGGTCAGGAAAGGAAAAAGGCTGTTCAGGGCGAAAATGCACACACGCTTGCCGGCCGGGATCTCGATTGTTCCCTCCCCCCGGATATAAAACGTGTCGCCGACCTTGTGTCTCGCTCCGCAGCGCTGCTTGACTTCGACCACCTCGACCTTCAATTCTCTCATGGTTCCTCCTTCCGAGCTTCACTATACAAATCCCGACTGAAAAACGCAACAGAAGCTCGCCATCGGCCCATCCGAGAATTTGCGTTGACAAACCCGAGTTGTTTGGAATAAAATACCGCCTTCAGTGTAGAAGATAACGAGGAGGCCCACATGGCGAAAGCCGAACCCAATGTCGTGCCGTTGTGCGACGTTCTGCTCGTTCTCCTGATTATTTTTATGGTCATTACGCCAATCGTTCAGAAGGGGATTGACGTCAAGCTGCCGGAGACTTCCTCCGACACGAGTGGAGGAATGCCGACCGGCCTGATCGTCTTGACAATGAAAAAAGATTTGTCGGTCCTCATCAACCAGCAGGCGGTTGATCTAAAGGTTCTCCAGGACGAGCTCCGGAGAATCTACTCCGCCCGTCAGGACAAAACGATTTTCATTAGAGCCGACGCCAAGCTCCCCTATAGCCGCATCATGGAAATGATCGACATCGCCAAGGGAGCGGGCGTGGAGACATTGGGGATAATCCCCGAATACTTCACAGAAGAAGAAACTCAATAGATTCCAACGCCTTCGACATCGCTCCGAGAAGACTTCTGGGCGAGGGGGCGTATGCCGAGACGGGTTTTCTTCTATTTGATCGGGCCGATCACTTCCCTTGAGATGACCAGCCTTTGGATTTCGTTTGTCCCCTCGTAGATTTGGAGAAGCTTGGCGTCCCGCATCAGCTTTTCCATCGGATAGTCCTTCATATAGCCATAGCCGCCGAAAATCTGCAGCGCCTCGACCGTTGTCCGCATGGCCACATCCGAGCCAAAGCATTTGGCCATCGCCGATTCCCGGCCGCACGGCTTTCCCTGGTCCATCAGCCAGGCGGCGTGCCAAACGAGATGGCGGGCGGCGTTGATCTCCATGGCCATCTGCGCGATCTTGAAGGCGGTGTTTTGGAAGAGGGCGATCGGCTTTCCGAATTGCTGGCGCGTCTTGGCATAGTCGATGGCATATTCGAGAGCGGTCCGGGCCACGCCGACTCCGGCGGCTCCGACCGAGGCCCGAGTCTTGTCAAGGGTTTTCATGGCCACGATGAAACCCATTCCCTCCTTGGCCAGCAAGTTCTCAACGGGCACCCGCACATCCTCAAAAAAGAGCTCCGTCGTGTTGGAAGCCCGGTGCCCGAGCTTATCCTCCTCCTTGCCGACTGTAATCCCCGGCGCCTCCCGAGGCACGACGATGGCGCTCACGCCGCGGATCCCTTTTTCGGGGTCGGTCAGGGCAAATACGACATACAAGCTGGCGATGCCACCGTTCGTAATGAAGCACTTGGAGCCATTGATCACATAATGGTCACCGTCACGGATGGCCCGCGTCTTGGTGGCGCCGGCGTCCGAGCCCGCTTCTCGCTCGGTGAGACAGAAGGCGGCAAAGCCCATTTTCTTCGTAAAGGGCGTGAGGAACCTCCTCTTCTGCTCGCCCGTGCCGAAGAGGATAATCGGCGTAAAGGCCAGAGAGCTGGCCATAATGGTCGTGAACATCCCCGCACAGCCGGCCGCCAGCTCTTCGCTGATAATGGCGATCTCCAGTTCCTTCAGCCCGCCGCCGTCATACTCCTGAGGGATGTTGCAGGTAATAAACCCCGCCTCGTAGGCTTTCTGCATGATCTCTTCAGGGAATTCATCCCCCTTGTCATACTTGGCCGCGTTCGGTCGCATCTCCTTTAGGGCAAACTCGCGGGCCATGTTTTGAAGGGCCTGCTGCTCTTCAGTCAAGCTGAAATCGATCACAGTCTCCTCCTTTTCGTTCGCTTTTTGAATCGCATCGGTTTTATAACCTGAATGAATCTCGGAAGTCAATTTCGCGCAACCGGCACTCCGGGCTCACGAAGAATAAGCCGTTCCCGGACCAAGCGGGACGATGCGTTCTTTAACCCAAAGACGGCTGAGACTATGTCCTGCGGTCTGAGACCCCGGAAGGAAGGAGTGGGAAGCTCGAGATAAAGCTTCCCCTGTCCTCGATCCACCCGGAAATCCACCCGACATCCGGGATGAACGCCGATAAGGCGAGCCGTCTCATTTTGAACAAAGTCCGCATCCGCGAGATGGGGTGTTCCGGAAGAGGCTTTTTTGGCCCTCAGGGCCGCTTGGACCCATTCGTTTCCAAAATCCAGGGAATAGACCATTGAACGAATCCGCTCGTTGAGAGGCGGCTCGGAATCTTTGACCCGGCGGACTTTCAAGAAACGGATTCCTGAGCGTGTCGAACGATTGAGACGCCTGAGGAGCGCCCTTTCATCAAGACGATAAAAGCACTTGAACTCGAAACACTCCTCTCGAGCTTCCATTCCCAAGGGAAGCGCAGGCGCATAAGAAACGAGCATCCTTGGATGAAAACCGGCCGAATGGGCGACTTCAATCCCGGCCCGGCGCAGGGACCTTCGGAGATGGTTAGTCAGGTCTCGGTGCGACAGGAAGCGGGTCAGGCCCGACTTTTCGTAAGAAACTTCATAGCGGATGGCCTCATTTGTAGGTCGGCCGAAAAAGGCCGTCTGCCGGGGCCGCGCTTTAATTATCGGTGGAGTGGCCGTTTGGGGCCGGTGGCGCGAATTGCAGCCCCGGCACTTGCGGCAGTCAGTCACCAGGCAGGAAGCCGTTCTTTCCTCTCTCAGCCCCTTATCCAGTTCGGATAAAAGGAACTCTTTTTTAATCCCCGTCCGAATATGGTCCCAGGGAAGCACTGCGTCCCTTTCCAGAGACCCCAGATAGGATCGGTAATCCAAGCCCTCCGAAGAAAAAGCGGCTTCCCAATGGGAAAAATTAAACCGATCTTTCCAGCTATCGAACCTGGCTCCTCTTTTCCAGGCCTGGATAAGGACAGGTCCGAGCCTCCGGTCACCGCGGGAAAAGACGGCCTCCAGGACTGAACTGCGGGTCGGATGGTCCTTGATGACAACGGACCGATGCCTGCTGAGAGAAGAACGGATGAACCTCTGCTTTTCTCGGAGCGTCCCCTCATCGTCCATGGCCAGCCATTGGAACGGCGTGTGGGGCTTGGGAATGAAAGAAGACAGGCTCAGGTTGATCCGGGGCGGCGACTTCATGACACTTCTTCCGAGTTCGAGGACGTCCTCAACCAAACGCACGATCCCCTGTAAATCCTCATCTTTTTCGGTGGGCAGCCCGACCATGAAATAGAGCTTGAGCAGCCGCCATCCCCTCTTGAACGCCGTGGCCGCCGCTTCTCGCAGGTCTCGGTTGTCGAGCTCTTTGTTGATGACCCGCCGCAACCGGTCAGTGCCGGCCTCTGGGACCAGGGTAAACCCCGTTTTTCGGACCTTGAGTATGTCCTCAGCTATCGAAGCCGACAATCCCTTTGGCCGGAGTGACGAGAGCGAGAGCGCGACTCTATTGCGGGCGAGTTCGCTCATGAGTGCGGTCACCGTCTCGTCGAGATAGGGATAGTCACCAATGGAAAGTGCGGTGAGCGAAACATCTTCCAGCCCGGTGGCGGCGAGGCTGTTGCGGACCCTCTTTTGGACGAGCGCCGGCTCCATGATTCGAAAGGGAAAGTAGATACCGGTCGCCTGGCAGAAACGGCAGCGCTGAGGGCATCCCCTGGCCACCTCGACGGTGACCCGGTCGAAGACCGCCTGAACATCCGGTACGACGATCGCCTCCGGGTAAGTGGGCCTCCCCAACGGGCTTTTCACCCTCTTTTCGATCACTGGCGGCGCGTCTGTCTTGGGCCTTCTGGCCAGCAAAACAGACCGCGCTGGGACATAACTCTCATAAAGACTGGGAACATAAACGCCTGGGACTTCCCCCAACCCTTTCAGGATGAGCTCCCTTTTTGCGCCCGCCTTGCGCAGCGCGCGGAACTTTTCAGCCATCTCAACAAAAGCTTCCTCGCCGTCTCCGATGAGAAAGGCATCGAACAAGTCGGAAACGGGCTCTGGGTTAAAGGCCGCCGGGCCTCCCGCTAGAACAAGCGGGTCTCCCTCTCCCCTTTCTGATGAAAGGAACGGGATTCCTCCGAGGTCCAAAACGGTCAGTATGTTGGAATAGTTCAATTCGTAGAGGAGGGAAAACCCAAGAATGTCAAATCGGTTGAGAGGCCGACGGCTCTCCAGAGAAAAAAGAGGAATTCCCGCGGCGCGCAGGCTGGATTCGAAGTCCGGCCAGGGCGCATACACCCTCTCAGCCGCCAGGGCGGGATGTCGATTGAGAATGTCATACAGGACTTTTTGACCCAGATAGGACATTCCGATTTCATAGACATCCGGAAAGACCAGAGCGATTGTGACTTCCACCTGGGCGAGATCTTTTCGGATTGAATTCCATTCCCCGCCGATATAACGACCCGGTTTTTCAACCTGCTCCAGGACGGATTCCAGTCGGTCTGTCAAATTGGCGACCTCGCCTTCAAGAAATGGGGAGGCGTTTCCTGCGACCCCAAGGGCTTGCGCGCTCGACCGGCCTAGATATTGGCAAACCTCCTCATCGTGACATTGAGAACAAGACCGACCGCAAGAAAGTTGGCCAGGAGTGAAGATCCCCCGTAGCTCAGCAGAGGAAGAGGGATGCCGACGATTGGAAAGATGCCAATGACCATGGCCACATTAATAACCAGCTGGAAAGAGATCATCAGGCTGACCATAGAAATGATATAAACTCCAGCCCGGTCCCGGGATTTTGGGGCCGAACGGAACAGCCTCCGGAGGAATAGATAATATAAAAGCAGCATTCCAAAAATTCCGATAAACCCAAACTCCTCGCCGATTACGGAGAAAACAAAATCCGTGTGTCTGGCGGGAAGGAACCTGAGCTGACTCTGACTGCCTCTGGCGAAGCCTTTCCCGAGCAAGCCGCCAGAACCGATGGCGATCTTGGATTGAAGGATGTGATAGCCAGCGCCCTTCGGGTCGCGGCCGGGAAACACAACCGTGGACAGCCTTTGTTTTTGATAGTCCTTGAGGAAAAAGCTCCAGCCCGCCAACCCGGCCAGAACCCCCAGAATTACGATCGCGATCACCGCCTTTTTTTTCAACCCAGCCAGAATGAGCGAGCCCAAGAGAAGGGGAAGAAAGCTCACCGCGGTCCCCAGGTCCGGCTGCAAAGCAACGAGTACAAACGGAAGCCCCACCAGCGCCGAGCTGGTGATGACCGCAGACGGCGTGGCCTGATTCCTTTTGTACTCGGAGAAGAATCGCGCCAGGACCAGGATGAGGACCACTTTGGCCAGCTCGGAGGGCTGGACCCCAAAATATCGGAGCCTGATCCAACTTCCTTTGCTGGTGAACTGGCCAAAAATGAGCATCATCATCAAGACAAAGACCACCGCCCCATAAAAATAGAAGGAGAATGCCATCAACACTTTGTAATCGACGAGCAGAAGCGCGAAAAGCGCCAGAAGACCCAAGCCGATGAAAACCAGCTGCCTCCAGTGATAACTCCCGGGCATATAGTGTGAGGCGCTGTAGATCATAATGACGCCAATAAGCGAATTTAAGACGAGGAGACTGATGAGATACCAGTCGATGTTTTTAATGAGCCGCCGATCGATCATTTTTTTCCTTGTACAGCGAGAAAAGCTCTTTGGCCAAAGGGGCCGCCGTCGCTCCTCCCATCCCACCGTATTCGACCAACACGGTGACCACCACCCGGGGATTGTCCCGCGGGGCAAAGCCGGTAAACCAGGAATGGGTCTTGATCTTTTTGCCGAGCTTTTCTGCCGCTTCCCTGCTGACAAGCTGGGTCGAACCGGTTTTCCCGCAGACATTGAAATCGCTGACTTTTGCTCCGCGTCCCGTGCCCTCCTCGTTGACGCTCTTCCACATTCCCTGAACAACCTTTTCAAAAAGGTCCGGTCTGATCTTGTCGGCCGGGTTGTTCACGGCCATTGCCGGAGGCTGCGCCCGCGGGGAGTCGGAAGACTTGAAAAGACGGGGAACGAGACGACGACCGCGGCTCGCAATGACGGCTGTATAGACGGCCACCTGGAGAGGAGTCACAACGACTGGACCTTGACCGATGGAAACCGAGATCGTCTCTCCCGGATACCAGTCCATCTGGCGCACACGCCGGCTCCATTCGGGAGTCGGGATCAGGCCTTCTTTCTCGCCCGGGATGTCAACGCCCGTCTTCTCTCCAAGGCCCAGCAGCTTGGCGTGCTCAGCAATCCGGTCAATGCCCATTCGGCGGCCGACATTGTAGAAATAGACATTGCAGGAATAACGGATGGCATCGGCCAGACTGAGTGTTCCGTGGCCTCCCCGCTGCCAGCAGTTAAATGGGCGACCGTAAAAATTCACCTGGCCGGCGCAGAAGAAGCTGGTTTGCTCGGTGATAACCCCGCAATTCAAAGCGCCCACGGCCATGGCTAGCTTGAACAGCGAGCCGGGCGCATAAAGGCCTCGGATGGCCCGGTTTTCTAAAGGATGATCCGCCCTGTTGATGAGGTCCATCCACTCCTGGGGGGAGAATCGGGTGATAAATTTGTTCGGGTCATAGGTCGGGAAGCTGGCCAGCGCCAGCACCTCTCCGGCCAGAGCGTCAAGGACGATAATAGCGCCCTCCCGGCCTTCCAGAAGCTCGGTGGCTTTTCGCTGCAGGTCGAAATCGAGGGTGAGCTTCAGGTTGTGGCCCGGCCTCGGCTCCAGACGCGAGACTTCACCCCGTCTGCGTCCCTGGCTATCGACAACCTCTATCCGTTGGCCATCGGTCCCAACAAGAAGAGATTCGTACTGTCTTTCGATTCCGGTCCGACCGACCAACTCCCCAAGAGTCCTGCCCGCAAATGCCTGACTCTTCAATTCCTCTTCGGTGAGCTCCTGCATGTATCCGATAACATGGGCAGCTAGGCTGCTGAACGGGTATTTCCGGCGAGGATCAACCTCGACAATGAGCTCGGGGAATTCGAGCCGACGGGACTCGATGCGGGAGACATCCTTCAATTCCAGGTTATCTTTAACCACAATCGGCCAGAAAAGAGGAAGAGACTCGTACTTGGCGATCCGGGACTTCAGCTCTTCCGGAGAAATTTCAAGCAGCCGGCCGACCTCATCCAAGGAGTGGTCAATGTCGGGGCAGTTCTCCCGGATAATCGAGGCCTTGAAGGAAGCCGAGTTGTCGGCCAGGATGATCCCGTTCCGGTCCATGATCAGCCCCCGGGGAGCTATGATGACGCTCTCCCGGGTTCGGTTGGCCTCGGCCAAGTTCCAGTATTTTTTATGATCAAGGATCTGAACCTTCCAATAGATAAAAATGAGGAGGAGAAGCAACAGGATAACGACGGAAAAGACCCGGCTCGTTCGCCTAAGAATGAGCGAGAGGTCTTCGTAGATCCTGTTTTTCTCCATCGCCTGCGCCTATTCCCTTCGAGCTTCCATCCTCCGCTGGACCTGAAAGGCGCCGGTGACGAATAGGGCCGTAGCCAAGGGCTGCAAAAAATCCAATCCCCCGGCGGCCCAAAACCGCTCACCGAAGAGGAAGAGGGCGAGAGATTTCCAGAGCAGGAGCTCCAGAGTCGCGATGATTAGGACAAATATCAAAGTCCGGCTCACCGGCGTGACATTGATCTTGCGGGAGATGTAGCCCGCAGCGAACCCGAGCAACGTTTTGGTCAGCCCGCCCAAACCAAAAATTCCCAGAGAGAAAGAGTCCTGAAGGAGGCCGCCCATCGTCCCCATCAGCGCGCCGAAGACTTCGTTTCGGGCGAGGCCAAAAAAAATGACCACCCAGGAAAAAGGATTGAGGACGACAACTAGTGATGCGGATATCTTGCCCATAAAGGTGTGGAGTACAATGGCCAGAGCGATGCCGAGCAGGCCTTCAAACAAGTGCCTCATGACTGGGTGTCCCTTATCATAGGCCCCTCAGGTCTGTGGTAATGACCGCCACCTGATCCAGGTCTGAAAGATCAAAATAGGGCTTGACGACGATCTTCTTAAAAAGGTCGGAATCCTCAACAATGGAGACAATCCTTCCAACGGGAAGGCCCGAAGGGTAGATGCCATCCAGACCCGAGGTCAGGACTTCCTCGTCCACATCGACCTCTTTGTTCGTCTTGACAATATACTTCAGCCGGCAGTTCCCTTGGGCATCCCCTTGGAGAATTCCGACCACCCGGAAGCGCTCGGTGAAAACCCCCACACCGCTGTCTTCATCCGAGATGAGCTGGACCCGCGATTCCCTCAAAGAGATGGGCTCAACGACCCGGCCCACCAGGTGCCCGTTTCTGTCCAGGACGATCATGTCTTTCCGCACACCCTGGGCCTTGCCTCTGTTCAGGCGGATGGACTTATAAATCTGTCCGGTGTCGATTCCAATCACCGAAGCAACCAGGATTGACCGCGACACCTCAGACAGCAGCTCCTGGATTTCTTGGCTCCCTTGGAGCTTCAGGAGCAGGTTTTTGAGCAACTGATTCTCCTGGCGGAGCCGCGACGACTCCGCTTGCAAGGCCTGATTCTTTCGCTCAACATCACGGAGATAGAAATAGCGCCGCCAAGAACTTTTCAAACCCTGGAAAAACGAGACGAAACCGTGCTCGACCGGGCTGAAAACGGCGAAAAGGGCCCGCTCAAAATAGCTGGGCTCATTGCCCCTGGGCACTTGGATGGAGATAATCAGAAGATGGAGGGAGACTAACCCAAGGAGAAGGAGGAAACGTCGTTTGTCTTTCAAGCTCGGCTAATCGAGCGCGATTTTCTTCAGCAGCTCAAGGTCATCCAGCAGTCGGCCCGCTCCAAGGACGACGCTACTGAGGGGATCATCGGTGATAAACACCGGAAGCTGAGTTTCCTCGCGAAGTCGCTTGTCCATATTCTTGAGGAGCGCTCCGCCCCCGGTGAGGACAATGCCCCGGT
>Ga0172363_10005319_pt1 | contig 10405 bp, 7 predicted proteins | sample LakKivs2_kivu2a2_FD_114541 | JGI IMG/M metagenome (GOLD analysis project Ga0172363, IMG submission 114541) | Sediment microbial communities from Lake Kivu, Rwanda - Sediment s2_kivu2a2 | ecosystem: Environmental > Aquatic > Freshwater > Lake > Sediment | place: Rwanda: Western Province, Lake... | reverse complement strand
GAGATTCGCTTTGGGAATCAGGACGGTTTTAACCCCCGCCTCCGCAGCCGCCTCAATCTTCGCGGTGACACCACCAATCGGCAGTACGGTTCCTCGAATGCTAATTGAACCGGTCATCGCAACATCCTGTCGTACCGGAACATTCTCCATTGCAGAGATGACTGCGGTAATGAGGGAAATGCTTGCAGAGTCACCTTCGACGCCCTCGTAGGTCCCAATAAATTGAATATGAATATCATGTTTGGAGATGTCTCGTCCCATATATTTTTTGATAATTGCAGAGATGTTCTGAACCGATTCTTTCGCGATATCCCCTAGTTTTCCAGTCGCAATTACCTTTCCTTCAGACTGTGATCCCGCAGGGGTCACTTCCGCAACTATCGGAAGGACTAATCCGGAGAACTCACTCATGGAAGGGTCAGCAGAATGCACCGCAAGGCCGTTGACTACACCGACTTCTTCTCCGAGGGTTCTAAAGGATCGGTAGCTTTTCTGTGACTCCAACGCTCGATCAGAGACTTGTTGTTCTAACGAGCGCGCGATTCGTTTCGCTTCGATGACATGCTGCTGGGTGATGATGGGGTCTCGTCGCTCATAGGCGATGTCTCCAGCGACTCGGATTAATCCACCAAGTTCACGTAGTCGTAAGGAGAGTTTTCCCTTTCGCCCAGCTCTTCGTTGCGCCTCGTGTATTACTTCAGCTACTGCTTCTTTATTGAAATGCTTGATTTTTCCATCTTTCTTTACTTCTTGAGCCACAAATCGAATGAGTTTTTCTCGATTTTCATGAGAATCATCCATAACGCTATTGAGGTAACTTTCGTACCCGTATCCTCGAATACGCGATCGTAAGGCAGGATGCATGCCATTTAATGCATCGAGGTTTCCTGCAGAGACCAGGATAAAATCACAGGGGGCAGGTTCTGTCTTCACCATCGCACCGAAACTTCGTTCTGATTGCCCAGTGATTTGAAATTTTTTCTCTTGAATCGCAGTGAGCAAATGTTGCTGTGAGGGTAAACTTAAGGTGTTAATCTCATCGATATAGAGTACTCCCTTGTGTGCTCGATGAATCGCACCAGCTTCGACGAGTTGATGAGGAGGGGTTTCTAACCCAGCAGATTGAAACGGGTCGTGTCGTACATCACCGAGTAACGCACCAGAATGTGCAGCGGTCGCATCAATGAAGGGAGGGACATCATTTTTCTCATGGGAGACAAGGAGTTTTGGAATCATTTGTATTTCTCGTCTCTGCGAAAAGCCACCTCGTGCAACAATAAGGTAGACCATAACGGCAGCAATCACCCCAAAAATCGCATATTCCAAATGACCGGTCACCATCGCTCCGATGAGAGATAAGGTGACTATCAAGAGAACAATCCCAAGAATCATACTATTTTGCTGTTCGACTTTTCGTTTGGCTTCCTCGCGTTGCATGCGGATAATTTCATGTGCTTTTCCCGCGGGAACAACTCGGATTGTTGGTGTATTGGTATCCTCATTATTTGGATAGATAATAATATCTTCGAGTTCTCCTTTTGGTAAAAACTCAGTCATAGCACGGGCGACCATAGATTTTCCTGTTCCTGGGTCCCCGATGAGCATGACATGTCGTTTTTGTTCCGCTGCTTTCCTGACGATGGCAACGGTCTGGTCCTGCCCAATGACTTGATCGAGGAGGTTTTCCGGGACCTTTATATCCTCAGTAGTAGTGAATTTTATGTTCTGAATCCAGAGGCCAATAGGGGGTAACTCCTGTTTTTCTGGTTCAGTTTGTTGTTGATTGTCTGTTTGTTTTGTTGACATAGTAAAAACTTCCACACGACGAGATGCTAATGAAACACCCTCGTTTCAGATTCACCGACATATACGCATTTCATATATCAATTTTTTTCTTTCCTGGAAAAGGTATCGCCGTTGGTTTTATAATACAATAGTTCATTCCCTTGAACAATGGCTTTTGATAGAGAAACTCTTGTGATTCCGAATAAAACCATTTTTGAAGAAAACGTTATTGTCACGAAGGGCGATGTTGTGATTGGAGATCGATCGCTCCTGCGATTCGGGGTGAATACCGATGGTCGGATTTTTGTTGGGGAACATGTCATTATCGACGGGAACCTTGACTCACCTCACGACGTACGCGTGGATATTTTTTCAACGATTGGAGGCAATATCCAAAGTGGGGGTAACGTCTATCTAGGGGAGAAAACGAGGATTAAAGGGGCTTTGTCACTCAAAGGTGATTTAGACGTGGGTGATAGTGTCGAGATTGAAAAGGGATTCGAAGCAAAAGGATGGATTAATATCCGGAACCCAATCCCAATTGTTATATATATTTTTGTATATCTTATGCAGTTGCTGAAAATGGGACGAAGCGAAGAAATCGAACGCATCCTGGAAGAATTGGAACAAAACGAGGGAGATACCATCCCCATCTCAGAATCTTTTCTCTTTTTACCGAACAATTCAATCATTAGCGTCTCCAATTCAAAAGTCGAAGGAAATCTTCAAATCGGTAAAGAATGCAAACTCGTAGGGAACTACGATGTAAAAGGGAACGTCTCCGTTGAGGAGAAATCTGAAATCTTCGGGACTTTGAAAGCCACAGGGAACATCTTTGTCGGCAATAAGGTAAAAATCCATGGGAACATCGAGTCGTTCGCGCTTGTCAACATCACCGAGCGTGTGGAAATCATAGGAAATGTCTCTGCAGAGGAAATCTTACTTGCAAAAACTGCATCCATACAAGGAACCTTTCATGCAAAAAAAGGAATAAATTTTATCGATGGTTCAAAAGAAAAGGCAACGGAAAAGATTACACGCTTTGAAAACGATGTTGATGTTATTGATGAAGTAAAAGAAATGTTGGAGTAAAAAAATGCAACTCGGGATTGTTGGAAAACCAAATGTTGGAAAATCCACTTTTTTCAACGCCGCAACAAAAGCCCATGCAGAGATTGCAAATTATCCTTTTACGACCATCGAGGCAAACCGTGGGGTAATGTATATACGGAAACCATGTCCCTGCCGCGATACCCATGTCACGTGTACCCCTCATAACTCACGATGTATCGATGGAATCAGATTCGTACCTATCGAAGCTATTGATGTCGCAGGGTTAGTCCCTGACGCCCACAAAGGAAAAGGACTTGGTAATAAATTCCTTGATGATTTACGGCAAGCCCATGCATTGATCCATATCGTCGATGCATCAGGAAGCACTGATGCAGAAGGAAATCCCTGTGAGCTCGGTGCTCATGACCCATTCATAGACATTGCATTTCTTGAAAAAGAAATCAATTATTGGTTGTTTGGAATCATCAAAAAAAGTTGGGAGATTATTGCAAGAAAATGTGAACTTGAAAACAAAAAAATTGAAAAAATGCTCGCAGAGCAACTCACCGGCCTAGGAATAAGAGAGGAACACATCACAGGAGCGATACGAAAAATCAATCTTGATATTACGAAACCATCCCAGTGGAAAGACGAGCAAATTTTCAAACTCACCGATTATGTGCGCGCCATCAGCAAACCCATCATTATCGCGTTTAATAAAAGCGATAAGGCACCAGACCACATCATGGAAAAAAGGAACGAATTGACGGGATATATTGTTATCCCTTGTAGTGCTGAAAGCGAATTAGCGTTAAGTAATGCTGCAGAAAAAGGTATCATCGCATACACTCCAGGGAGCAACCAGTATACACTTTTGAACAAAGAAGATGTAACAGAGAAACAACTCAAGGCTTTGGAGTACATCAAAACACATGTATTGGAAAAATATGGGTCAACAGGTGTACAGCGTTGCATCGACGAAGCGGTCAAAATGCTTGATCTTATCGTTGTCTACCCGGTACAAGACGAACATCATCTCACTGATAAAGAAGGCAGAGTGCTCCCCGATGCACACTTAATCCCCCGCGGCTCAACCGCAAAAGACCTTGCCTATAAGGTCCATACGGATCTCGGAGATCACTTCATTCGGGGCATCGATGCACGGACCCATCGGATCATCGGTGCAGACCATCAGCTTAAAGACGGTGACATCATTAGCATCATCGCAGATATATAACCTCATGGAAGAGGATACTGTGCCGAACATGTAGGTGCATATCAAGCTGCACAGCGAAGGGATAACGAGCTGCCCTGTAGATGCATAGGTATCTACAAAACAGACTTTTATAGGTCCCATTGGTTGCTTTGTTTGGGATCACTCAAAAAATAATCTTCACTAGGAGGAAGACCGGTGTCAATAAGAAAAATTAGCAATAAAAGACTTTCGCGAAATTTAAAGACAAAAAAAGCACCCTTACGAGTGCTTCCCTTGGCAACTTTTTATACAAAACACCGCCTGAGACAAAAGACAAGAAAACAAACGTTGCACGACACCATTGCGAAACAGTTCCCTTCATCGCCTGTGCAATGCAGCCTCGAAAATTTCTCAGGAATAAACGAGAAACACAGGAAAAAATCCGGGATGAAAAGACCGCTAACGATAAAACCCTTTTTGAATTTTCATGGGACGATGACCACGTTACGATGGATTTTGCTGCTCATCGTCATCTACCTGGTAGCGGGCACAGTTGCTATGATGATTCAAGATGGGGCTGAATCGTTAAAAAATATTGTCATCTACAGTATCATGGGGTTCTTCACTTTCTTCATGGGGTACCTTGGTTGGATTCTCGCACGCGATGTTCTCGTTATTGTTGCAGGGAAGAAAATTAGTCATAATGAAGTTGAGATGGAGACATAAGCGATTTTATTTTCTTCCACCTCTTTATATCTTTCTTTTGTATTCTCTCTTTTGAGGTAGTTAACGATGATCTGTTTTGATAATCATCTTCATCTCCGACGAGAGGGGAGATATCTTGAAGCGGTCGAGGAATTCAAGAACGCGGGTGGTACCCATTTCATCCTGTGCCAGTACCCGATGCCCGAGGTTGTTCTGAGAGAAAAAAACTATCAGACCTGTTATCAACAGACAATCCAGATGGCAGGGGAGATTCGCACGACACTTGGGGTTGAGGTGTTTGTTGTGGTTGGACCTTACCCTGTTGATCTGTTGTCGTTGCAAGAGAAATTCGGCCGACAGACAGCTCTTTCGATTATGAAAAAAGGGATGGATGATGCAGCCAGCCTCTGCAGGGAGCAGAAATGTATTGGTATAGGAGAGATTGGGCGACCGCATTTTCCGGTCAATCAACAAATCATCCAGGACTCAAACGATTTAGTGGCCTATGGGATGCAACAGGCAAAAGATGCTAGAGTACCTGTCGTCTTACACACAGAGAGCGCGACACCACAGCAATGTAAAGAATTCGTCGAGATGGGGAAAAGAGTTGGTTTACACGCAGATCAAATCGTCAAACATTTCGCACCACCCCTCATCACTCAGGATGAGAATTTCGGTCTTATGCCCTCGGTGCTTGCGACAAGAAAAAATATCGTCACAGCATTGCAGAAAGGCAATCGATTCCTCATGGAGACAGATTATATTGACGACCTGCGACGACCTGGAGCAGTATTAGCTCCAAAAACGGTCCCAAAACTGACAAAAAATCTTCTTCAGGAAAACCTCTTATCCGAACATCAAGCACATATGATCCATGTAACAAACCCACAGACCACCTATCATATTGATTTGGACGGCTAGAATCGTCTCCGAACATGAATTACTGCTATATAGGAGAAAAGTGTTTCTTCTTCTCAATTGGAGGACATCATGACACTCTTCAGAGGATTCATCGCAATCGACATCACTGCCACCCCTCAGATTCTCATCCTTGAAAACGAGATAGAAAAAACAGGCGCTGATGTGAAACTTGTTGAACCGGAAAATATCCATATCACCCTAAAATTCCTGGGAGATACAGAAGAAAAATTCATTGAAGCGATCGAACAGAGTATGAAAGAAGCGGTCAAAGCCATCAAACCGTTTCCCATCACTCTTCGAGGAACCGGTGTGTTTCCAAATAAAAATTATATGAAAGTCATATGGGTAGGAATCCTTGATAATGACCAGATCAAACCCATTGCACAGCAGATTGATACCAGGTTGGCTTCCCTTGGCTTTAAAAAAGAAGCGAGAGGGTTTTCTCCGCATTTAACGATTGGTCGTGTGAAAACATCCAGAAATAAAGAAAAACTCCTTCAGATATTGGAACACCATCAGAATGAGGAATTCACTGTCCAAGAAGTTCAAGCCATCGTGTTAAAAAAAAGCGAGCTGACGCAGAAAGGCCCTATCTATACCACCTTGCGAGAAGTGCATTTATGAGACGGTGGTGAAACCATAGAAACCTGGTTTATTACCCTAGTGTTTCTGAATCTGATCCTCTTAATCACTTGCCTTATCGTTCTTTTTCCTAAAAACACATGGAAAAAACCACTCAGGGGCTATCCAACGATACTCGCCTATCACTCCGTCTATCTTGGCCTAATCGTTATGGTCGTATTCTTACACCTTCTCGAGGTGAACATCCTCGATGGAGTTATCACCGATATAATCGGGATGAACTTCACGTCAAGCATCTTATTCATAGAGGACGGAGTCGTGCATTGGTTTTCACAGCAATGGACCCCTGTGCTTGTCTATTTTTTTGTCTTTATCTACATCGGTTTGTACCCATTTCTGCTGTGGTTTACAATATTGTATCTTATCATCGTTGATGAGAGGAAAGCGATGAAAACCTTTACTTACTCCCTAGTCGGGATGTATGCCATTGCCTTGCCATTCTATCTTTTTATCCCTATCACAAACGTCTATAGTTACTACGGGACGTCCTCAGCGTTAAACATGGTTCTCCCAAGCATAGAACATGTCTTCTACACCACAACGACAAATAATAATTGCTTTCCTTCCCTTCATGTCGCTATGTCGTTACTCCTTGTAAAGACCGTGTCTTCGACGAATAATAAAAGATTCATCTACGTAACGTATTTCTGTGCCATCTGCGTGATCTGCTCCGTTATCTATTTAGCTATTCATTGGATAACTGATGTCATCGGTGGAATACTCCTTGCTCTTGGGGTTTTCTACCTCGTACAGCATTTCATGAAGGAGACGTAGATGACCAAGGATTCAGAGCAGATAGAAACCACGGTATTGCATAAGATCACGCCTTCCACAAAGGAAAAAAAACAAATACAAGAGGTCATCGCATCTCTCAAAAAAAAAGTGATGCACGAGATTAAAAAAACGAAGATTCGAATCGAAATCGAACTGGTTGGTTCAATCGCAAAAGACACCTTCATACGAAATGCGGTTGACATTGACCTTTTTCTTCTTTTCCCGCCTGCAGTCCCACGAGAGACGCTAGAAAAAGAAGGGCTCGCGATTGGACGAGCGATTCTCCAACAGCAGGAAGAATGTTTCGCTGAACACCCGTACGTCCGTGGTCTGTTTCGAGGCTATAAGACCGAACTCGTCCCCTGCTATAAGATAAAGACAGCTTCACAGAAACTTTCAGCAGTGGACCGGACTCCTTTACACACTCGCTACATCGAAGAGCATCTGCGTGAATCACAGAAAAACGAAGTACGACTGTTCAAGCAATTCTTAAAGGGTATCGGATGCTATGGAGCAGAAGCTGAAATCGAAGGATTTTCTGGATATCTCTGTGAAATCATGGTTCTTAAATATGGGACGTTTCAACAGTTGGTGGAGGCGGTTTGTCAATGGAAGTATGGGGAGAAACTGTCCCTAAAGGACGAACCCATTCCTGACTTTACGTCCCCTTTAATCTTCATCGACCCAGTGGACCCTGAACGGAATGTAGCCTCTGCAGTTTCTCATGAAAAATTCATTCTACTGATTAAAGCATGTCAGGAGTACAAAAAGAAACCACGGCTGACTTTTTTCTTCCCCAACAAGCTGCTTCCTTGGCCCTTACAGAAAATCAAGGAGGAACTCAAAACGAAAGAGTTCATCGGGGTGAGATACCCAAAACCGGATATCATCCCTGAGAATCTGTACCCTCAGATTCGAAAAGCAGTACGAGCAATCCGAGAACTCTGCGAACAATACGGATTTGTAATACTCGATGCTATGTTTACCATTGAAAAGAAAAACGTGTACATCATCCTTGCCCCAAAAACTAGAACGCTGCCAAAAACTGTTCTACATCCGGGTCCTCCAGTGAGCCTGAAAAAAAATGCTGACGATTTTCTCAAAAAATGGCGTGACAATCCACGGACAACAAAAAAACCATATGAAAAAGACAACCAATGGTTTGTTGAGATAGAACGAGAGTATACGGACCTCAGAGAATTGTTAGAAGATCAGGTGAGACAATTAAGTCTAGGGAAAAACATCGATGCAGCGATTTTGAGAGTCTTAACGGTTGTCGAAGCTAAGAGTTTGCTTAGAGAAAATCTTCGGTTGTTTTGGACGTCATATCTCGACCGACGGATGACCTGGGAACGATAAGAAATCATCCTTTTTCTTATGCGCCCATAGATATGTTTTTATGATACAAGTTGATATGCATATGCAAGTACATATGCATACGGATGGGATGAATCTAAGAAAGTTACTGATAGTCATAATTGTCATGTTCCAATTCACTTCTTACGCCAGTTTATTTAACCCTATTCAGAATTGTAAAGCAGACACCCCACCAACACTGTATGTTGGGCTCGGGGAGATATACCGCAGCATTCAAGATGCGCTCAACGACGCGACAGATGGATACAGAATTTTTGTGTACAACGGCACCTACGATGAAAATCTGATTATCAATCATCGTATCGACCTTTTTGGAGAAGACCGTAGCAATACTATCATAAGCGGGAACAGAACAACCGTGATAACCGTCAATGCGGATAACGTCAACATCAGCCATTTCACAATCATGAACAACAATGTCTTGGATGCAACAAGTATTATCCAGATGAATGGGGAGAACTCAATTATAACGGATAACATTGTTTCCTCTGGATATCATGGGATATCGCTCTTTAGGACGGATAATCATCTGATTTACGATAATATCATACAGAATAATGCTGGTGACGGAATCAGGTTGTATCAATCATATAATAATGTGAACATCAGCTTTAATACGATAACTGGAAATAAAAACGGTGTGTATCTCTACGCATCCGATGGAATCAACATCTACAACAACAATATCCAACGCAACAATCATAGCGGTATCTTTTTGAATAGCACCTGTCAGAACAATATTATCAGAAGAAATAACGCTTCCCGAAATGGCATTCATGGCATCTACTTGAATGATTATAGCGATTACCAAACCATCGAAGACAACGACATGTTCTCCAATAATAATTCAGGAATGGTCCTAGAAAACTGCAGCATGAATTTCAATATCAACAATAACAGGGTGATTGGAAATCAAAACTATGGAATTATGATTGTCGGCTCGACCAATACCCTAAGCAACAATATCATTTCCTACAATAAAAAAGATGGTATCTATTTTTCAGCAGATGATAACAACACCATATACAACAATACAATCAGTGCGAATAGCCTTGCGGGAATTCGGATGTACAACTCAACAAACAATGATATTCGAAATAATCGGTTTCTCTCAAACGATCAATATGGCGTGTACATTGATTTTTTTGCACAAAATAATATGATTTACAATAACTTTTTCCAGGATAATCTCTACAACGCGTTGGATAAGAGCATCAACCGCAACAGATGGAATGTCCCGAAAAGAGAAGGGATGAACATCATCCAGGGGACAACTGTATGTGGGAACTATTGGGATGATTATGATGAATCAAGCGAGGGGGCAATTGACGATGACTTGGACGGGGTCGCTGATGTACCCTACACAATTTATGCGTTGAACTCCGATAACGGACCCCTTCTTGATACGATAAAACCAACGATGGGGCCCCCAATGGTCGTCCCAGATGTACAGACGTTAGGAAAAACGACAAACCTCTCTATCACCATCACCGATAACACAGAAATTAAGGATGTCTATCTCAACCTCCTCTTACCAACAGGGCACTCATCGAATTTCAGTATCACGGAGAACAAAACAGGAGACACATATTATTGTAACAAAAAATTTTCACCGACAGGGAACTATACGTTTTTTGTCGTCGCAAAAGACCCCCGGAATTGGAACAATTCGACCAATCAAACATTTTCCATTCGACCAGGCAACCCTCCCGGCATCAAAGATAATTCACCGACCACAGGGAAATCATCAAACACATTCACGTTCAACGCGACAGTCACCTCCTCAGAAGCATCCGCATCTGACCTTCAGGTGTACGTCGTATGGAACCATGGTTCCCGGGGTAACAATTCGACAATGGCACTGTCGCGGGGAAATTATTTTGTTGGGACGATTACGCTCTCCCATAGCATAGAGAACCTGACTTATCATTTTTATGCATGCGACACATGGGG
>Ga0172363_10005318_pt1 | contig 10405 bp, 5 predicted proteins | sample LakKivs2_kivu2a2_FD_114541 | JGI IMG/M metagenome (GOLD analysis project Ga0172363, IMG submission 114541) | Sediment microbial communities from Lake Kivu, Rwanda - Sediment s2_kivu2a2 | ecosystem: Environmental > Aquatic > Freshwater > Lake > Sediment | place: Rwanda: Western Province, Lake... | reverse complement strand
TACCACCCTTACGGTATAATCAGATCCTGGCTTTAATCCTTCATACTTAAGCTTAACCGGAGTATCATACAGTCCTTTTACGTGCGATCGCCATGTCTGAGGTAAAACCTGCAAGGGGTTCCTTATAAGAGATGAAGGCGGACTGGTGAGGGGTGACCGCAGGAAATAAGGGTCAGCTGCATATGGTAAACCGGGTAATAGATGAGGCTGTTCATACGGGACACCAAGATTGTCATAAAATCCTCCCGGTCCGGGATTCTTCCACTCAATTATTTCCCTTATGCCTGCAAGTCTATCTGCCTCCATTTCAGGTGAAAGGAGTTCAGAGAGTCTCTTTTTTAGCCATAAACTATTATTAAGCGGAACATCAAGCCTGTCGAGCATTGCACCGTCGGGGCGTCCTGCCTTATAGTTCCTGGTGTCGAGCTGCATGCGCACTGAATTATAAAGAGCTTTCCCCAGATTCACAATCTTATCACGCCATACCTGTGATACCCGTTCATTATCAGCCTTTCCCAGTATCCTGATTGCTTTATCAACAGATTCAGAGAAATTTTCAGATGAAATGCTTCTAAGCACGTCCATCGCTGAATTTTCAAGAGAAGTTTCGTAAATAAGGCGACTCTTTATATAAGCGTCGTAATAAGTTCTGAAAAGAGCCTGCTGAAAACGCCAGTTATTCTTCAAAGAAGGACTTGCACGCCTTTCCATTTCCTCAAACTGATAAAGTGTATTAAATACACTATTATTCATCAGCAGAGGGCCTTTCCAGTTATTCTCGAGATTGAGAAGGCCATCTGAAAAGCTGTCGGTAAAGACCGGCCCTATGAAGAGCCTGCTGTAATCGCAAAGAATGTTCTGTAAATCAAGATTCTCATCCCATCCCAGGGAACTCCAGATAAACTTGTTAACATCATCGCTGCACCCTTCCGAGTAGCTGATGAAACCGATAGTATGTTTCTGCAACAGTCTGAATATCTTCTGCATGTCTGTTGGCCGAGGCATAATTGGTTCACGGCCGGCTGTCAGCCCGAAGGCAATATCCCATTCAGGAACAGGGTACTGGCAGTTAAGGGCATGAGTTATATCGGGATAGTTGCGCAAAGGATAAGAATCAGGGATCCACTTCCTGAAATCAGGAAGAGTCATTCTTGTCCACGGCCCGTAAACTATTCCTCTGAGCCACCAGGGTTTCTCAAGAATGAGTTCATGAAATTTATCAAGCTTTTTCTGGTCAAAACCCTGGGGGGCAACCCACCAGGTGGCGCCCGGATGAATTTTCTTCAGCTTTTCAGCCTGTTTCTCGAGCATTGGGAACAGAAGTTCCGGAGGCGTCCTTCCTGGGTCTCCGCAGGGAACGAAGACCGCATCTACCCGGGGCAGCCTTCTGAATACTTCTCCCCACTCATCAACCGCAAACTGAACTGTTTCAGGTTTCCCATAGTCATCATCGAGTGCCGGATACCATATCCAGACATCAAGACCGTATTTGTTGCATATTGCCGACATCTTTTCCATCATATCGATCTGTGGTATTGGAAAATGAGGGCTTGTCGGTTCATCGTCGGAACGGGGGGGAATGAGCTCTATAGCATTAGTTCCGAACAAGGCCAGTTCCCGGATATACTGTTCCATCATCTCAGGGGTCCAGCCGTCGTATGAATTGGGTTTTGGCCTGTAGCCTATCTGATGGCCCCGCAAAGGATACTGAGGAGTGGTTTTTATGTCAGGCTCAGAACTAAGAATTATCGAATTGGCGCTGAGTTCCAGTTTCCGTAGAAGGTATCCTACCCCGAAAAGCAATCCCCTTTCATCATTGCCAATCAGTGATATCAATATTTTTCCGCCCCTGATTTCGGTTCGGATATTAAAACCTTCCGGTACTGAATACTCTTTCGTATTTATTCCCGGAAACCTGTATTTAGCTGCCAGATCATTCCATTCAGAAGCAAGTGAAATAATTAAACAGTTTTTATCTGGTATTTTATTTCCGTAAATAACCGGTACCCTGATGGATGTCCTCTTTTCAACTTCTTCAATAAAGACCCTGATATGATTCTCCTGCCTGGTTCCGGGCTTAACACGAGCGATAATTACAAGGTCGTTGACTGAAACCGGATGATTTGCCAGAACTCCGGAGGGGAGAAGAATTAAAGCTGCAGGAATTACATGCAGATTAAATATGCATAGCAATACCCGAACTATTTTTCCCATAACTCCAAACTATTGGTTATCAAAATTGTTCTTTCTTACTTTGAATATAACCGGCTTATTTAACTTCAAATTCTCTGATGCTTTTAACCGATTCTCCGTAATACTGAATTTCTGCCGTCATTTTGCATTCACCCTGTCTGCCTGGTATTTCTGCGTTAACATTGACTAAAATTTTCCCCGTTGCATTAACTTTCACCGGTACCGACTGTTCCGATACGATATTATCATTCAATGAAACAGTGAATTTCAAAGTACCTTCATAGTCCTCGTAAGTATCATTTATTATATGAACCGGCACGGTTATTTTTTCTCCTCTCTCAGAGGGGTTATTCCAGAATTCAATCATGAGTCCGACAGGGGAGAATGCCTGCCTTACATAATTATAAAAATCGGGCTGGTATGTCAGGTTCCTGATATCGGTAAAATGGTCGCTGGTCTGGCCTCTCGGTCTTTCCGGCCGTGAATAGCCCAGACCGCAGAAATGCATGACTGCTGCTGCTTTCCGGTTAGTGCGCCAGTACTCGGTAAGGATCCCCAGTGTTTTTGCATATATTTTAAGGCGTTGTTCAGGGGTTTTTGCCCATGGCCACACGTTTTCATATACTTTATCGGTGAGCGTTGTTGTGCTGCCGTCGCGGTTGAGCCATATCCAGCCGTACTCGTTGAGGATTATCGGGTTTTCATACCTTTTACCGTCAGGCAGCGGAAAATGAGAATTCGGATCATTACCTGGAATTCTTACTGCCGTGAATAGTTCTTTCATATATCCTTCCGGAGCCGGCTTCTGCCTCTGGTACCTCGAGAAAAGGTACGGATGCGATTCGATGGCATCTGTCGGCTTGTCAGGTGGCGCCCAGCCGTTATCCCAGGGACGGGAAGAAAGGTCAAGGTTTCTGACAAGACTAATAGCCTTGCCGGTTGTATCTATAACAGATTCATTCTGGGCATCCCATACCACTACGCAGGGGTGGTTCCATCTTTCCCGAATCCACTCCTTATATTCACTGGCGAGCTGTGTGGAGTTCAGGCGGCCCAGGTATTTTGGAAAGTTAGGTCTGGCAAGCGTCCAGAGAGGGTACTCGTCCTGAATCAGAAAACCGATGCTGTCGGCAATCTCGTACCACCGTTCAGGAGGAAATCCTATGCAATATCTTATTGCTGTCCAGTGCATTTCCCTGAACCTTGAGTGGAGTTTTGAAACCCATTCAGAATCCCAGGGCAACCCGTTACGTTCGGGGTCTTCAAAAAACCTGTAAATACAGACATTTGTCCCCCTGATATAATAGGGTTTGCCATTAAGAAGAAAGACAGCGCTATCGGGGCTTGCGGCAAAGCTTCTCATTCCGAAAATGGTTGACTTAACATCACCGCCTGTAACCAGGTCAAGTTTATAAAGGAAAGGATCTTCAGGCGACCAGAGCCGGCAATTATCCATCGGAATAATAAAATCAGCAATGGCTGGCCCCCGCTTACTTCCTCCTTCAGCTCTTGCCTTTCCCTTAGCAACAATATTGCCGGATACAGATTCCTTAACGGTAAATGAAATGTTTGCAGATTTTCTATTTCTTGTTGTAATTTCAGTCCTCACCCTGAGCTGGTTCCTGTCAGGATCAGGTGCAACCTGTACATTATCAATATAAGGGTATCCCGAACATATAATTTTTACATCGTCATATATTCCGGGGATATATTTAAGTTTCTCAAAGTCCCACCCGTTGGTGACTGTGTCGGGAAGATTGTTTTTGCATCCGACAGCTATCACAATTTCATTTTCAGAGCTGCCCGGTCTGATAAAAGGTTTAATATCAAAAACTGATGGGGTGAAGTTGTAAACATTCTCACCGGCCGGCTGCCCGTTGATCCATACTCTGGTAAAATATCTCGATTTATTTATTTTCAGTAAAATAACATCGTGGTTAGGATTATCAATCGCAAATGACCTTCTGTACCAGTATACCGAGTTATTGTAAAGAGTATCCTGTATATCAACAGATGGTTCAGCCATATCGACCAGTCCGGGAACCGGAATCTTCGAATTATAAAACTCTGGCAGAGCTGTCAGTGAGTCTGTTCTTGTAATATCCCAGATACCGTTAAGGCTGATTTCGGTTCTTTTATTCTCTTTGACGGAACATGCACAAGCAATGCATAGTGTAAGAATAAACGCAGAATATTTTACCATGTTGAATATTAAAATTATTTCAAAGAAAATTACGAATATCTTTCAATACTTCTCCTGCCCGGGCAAATCCCGTTTCGCCGCTGTTCAGTACAGGAATGCCGAAAGTTTCAACAGGATCGGGATAGGAGAAGGAGAATACACTCATTGAAAGCTGTGCCAGAACAACAACATCGATTCTTGTTCTTTTCTGTGCAGTTCTTATTGCATCAGCAATCACGCGGTTATGCTCGTCTATTTCGCCTTTTCCGAGGAGTTCAAAAGCTTCTTCAACTGTTGCACCTTCAAATTCAACTTTTTTACCGAGCCGTGATGCTGTTTCAAGGAGTAGTTCTTTTGTGCTTTCAACTGTAGGACCATGAGTGGCAACAACGAGGATTCTACCGTTAGTATTCACAGCTGCTTCCATCATTGCCTCGTCGATCTGAATAACCGGTACGTTGAATCTACTCATGTGCTCTTTTACCTTTTTGTACGCTCTGTTCATGGTAGAGCAGGAAATAAGAACCGCATCCACCTCATAAAGACGATAGAGGTCTTCTGCATACCTGCAGAATATGTCGATATTTATCTGGGGAGGACATGGTCTGCCTTCTTTATGGGCTTTCATGAAATTAAGCTGGACAGCTTCATTACCAACATTTATGATCTTTACCCCCGGCAGCATCTTTTTACCAAAATAAGTGGACCACAGGCTTGTCCAGGAAGAACCGTTGATGACACCGAGCTTTTTACCATACAGGGACCTGTCGTCCGTTTTAGGGATGTCAAGACTGGGAGTACCTGTAAGCTTCATATAAAGAGAAAAGAGAGTACCTGGATCAGAACTGATATTTTTCATTCTATGGAAAATTAATAACGAACCTGTTTATGTTTATCAGGAATTGTATCTTATGAAATAGATCACAAGGTACTATCCACTAACTTTATAAATAAAACCCAATCGTGCATTATGCCAGGGTCAACATTGATTTCACCGCCCCTGGTTTTTTCCTGTTCAGTTCTCAGTCCGGTAATTGGATCTATTACCCATACCTGATACTCACCGGGCTCAATCGTGGCAGAAATCTTGTTTCCGGCTGCCGAATAAATAAGGTATTGTCTGCCTTTCTCACCGAGGGCATAAACCCGGTTGCCGGAGATGATTATTTCATTTACAGATTTCATCTTCCAGTACTCAATATCCCCCGATCTGAAAAAATCCGTTAACACCTTTATGTCGTGGTATTCAGGAGGATCACTATGCCAGTTGGCAGAAAAATATGGGCTCCCGTCATTATAGGAGTTTTTGTCTCCAGCCGAGCCGTATCCTCCGGCAAGATAAATACCCCACATTACATTACGGTGTTTTTCTCGTGTAAATGCCGGCCATTCTGAACGATCATTACCTGTTGCTTCACTTCTGTCCTGGGGTTCTCCTATATATCCGAATTCATCATTAACTACCGGCATATCATGACCCAGGTTCAAAGCAATACTATAATTTCCCCATTCATCTCCGTTCCTTGTAGCTGGTTTAAACTCCGGGTTGCTGTTATCCCATTCATCCTTAACAGTAACCTGACCGTTTCTCACTCCAAGCTGAACTATGGCATGAACAGGCCATTCATAATTGAAAAACTGGAAATCCGGCCGTGTTTGCTGATGTATGCTAAGGGGACGAAATTGCCCTTCAAATTCAATATAAGGATCTTCAGCGTGTACAAGTTCACCGAGGGAGTTCCAGAATGGTTTGTCGCGTTTATGATCACGGTAAATGTAATTCCATTCATTGACAAGACACCAGATAACATTTGGATATGCTGCATAGCGGGCAAGTACATATTGAGCATATCTTTTGTCCAGTAATGGAGTGGAGTATGTTTCTTTTCCATAACCAAACATTATCAGGTCAACTGTCATGCCTTTCTCAAATGAATATTGCACAATTCTGTCTAAGGCCTTCCAGTATTCAGAGTTAATATGTCTGTAATCCAGAGAATCGCCTGTGTTCGGATAAGGAGAAACCCACGGATAAGGAGTTTTCGAACTCCCGGATGAACTCGCAAAAATCCTGATCTTATTTATCCCGAAAATTTTTGCTGAATCAATGGCCGTTTTCCATCTTTCACCTGCAAAGGCATTCAGCACCATGTTGTAGTAAGTTGTCCCGAAGAGAAAATAACGGGTACCGTCATCCATTATGAAATGGTAAGGATACTTTTTATCTCTTCTGATGAATCCATGATTTCCTTCCACGGGACCTGATACATGAATAGTTCCCTTCTTCAGCAGTTTTCCTGATCCCGTAATTCTGAATTCCCATTGTCCCTCATAAACAGGGGTAAATCTCAACCTGTAGAGGTTTTCACCGTACCAGAATCCATTGATAACTATTGTATCTGAATCATGATAAAAAGTTCCTGTGATCTCAGGAGCCCAATATGGGTCCCGCTGATTATTGTCCGTGTTCAGTTCGAATTCCACAGGTTCCCACAAGGTTGTCGTAATATTATCCGTCCTTGCGCAGCTTATCAGTGATAAAAGAAGCAAAAGAATTATTATTACTTTTTTAACCATCTCCCCTTTCTACAATTTTCTCTTAATTTATTAATGCATGATGTGGTTAACCATTTTTAAAACTCCTTCAAAACAGTTCCTGATTTTGTCATGCCAATCTGCCTGGCTGCTTCCAAAAACCTGAGACTCGCCACCCCTGTTCTCTCATAAAGACCTTTGGTGTCGTGCGCCACTCCCGGTACTATGACAAGCTCTGATTGGATATTCAGTGAATCGAGCAAATGCCTGAACCTGACATTAGTCGGCAACAGTCCGTCCTTATCCCCGCATACTATTCTTATTGCCAGCCGGTTACGGATCTGTTCCTGGTTCTTTACAGCAAGGGCAGAAGGATTGAACTCATTGAAATGGTTCTCATCTGCAAACATCCTTCCCGGCCTGTTTAAAGCCCTGTCTGCTTCAATGAGAGCGGCGCCATAAGAGACTACGGAACAAAACAGGTCAGGATTCTTCAGTGCGATCATCAGCGACCCGAAGCCTCCCATTGAGAATCCGTCGGCGCATCTTCCTTCCCTCGATGCGATTGTCCTGTAACGGGTATCTATAAAAGGTATCAGTTCGGTGATCACTGACTTCTCTATCCTTAATGAATCATCCGCAGAATTGCCGTAGAATGTATCTCCCAGCCCGTTTACAAAAACATAAATCATTTCCTCAACCTGTTTCTGCTCCACTGCCCTTGTAAGAGTTCTGTAAATCCTGTCCCATTGTCTTTCCGGACTGCCTCCTCCGGCTCCGTGGAAATTATAGATGACCGGATACCTTCTGTCTGAATTTTTGTATGACGGCGGGGTGTAAACCCTTATTACGATCTCCTGACGGTTCAATGCACTATTGTATGTAAGTACTTCTATGTCTCCTTCGGATGCTTCACTCTTTCTGGCTTCCTGTCCGGAAGGGGCGACTTCATTAAAAGATGAGTTTTTCCCTCCCATTCTGAATTCATCGGTGTACAGAATACGTTCTGAAGGGCCTTTCCAGCCGGGATCCCCCATATACAAACCCATTTTAAAATATGGCCCCTTATCTTCATCATCCCACCATGTTGGTCCCTGATAGTTAATCTTCTGGATATAGTTGTTATCATCGATCTTTGCCCATAACTTCAGGAACCCGCCTGCTGATCCTGTCCATTTTGCGTTCATTACAAAGTCAATCCATTTACCCTTGATCGTTGAAACATCGTCGAAGATCACATAGCTGTCACAAACCATATCGGCGAGCTCCCCTGCATGCTGGTTTTTAAAAACCATTCTTCCGCCGGACTCTATTAACATATAGGGTCCGTTAGCGCTGCAGGGGAATTTTCCGTCCCGGGGTGTCGGGTATGTTGCAAGCTGCATGATTATCGAATAACTCCCGGTATGGTCGAAATTTTCGGGGATCATTACTGACCAGCCATACCAGTATTCTTCTCCGATTATTGTTTTTGCCATGGCGAGTTCAGCACGCTCTCCCTTTTTATTAACATAATGCCGGAAAGCTCCAATACCACCCCTGAAAGGTGTTGTGATTTCGGAGATAATATTATTTTCCGGACCTCCCTTACTTTTGGCAAATTCAATTCCGGTAGCTGATGATAGTGATTCATTGACCTCCTGAAGTAAACTCTGGGCAGGTAACCTTACAGAAAATATTGTAATAACTGACAAAAGAAGAGCTACATTTCTCATATATATAATTATCATTTTTAAGATCGAAACAATTTTTTCATATCCTTTTCCTTATAAGACTGTTAACTTTATTAACAATATCGTCCGATGTCATTTTGTAACGAGCAAGAAGATCATTAACATGACCAGTATGAATGAAATCTTCGGGATCAGTTCCGATGGCACCGGTCGGTTTCTGAATACCTTCAAGTGCAAGGTTTTCAGCCACGATAGAAAACAGACCGCCGCTTATGCAATGATTCTCAGCTGTTACAATAACCGGCACTTTGGAAACCATGTCAAATAATAGTTCTTTATCAAATGGTTTAAGGCTGGGATGGTGATCAATCCTGACCTTTATCCCTTTTTTAAACAGCTTTTCAGCAGCAATCCTTGCAGTTCTTACCATAAATCCTGAGGTTATGATTCCTGCATCAGTGCCATTATTTACCACTGTAACTCCTTTCCCCAGTCTGAATTTGAATCCTTCCGGGGCTTCATGATCTTCAACTTCACACCTTACTATTCTGATATAGAAAGGTCCGGGGGTTTCAGCAGCACATCGCAGGGCCTGTCGCATTTCATCATTTGAACCCGGTTCGATAACGTTCAGGCGGGGAATTCTAAGCAGTATACCCAGTTCCTTATCGCTCTGATGCGTGGCGCCTGCCTTTCCTGTGAATAATCCCACATAGGCCCCAAGTACTTTCACGTTCAGATTGCTGTAGGCCACTGTTACATATAGTTGATCAAGAAAACGCCTGGAAAAGGCATCAAAAGTACATGGAAACGGGATAAAGCCTTCCTGGCTCAGCCCGGCGCTCACGGCTATCATATTCTGTTCAGCAATCCCGACTTTTATCAGCTTGTCGGGATGAAAATGTTCAAATATGTGCAAGCCACTGCTCGACCTGAGGTCAGCATCCACCGCAACTATATTCGGATACTCATTTGCCAGGTCGGCAAGTGCATAACCCATCTGGTAACGCATTTCTTTTGTAGAAATTCTGTCTGGTATTGTAAATTGTGCCATAGTGTTTGCCGGTTGCTCGTTAATGGTTAATGGTTCTCCTCAGGCTTGTTTTTCAACTATCTCATCAGGGTTGTGGCTTAAGGGGGGATTAATACTTATTGACCTGCCAAGTTCAATATGGAACTTTTCAGGCACACCAAGCCTCTTTCCTTCATTTTCCCATAGTTCCCTGAGCCAGTTCTGCGCTGCCCCAATCTCCCTCGGTGCCGAGGTATGCCAGTTGGGATTTAGCTGTGTTTCAGAAATACCCTTTCCCTTTATTGTATTTAAAATTACGGCATTAGGTTTACCTCTGCGCTGGGTGTGCAGAGTATTGAACAGGTCTATCAGTTCAGCAACATTATGGCCGTTATTCACCTCCCACGGTGTGATTTTAAATGCTGAGAGTTTTCCGGCAAGGGGTTCCACCGACATATCGGTATTAACGAAACCTTTGGCTTGTACTTTATTGTTATCGATGATAAAGACAAGGTTATCGAGCTGGTAATGGCCTGCTGCCATAAAAGCTTCCCAAACGGAACCTTCGTTGCATTCACCATCGCCCATGAGCACATAGACCATCCTGTCGTAATGATCGGGGCCTTTTTTTCTAATTCCGAGTGCCCTGCCTACTGCCACGCCGGGAATCTGCCCAAGTGATCCTCCCGATATCTCGATGCCAGGTGTCTTCAGACTGTCGGGATGGCTCTCGAGATGGGAACCCCATGAACCGTAAGTAGCCAGGTCATGCAAAGGGAAATATCCTGCAAGAGCAAGGGCCGAATATAG
>Ga0172363_10005316_pt1 | contig 10408 bp, 9 predicted proteins | sample LakKivs2_kivu2a2_FD_114541 | JGI IMG/M metagenome (GOLD analysis project Ga0172363, IMG submission 114541) | Sediment microbial communities from Lake Kivu, Rwanda - Sediment s2_kivu2a2 | ecosystem: Environmental > Aquatic > Freshwater > Lake > Sediment | place: Rwanda: Western Province, Lake... | reverse complement strand
TACATGAATAAAATCTTTCTTGTCAATAAACAAGTCGCATAATTCAATACTATTCCGACCACCGCCACAGGATATTAATCTATTATGCATTAACAAGCATCGTTTTTTGTCAGACTCAGCGACCTTTTTGTTATATTCTTCTTCCTTTTCGCCTTCACATGAAAAAAGATTAAAATTTGTGTATTCAGGAATATTATTCATTTGTTCGGCTACTGTTTTAACATAGTTGGTGTCTATTTTAAACCATTTACCTCCGGTTAGAAGAAATGTTTCCTTGTCTTTTTTTAGTTCATAATTAATACATTTATAAAGTGACCATTCGTAGATGATTTCGTCATTATTGGTCCCAACACAAAAAACTTGTTTTCTTTCAAGCCATTCAATATTTACTATGTCCTTGATTTTGTCATCTGAGGGCAAGATATCTTCGATATAGATATCTTCACGTATTTCTTGTTCTCTTTCCTTGTACTTGAATCCCTGCACTTGTTTCCAGTCAATGATTTCAGGAATCGCAAGGAATATTTTCTCAAAATCTTTCGTATGGATAGTTTCAATAAGCATCTCGTCAAGTTCTTTTATGAGAACTTTATTTTTTACTTCGCATATGTAATCCACCCAAGGAAATCTTCCTTTGTAGGTATTCTCCTTAAACTTCTTCAGAAGCTTTGTACATAAAGAGGATAGAGTATCTATCTTTACTTCCAAGCTTAGGTGTAAAGATACAGACCCATATATCCATTTCCCAAGTTCTGGATCTTTTGATAGTCCATTAACAGCATTCAGTATATCCTTGTCAATATTGAGACCGAAATTGTCGACAGTTCCTGCCTGTGTTGTCTCAACCTTTGAATGTCTTACAACAGTATCGAGGTTCTTTATGTCTATGCTCCTGATTTTATCAGGATCAATACTATTAAGCGCAACCTTTAAACCAAAATTATCTTCCACAAGGTTAAGATTCAAAAATCCTTTACCATATCCAAAAGTAAAAGCAAATATTCTCCCCTCATTCTTAACAAGAAGGACTGCGGAGCTGTTTGAATTAAAAACATCTTCAATCTGTACATCTAAGCAACCATTAAAAAATCCAAGCCATTTAGGAAGAATCCTCTTTGAACCCTTAACAAATAGGATCATTTCATCAGTACTAAAGCCTTTGATAGAATACTCTGTCAAAATAGATTTATCTTTGATAGCAATCTTTAGATCTGAATGGTTGTCCTTAAAAAGGAATATACTTAATCTGTATTTTTTATCTTTAACTTTTCTTCTACCCATATAGTTTCTCTACGTACCATTGGTGTTATATTTTTTCAACAAGAACATTCCTTACTAGTCCACGTTCCGCGCCATGGTTACGAAAACCAATTGTTCCGTAATCAAGAATAACAGGTATTACACTTCTGATCTCTGTTGGTCTCCCGCGCCTTCTTGTTATACCAGGAATCCCACCTACAAGAAAACTGCCGCTCTCCGGAAGTTGCCATTGTCTATCGAAAACGATTTCGTTTGTTGTTCGAATTATAATTCTGGCTGTGCGACCATGGATTGTAATTATGGCCGTATACCAATTATCCAAAGAAAGTGGTGCTGAAAATATTATCTCCTCGTGTGGTTGTGGTATTAACCACATACCATTCAGTTTAATATGTGGCCTAATTCGGTCAACTCCGCATTGAAGCATTACGTAGTTTGCTGGATTCATCGCCCGTATAATCCAGCCAAGACAACTGTTTATTATCTTGAATTCAAAAGAAAATCTATAATTTCTCCATGTTAAAGCTTCTGAATAAATAATACCTTCTGGTATATTTGATATCGTAAATGCTCTTTCTGTAGCGTCATACCTAAATTCCCCATGACCAATCCATTTATCTGTCTGTTGAAATTTATCAAAGGCATTAAAAAAGAATGAACGTTCTCTTGAACGCAAATAAATTATAAAAATCAATGTCACAAAAACTATTACAATGCGTATTGGGAGAGAAGCAAAAATCATACCTAAGACACCTGCCGCAGCGCTGAGTATGTCAAACTTAAACCGCCTCATGAAATACCATGTACGCTTCACATTCATCAGTTCCCTACTCGAATTTTCCCAGATATCAACTTGGGCAAAAGAGAATCGCGAATTTGGATTAATACATTGTTTTCATTCCTATTGTATATCTTTTTGTTAAGTACCTCGGCCGCAATAACATTGAATCTATCGAGCAATCTCTTTGGCGGTAAATGGCATTGATACTTCTTAATTCTTTCTTTATCCGCATGGGGAATTGATGTTCCTGTTGTGTTCTGATTAATATCAGACTCGCTGTTTTTCAGAAAATAGTATAAAAACAGATTCGATATACGGTCGCTTGTAGGAACAACTTTAGCTAGTGTTGATCCCAAAATGCCATAGTGCCCAATTTCAACTCTTCCAGAACTAGCACCATCCATGACCACGATCGACTCATCTCTTTTAACAATATTCACACCATCTTTATCCGCATATAAAGAACGGCTTCCATCGAGATTTTCAATTAATATCTGAGGTATATAGCCTGCAAGACATGTCTCTGATATAGCAGATGGCTTCTTGCCCTTAATAAACTCAATATGGTTACCCAATTCATCTACTTCCCAATTGGATGAATCATCCATTTCAAAGTCCACGAACCAGTGTTTGAAAAGGGCTTGGGCGAGGGATTCAAGGGTTTTGTTCATCTGATGGTTTAATTCAATTTTCTCGTCAAGGTCGGAGAGAATTTTGGCAATAGTGCGCTGCTCAGAAACTTCAGGAAAAGAAATTAAAGAATTTTCAAGTATGTCAGGATTAAAAGCTGGATATGTTGAAGTATGCGTATCAGCAATGGCAGAAAGATAGTCTGTGAAAGCCTGAGTTGTCAAATAACAATAAAGGAAATATGGATTGATTTTCTTTGCGGTTACTACAGCAAAACCAGTTGAGGCTATAGTATTGGGTCTTGCATCGCGCACAAAAGCATAATGCTTCAGATTTGGCCTAACCGTTGAAATAAGAATATCATTCTTTCTTATTATTCGCTGTGCCCTGCTCGGAGCATCAGACATTGATATTTCTTCACTTTTAATTATTGAGCCCTTTTCTACTGAAGATATATCAATATACTCAATATTCTCATATTGATAGTTTCTATCAATTCTAAGTTCATTGATGACTGCGAGTTCTTTAAGCTGTCCCGTTTCCCATCCTTCGGGAATTGCACCGATTTTTGTGTGTCTGTATTTGGTTTTACTCATCGCCAAAACCGTCTTCTTCGCATGATGGATATTGCTGAGGCGCTTCGCCGATACTCTCCAATATGACCGGTTTTAAATCCCATTTTTCTGCCTGCAGGATTTCCTTTAATTCTACGGCAAAATGCCAGCAATCTCCGTAATCAAAAAGTCTTGTCATATCAGTCTTTTAACCTGTGACTAACATATTTTGCACAAATTCTGAAAATCCACCTTTAAAAATGGACATGTCATACGACACTCCAGCGCCAGTTATTAACAATAATTTATTCATAATTTGATTGACTTTCCCTGAATATTATGTATAAATATATATGGAATCGCTGCTAATGTTGAAACCTGCGCCTTATGGCACAGTTCCTCGCAAGAGGCGCTTCTTAGGAAGCTAAACATTAGAGCGATTTCCTCTTTTTATGGCGTTTTTTCCGTTCTATCGCCACTCCGACATCAAAAGTCCAGATATTGAAAGATGCAGCTGCATGGGTATCATATTCAAGCCTTGCACCCAGCAATTCTTCCAAATACTTTATGATTTCTATTTTTGCAAATGCAGCGCCAGGTACTTTATGAGCTCCATTCCTTACATATCCAATAGCCCCGATCAGAACATCTACTATTTGTATCATCCCTTCAACTTTTTTGCCGCTTGATTGTCTCGGTTCAACATTTGCGACTATGCTTTGCAGTTTCAAATCACGTTTCAATGCGGCATTTAAAGTGGTCTTAAGAAGCGGGAGCCGGAATGGATAACGATTCTTTTTGTCATCCAATAGGATTAAAACATTGCTGCCTTCCTCTTCTACAGCCAAACGGCGCATACATTCCTTCAAAAGATGAAAAAACACCTTATAAAAAGCGTTTTCCTTGTCACCATCTCCATAATCACGATATTCTTTCTTACCTTTATCAATCACATGAACACGAAATTTAAGGTGATTTGACTTTAAATGGCCAAAAAACCATTCCAATATTTTTTTATACTTTTCCAGATATTTCTTGCTTACTTTACTCCATTTTATTTCCCCTTCCCAACGTAAATTCAGTTGCTTCTTTAATTCCTTCAATTCCTCGATAAGAAGAGGATGGTTTTTCCGAGGGATAATCAGTGCCCCGATAATTAAATTCTTTTTTTCCGTACAACTTTCATCACATATTATCGTGAATTTCATATCCCAGTCCCTTGAGGTTATTTTTTATCTCGGATTCCAGTTCGTGAGATTTCTTGAACCGGCTGAATAATTCTATCTCGTCTGAAATTTCGCCGATGGTTCGACAGGACTCACCGCAAGTTCCTGTTTGTCTAAATTTGTCCTTACTCATCGCTAAAATCCAAGTGATTTTTCCTTGACAGCAGGATATTTTTGTGTTAAAGTTAGTATGAGCGATAAGACCGCCGTAGGCTGTTTTAGGTGTTCTCTTCCGTATGGTGGATAAAAGCCTAAATGTAACAAACCTACGGGGCACGCTCTTTTTATTTTACGGAAGATATAAAGTGTCATACTTGCCCTTTTCTTTCCAAAATACATTAAACCATCGCAGATCCTTTTTTTCGTATTTCCGATAAATACCCCAGCAAAACACATCAACAGCCTGCAATCCTAAATTCTCATGTGATAAATAATGAAAGATATTTACAGGAATTTTTGGTTCAATACGGGTCTTAACCTCGCGTGCAATGTAATCATTAAATTCCGCTATTTCGGGTCTTGACTTACTCTTATCAACAATGAGATAGATCCGCGAATCTACTTTTTCTAAAGGGATTTTGTCAATTACAAGCCTTGCAATATAATTGTAAACCCGGGATTTATCTTTTGCAAGGTTTTCATAGAGACGCCTTTTGTTTAACGTAATTGCATAAATACCAAATTCGATGTTTTTACATCGGTTATAAAAATACTGTAATACCTCGCTGGATGTCTTAGAACCTTTAATTTCGGCAACATTGTTTTTTTTATGCAACTTTCGTTTTAACGTATGTTTAACCGAATTTATTAAGGCACGATTCACGTTAGTGCCTTTAACTGCAAGGATTGTTATGGTAAAAAACCTGGATGGTTTTTTATTAACAAAATCAAAGCCCAAATCTCCGCTTTCATCCAAATATAGAAACCACACTGAATGTCTCCTTATATTTCATATCCCAGTCCCTCGAGGTTCTTTTTTATCTCGGATTCCAGTTCATGAGATTTCTTGAACTGCTCTGACAACTCGGAAGTCAACCGTTTCATCTTGGCGTCAAATGCTTCATCGTCTTCTTCTATCTCTGCTGTGCCGACGTAACGTCCTGGTGTAAGAATATGGCCGTGTTTGCGGATTTCATCAAGTTGGGCTGATTTGCAGAAGCCTGCTTCGTCTTTATATTTTCCGTCTTTAGAACGCCATGCGTGGTAGGTGCCGGCAATTCTGGCAATATCTTCATCTGTGAGTTCACGGTGTCTGCGGTCAACCATCGTGCCCATGTTGCGCGCATCTATAAACAGAACTTCACCGTGCCGGTCTCTGAATTTGTGATTTTTTTTGTTACGCGCTATAAACCAGAGACAAGCCGGAATCATTGTGTTGTAGAACAGTTGCGACGGCAGGGCAACCATGCAATCTACTATGTCGGCTTCAATGATGTTTTTCCTTATTTCTCCTTCACCTGAGGTATTAGATGACATGGAGCCGTTAGCAAGGACAAAACCGGCAATGCCGCCTGGCGCCAGGTGATGAATAAAGTGCTGGACCCAGGCAAAATTGGCATTGCCAACCGGCGGCACACCGTATTTCCAGCGGACATCGTCCCTTAATTGTTCTCCCTGCCAATCGCTGTCATTGAACGGCGGATTGGCAATGACAAAATCAGCTTTCAGGTCTTTGTGCAAATTGTTCAAGAAACTGCCCTCGTTATTCCATCCGATATTGGCGTCTATACCCCGGATAGCAAGGTTCATCTTGCACAGTCGCCACGTGGTCTGATTGGATTCCTGTCCAAATACCGAAATATCACCGATATGGCCGCCATGAGCCTGAATGAATTTTTCGCTCTGAACAAACATTCCTCCGGAACCGCAACACGGGTCAAAAACCCTGCCCTTATACGGCTCCAGCATTTCTATCAGAAGTCCGACAATGCTCCGGGGCGTATAGAACTGTCCGCCCTTCTTGCCTTCAGCATCGGCAAATTGTCCGAGGAAATACTCATACACCCTGCCAAGTATGTCTTTTGAGCGGCTCTCGTGATCTCCAAGCCCTATTGTGCCAATAAGGTCTATCAGTTCTCCCAGACGTTGTTTATCCAGATTAGGACGGGCATAATCCTTGGGTAAAACACCTTTTAGAGTTCCATTATCCCTCTCAACGGCAAGCATCGCATCATCAATAATTTTGCCAATGGATGACTGTTTGGCATTCTTCTGGAGATAATCCCAGCGCGCTTTCTGCGGCACCCAGAAAATGTTAGACGCTCGGTATTCGTCAGGATCTTCAGGGTCGGCACCCTGTCCAGGTTCTGAAACCAGATTGTTGTGATGTTCTGTAAAAGCATCAGAGATATATTTCAGGAAGATAAGTCCAAGCACTACATGTTTGTATTCACCTGGGTCCATATTACTGCGGAGTTTGTCTGCGGCAGTCCAGAGTTTTGTTTCAAATCCCAGATTTGCACCGTTGTTTTTTGAAGATTTAGCTTTTGCTTCTTTTGACATTACTTCTCCTCTTTATCAAATTGCCTTTGGGTCTATCATCTGTCGTATTATAGCACATGGGATGAACTTAAACAAAGGGGGTGTTTAAATGGCAAGGGAGGTGACTTAATCAGACTTGACCTGATAGGCACAAAGTAAACTTGACGTGACAGGTCAAGTTTGCGACGGGAAAACGTGTCGTTTTTGAAGTATTTTAGTACCTGCTAAATTGGGATAGGGCAATAACACCTATCCGGCTAATTGTCAATAGCATTTACAATTAGCCGGCTTAGCGGTTCAACCTATATCAGACAAATCGGGTCTGATTTTCAACCTGGAATTGACCCGGTTTCAGGTCATCATTGACCTGGCAGGCACAAAAGAAACTTGACGCGTTAGGTCAAGTTTGCGACGGGAAAAATGCGTCGGTTTTGAAGTAATTTCAGGGATTAGTTTCCCGGGACAGAATCTGCGGAGGCAGGCGCGGTCAGCCGAGGACTTTGACTCTTTTCCACCTTCCGGACTTGTAATAGAAATAGTTTATGACGGCGGTCAGATAAGCGGTGATGAGTATCGCTGTCCATATTCCCCTTTCCCCCAGGGAGGTTTTCTGCGAAAGTATCCACGCGAGAGGCACCCTCAATACCACCGCGGAAATAAACGAAAGCCCCAGCGCGGCAATGGTGTCGCCCGCTCCCCTCACTATGCTCATGAAGGAAAAAGTGAAAGCGAAAGCCATATAGGAAAAGCACACTATCCTTAAATACCCGACCGTGTGAGGAATCACCTGGGCGGCTGATTCAGGACTCCTGTAGAATAATCCGGCTATAGTGTGCGGGAACAAAAATATAACGGTCATAAAAAAAAGCGCAATCATGGCGGACATCATTATCCCGTATTTCAATATCCTGCTGACCCTGTCCATTCTTCCCGCGCTGATGTTCTGTCCTGCTATCGAGGTAACCGCCATCCCTATCGACATCGACGGCAGCATCGTGAGCTGGTCGCACTGTATCCCTATTCCCGCGGCAGCGGTGACAGTTGCTCCGAATCGGTTGATTATCGACATTATCGCAGCGCCTGCGAATGAGATTATGACCATCTGCAGGGAAGCCGGGACTCCTATCGTGAACAGTTTTTCTATTATGCGCCAGTCGACAGTGAAATCCCATTCTCTTACCTTGAAAAACGGGTTTTTCCTGCTTGCATATATGTATCCGGCTATGAGGCTCAGGACTCCGCTTATGATGTTCGCTATCGGAGCCCCTATGAGCCCGTAATTCTTCACCATAAACGGAACTCCCGCAAGGTTGAGCACAGCATTGAACATGAGAATGTAAAGAGGGGTCACGGCATCCCCGACCCCGCGCTGTATCCCGGAATACCAGTTGTAAACAAAATTGAATGAAAGACCCAGAATCACTATGCGGAAAAACGAATTTGCCATGTCTGTTATTTCAGGGGGACAGTTTATCAGGTGCAGGAGATGTCGGCTGAAAATCACTCCGCCGGCGCTTATTATCACGCAGAGGGCAATGCTCAGGACAAGTGAGTTGGCGAAGGTTTTCTCCATATACCTGATGTCCTTGGCTCCGTATGCCTGCGCCACTATGATATTGCCTGCCATGCTCATCCCCACGAGAACAGATATCAAAAACATCAGTATGGGCATGGATGTGGCAACAGCCGCTATAGCCTCGTGTCCCAGCATCCTGCCCACCCAGAACATGTTCATCGCCTCTATGAATGTCTGCAGGAAGCTTCCGATGAGGAGCGGAATTGAAAAAGCAAGGAGCTGGCGGGAGACGCTTCCCTGTGTAAAATCCTTCATTCTATCTCTGTCACCTGCGTATCCTCAATATGTCTTTGCCTGCCTGCCACCTTACCTCAATATCCACGGGAACATTCGAATACACACTGATTTCAGGCCTGTCGGCTGGCTTTTTCCTCCGGGCACACCGGAGGTCCATAACGCCCCTGAGTCCGAAAGGATATCTTTTCACTCCGTGCTCTTCGGTGAGTCTGACTTCCCACCGCAGTTTTCCGGCATGCGGGTCAGGCTTCAGCCCGAAAATATATTCCAGCAGGACAGTTATCGGCACCAGGCCTGTCCAGCCCACAAAATCGTCTGCGGCAGGTTTTCCGGGCATGGCATACTCAGGGGAGTAATTTTCCCAGAAAGTCCCTGTTTTCTCGAATACCTTTATCACATTGTCATGATGGTTTCCTGCGATATCGAAAGCCAGGTCCGGCTTCCCGACGCTGTCAAGTCCCCGCAGAACCATGTAATCAGTCGGAGCCCACACTGCGCCGAGCCAGTATCCGCCTTTAGCGTCGTATTGCGGGTGGTCTGCGGAGAGAGTCGGGATTCTGTGAGACCTGTTGAATTCCGCGGGATTTTCCAGATGTTTTATGAATCTTGCAAGCCTGTTCTCAGGAATTCCTGCAAACAGCGCCCAGAATGCACCTATTGTCTTGACCCTGGAAAGGCGTCCTCCGGGAAAGCGGTCGTAATAAAACCCGGTTTTCCTGTCCCACATTTTTTCATGCACAAAAACGGAAAGAGCGTCCGACTCCTTCCTGAACCCGGAAGCTTCTCTTTTCCTGCCGATAGTTTCTGCAATCCGGGCAAGAACGCTGTTATTCAAAATCTGCTGGCAGGTGGCATCTATCCATGACATCCTGCCGTGGCTGAAACATGGATTATATTCCCTGCCCATCCGCGGCTGGTTGTCCATGCCGCATCCCCATCCTGACGACCAGTAACTGCCGTCAGGCCAGGTCCTGTACGTCCTGTACCAGCTGTTGAATCCGGCAAGGGCGGCAAAAACTTTCTTCAGACGGCCGACATCTCCCGTGCTTTTAAAATATTCCCATTCCGACCATGCAAGAAGGTTCGGCCCTGTGGATGCCGGATCGAACCTGTGGAACAGGTCGCCGCCGGTCGTTTCGTCGATTTCCCTGCATATGAATCCGTCGGGATGCTGTTTCGCGTAAAAATTGTCGAGCGCGCCCTGAAAATCGAATGCGCGCAATCCGTATTTTCCGAACATAAGCATGAATACAGAGTCCCACATGAATATATGGCCGTTGAATGCCGGGTCGATGTAATCAGCGACGAATCCGTTCTTCCCTGTGGGCTTCCCGAGGTTGGCAAAAGCGATTTTCCAGGCTTTCCAGTATGCTTCGACAGCGGAATCATGCCCGGCCCAGAAAGGCGCCGGAAGTTTTTTCGACGCTTCAGCAAACCCCGGAATCCTGGAGGCGCGGGGTTTTGCTCCTATGAAGGAATTTTCTTTCACCCAGCTGTTTCCTGCGTATGTCTTGTAGTAATTATCGCTCATTTTGAAAAAATCCGTTTTCCATGAAGCGTTATTTTGCAAGCACTCTGAAAACACCAGACTTTTGTCTGGTGATGAAAGAGTGCAAAATCAAAAACAAATTCCTCTCAAAAGAGGATTCCAAAGGAGGTTACT